>ERZ773192.1155-NODE-1155-length-28531-cov-3.294880_pt1 | contig 28531 bp, 27 predicted proteins | sample MGYA00581010_ERZ773192 | MGnify/ENA primary metagenome ERZ773192 (study PRJEB29015, sample SAMEA2737741) | human gut metagenome | biome: human gut; feature: human-associated habitat; material: faeces | place: China | collected 2012 ...
GAGAAATTTTTGGCGGTGCCCTCGCCGCCGGGGGTGGAGCTGATGCCTCAGTGACGGGTACTGCGACCATCAATATCACGGGCGGCACTTTTAAGCCGATGGAGAAGGATGTTCAGGCCGACCATGGCCGCATTTATATCAGGGGTGCGGGCGGTGCCTTTGATGGTGGGACGGCTTCCGTGCGCAATGTCGTGATGAATATTACTGGAGGCATATTTGATCCATCCGCGAATGGAAATCCCGGACGTGTGGAAATTTACGGTGCGGGAGTCAGCGACAACCTTTCTCCGGGCTCCAAGGTTGCCGTCAAGAATGTGGAGATCAATATAAGCGGTGTCGATCTGGGAGAAACGAACGGTGACGCATGGGTTTATGGCGGTGGGGATGGCGCAGGCACTTTTGCCGAACAATCCACGATCACGATTAAAGACGCAACGGTAGATCGCGTCTATGGAGGGGGATGGGGAGGCAGTTCCGTCGGTTCCGTCAATATCAATATTATCGACAGCGAAGTTGATCATCTCTATGGCGGCGGGGATTCGGATAAGGATGCTGATGCGCCTGATCCGTACACGACGACCATCGGAAAGGCGAGCATCGTGCTCTCCGGTTCGAGCAGGGTGAACGGTGATGTCTACGGCGGCGGCAATACCGGCGGTGAAGGCAATAAAGCTGTTTTTGAGGAAACCAGCGTCACTATTTCCGGGGGAACGTTCGGAGAGGATGACGAGTCTGGGAATATTTATGGCGGCGGACGCGTCGTAGACGGAGCCTCGGAAAAGATAAATGCAACACATGTAATCATTTCTGGAGATGCCTCCATTAAGGGCGACGTGTACGGCGGCGGGCGTGCGGAAGGGCGGCTTGCCGAAACGAGCTTTAGTGAAGTGGGTACGGCCAGCCTCACTATAGCGGGTGGCCGGATTGAAGGGGCTGTATACGGAGGAGGCGACGCTTGGGAAGCCGTTTCCAAAGTTGGTACGGCAACGACGCTTGTCAGCGGCGGAAAACTGCTGAGTGATATTTATGCCGGGGGCAATGGCAAAGGAACATCTGTTGAGACGGCTCATCTGACCCTTTCCGGCGGAGAGGTCTCAGGCTGTGTCTTCGGCGGAGGCGACGGGGATGGTCAGGGAGCGGCGGGCACAGTACATTCCTCGACCATTCTTCTCAAGGATGGGGTGCGTATTCTGAGAGGTGAAAACGGGGGAGGCATCGTCTACGGCGGCGGGAACGGCGACAAGGGCGATATTGACGATAGCGGCGTAACTTTTAATGTCGATAACACGACAGTCAGGGTGGAAGGCGGTCTGATCCAAGGGGATGTGTACGCGGGCGGCAAGAAAAACTCTTCCACCGGCACCGCTGATGTGATCCTTTCAGGTGGTGAGATCGGCGGGAACGTTTATGCGGGCGGAGGTGCCGGGGATACGACCGGTGCGACCAATGATGCGGCTACCGTCAAGACCGGCACGATCACCGTGGATACCGACTCATTGAATGTCGGCGGCAAGCTGCTGGGCGGTAATGCGGAAACCAGTAACCTGTCCTTGACTTCGAAAGTCACCCGTCTGGACGGAACGAAGTTTGGCGGTTTCGATTTCTTGAAGGCGGAGGGAACGACAAGCGTTATAGGGGGCTTTACTGATGCCAATGTGGGAACGTCCCTTACCTTAAACGGGAAGGGTACGCTCATTGCTCCTTCCATTCAGCTTGAAACCGGTAAGTTGACTCTGGCCGACGGCACGTTGCAGACCATGTCCGCTCAGGCATTCAAGCAAGGGCTCGGAGATGCTGGCGAGGCTGCCGCAACAAATGGCATTGCAACAGGTTTGGCCTTGACGGGTGGGACGTTGGCCCTTCAGGACGCCTCATACAATATGAAGTATGTGGTTGACGCTGAAAAAGTGATAGCGGATGCGGATGGACATACACGCCTCGCAATGCTCGGCACGTTGAAATCCGGCAACCTTGTTTTCGGCAGCCAGGGGAAGGGGGAAGACGTCGGCAATGCGGAAGAAGTGCCTTCAACTTCAGTCAGCTTAGGCAAGATTGATTTGGTGGGCGGCGATACAATCATGATCAACAGTGGGCAGGCCATAACAATCCGTGGCGACGGAGAGAAACTGATCACGTCCGACTCCGGGGATGTGAAGCTGCTTGTCGGAAGCAAGGATAACGGCGCGGGAACGTTGAATCTTGGCGATGCAGGGTTGACCAGCGGCGGTTCTTTGGATGGTACGCTTTCCATTGCGGACGAGAGCACGGTAAATGTGCGGGCCGGAATGTTTTCCATATCCACTATGGAAGGAACCTCTTCTTCAGCCATCACTATCGGCACTGCGCAAAACGCTGGCGGACTGACAGTCGGCAAGGCCTCTCTGAATGGGGCGAATGTGTTTCTTGATCCCGCGTGGAAGGACGGTGGGAATCTGGTCTCCGATGCTTCGATAGGCGTTTTCGAGTCGTTTGCCAATGGAGCTGTAGACGGTAGATTTGCCGTTGGCCGGAATTCTTTGCTTGTTCTTGGCGACAAAGACAGCGCGTGGGCTCAGAAAGCCGTTCAGGACGCCCTTGATAATGCCGATCTGACGTGGGGCAAGGATTCCGTCACGGCTGCTTTGGCAATCAAGTCCTCACAGAAACTCTCCGCTACCGGGGCGCTTCTTGTGGATGGTTCATTGGCTACCGCCCCATCCGTCACCGAGAATACGGCAACGTTTGCGGGGCAATCCCTGCTCGTCGTGAATGCCGCCGCTGCCGATGGTGAAGGAGCGTTGCAGGGGGACGGGACAAGCAGGCTTTCCGTCGATGGCGGAGCGAAGTTGCATATCATGGATGTAAAGGGAAGTCAGGAATATACCGTTACTTCCGGCTTCGTGAACGATAAAATAGAAGGCTGGCAAGGGGACGATCTTATCGTCAGTAGACTTTTCAACGCTGCTGTGAACACGGACGGCGGCAAGTTTGTCGTGAAAACGGAAGCCAAAAGGCCCGATGAATTTTCCCAGTACGCCATACCCAATATCTTGGCTGCGATTGCCTCTGGTAACGTGAACAACCCCGATGCCGCTGGAGTCCGCTTCTTGTCCGGTTTGATGGACTCTGAACTCTCTGATAGGCAAGTGCGGGTTACCGCTGACAGTGCGGCGCAACTTGCCTACGCGGGCGGTGTACAGGCTTCGGCGATTGCCGTGGCTCAGGCCCCGGCGTGGGCTCTTCAGGAGCATTTGTCCCTTGCCGGTAGTGTGGCACAGAAAGGAACGAATCTGCATGAAGATGGTTTCGATTTGTGGGCCAACGCCATTTATGGGGCAAACCGTACACGTGATTTCAGCGCAGGCGGGCTTGATGCCGGATATAATACTGACTTTGCGGGCGGCGTAATCGGTGGGGACTGGACGTTCGACGCGGGCGCGGGCAAGGGTCGGGTCGGTCTCGCCCTCAACGTGGGCGCGGGCGACACCAAGTCGCGCGGCGACTTCAACAGCACCAAGAACGACTTCGATTTCTGGGGCGTATCTATCTACGGCGGTTGGAACATGGACAACATCAACGTGGTTGCCGACCTCGGCTATTCCGCTTCCAAGAACGAGCTGAAGCAGGACATCCCGTCCTCCCTCGGCATGGGCGGAAAGATCAAAGCGGATGTGGATTCCGACGTGATTACCGCCGGGGTTAAGGCCGAGTACATGGTCAAGACCGACGTCCTCGACGTGATGCCCCATGTCGGCGTCCGTTACATGGCAGTGAAGACGGATTCGTTCTCCACGAAGCTCGATCAGGGCGGCGATCTGTTCCATACCGACGGCGACCTTCAGCATGTCTGGCAGTTCCCTGTAGGCGTGAATCTGAGCAAGTCCTTCGAAACGGAATCCGGATGGAAGATCAGGCCACAGGCCGATCTCTCCGTGGTACCCGCCGCAGGCGACACTAAGGCGAAGATCGACGTGCGCATCCCCGGCGTGGACGCATCTGACTCCATGAAGCGCCGTGTTATGGATACGACATCGTTTGATGGCGTATTCGGCATTGAAGTGCAAAAAGACAACATATCGCTCGGCCTCGGCTACAACGTGCAGGCGTCCAAACACCAGACCGGACAGGGCGTGACTGCGTCCTTCATGTACAAATTCTAATTGATTTCGGGCTCCGGCGGATACTTTTGCCGGAGCCCTTTGACTACTTCCCCTCGTCAGTATGAATAATTATTAAGTTGCTACCGAGTACTTTTAGTTTTCCTTAATCATTTGATGCAGTTTGTTAGTCATACACAAAACTCATAAAAGAATGGATAATATAGTTTATTAGTTGTATTGGACGATGTATCTCATTCATTACGTGTACTGAGAGTTTTATATGAAGTGCACTTTATGTTGTGTTTTTTTAGTTATAATGTTTTTGATATTCATTCCTTACAGCAAAGCTCAAAAAACTCCTTTAGGTGAATTTCCCAATTGGGGTGATTCCATTGAGCAAGTTATCAAGGAACGAAATATAAAATATCCTATTACTGAAAATAGTATAAGTCTTATTTTTGGTATTCCAGTGCAGACTATGCTTGCAAAAGATGTATTTGATGAAGGAATACATATAGATTTGTATTCATTTTTTTACAATAAACTTATTGAGTTTAGTATTTCTATTGAACCTAATAATTTTGAAAAAACATACTATGAAATAAAAAATAATATTGAGCTAAATTTTAAAAAGTATAAAGATTCACATTTTATTAAAAATGAAGACATATTCATAGATAATGATAAAAAAACAATCATTATCCTAATGAAAGCTAAAACCATTATACTCTATTTTATTGATTTTGAATCATATAAGAAATATAAAAAAATAACAGACTAATAATTAAATATATATTATAAAATGTTATAATATTAAATAGCTATATAATGTTTTATTCGGAGGATATTATGATTAGCGATGGTGAACTTTTTAAACTGTTAATAAATAAATATCCTAAAGAACCTATACCTTTTATCGTTGAACAATTTATGATTTTCAAGTTTTGTCTTATCCAGGCTGAGAAAAAAATGGATTCCCTAAGCATAGAAAAAGCTACACAACAGCCAATAAGGTTAGAAGATCAGGCCCAGAAAAATAAAAAATACCAGTATCATTTAGTGATGAATCCTGAAAGGGCTATCAACGTCGATATTGTTCAGTGCTGCCTGTGTGGTCGAAAATTTCAAAGTTTGACAGCGAACCATTTATTATCTCACGGTATTTCCGTGGACGAATATAAAAAACTATGCGGCTATGCTCCAACACAAAAACTAATTTGCGGTAATCTTCTGAAGAAATTAAGGGAAAACGCTCAAAAAGCCCGACGCACTAGAGAAAAAAATATCGAGGGAACACTAGAAAGCAAGCCCGCTGGATCCCCTCATCGTATTTGTCGCACACCGTTGGAAGTCTCTATAGTATAAAAGGGTGTTAATGCACCTTGCCCCCTCTGCTTTGGAGAAAAAGGAGTTTAGAGAAACTTGGCAAGTTACTGCCCTGAGAGATAGGGTCAGGACTCGTTATTTTCAAAGAAAGGAAACCAGGGTATTGCAGGAGGCACGGAGGTTCCCATGCGTGCACCTGCTTTATCTTTCCGAAAGCCAGATGGATCTGATTCGTTCTTTTTCCTCGTTCCTACAGTGTGTCCCGCACCAATGGCTGAGGATACCGATGTCGAGGAGTTTGATATCATTCGGCAGCGAACAAACGCCTGTGCGTGCGGTGCGTTGTGCGAAGAAATTCTTCTCCTGCGGCAGATGTATTTTGGACACTCCGAACAGATTTAGACCGCACAAAATGGAAATGGGCTCAGTGTATCAACTGGCGACCTTTTCCCGTTAGTCGATATTTTTGTGCCGGACTGTTTGGTTTGTCAGGGATGGTACGTTCTAGATATCCTTGGGAAAGGGCCGGATTCAGGTAGTTTCGGCGAAACGTGGGTTTATGACTGAGTCCTAGTGCTTTCATGGGGTTTGCGATTCCCTGTTCAGGTTTTTCCCGAAATACGTAGAGAAGCTTTTGAACTGGATCGGTATCTGGGTCGGTATCTGGGTCGGTGTGTTCCACATCCGAGGAAACGACTTCGTTCAGAGCCACATGCAAAGCGTCTAGCAGGAACTCCACAAACGGAGTGGATTCACCCGCGCTGTCTGCCTGAGCTAGAGCTGCATAGTATCCTTCCTGACGCCCACGGATAACGGTTTCGACCGGCAAAAATGCAAAAAGCGGTTTCCAGCGGCTCAGTATGAGCGTTTGCCACAGTTTGTCACCAAAGGATGATCATCGGATGCTGCGAGCCACGTCAAGAGGTTGGCCATGTGCTCATGAACCAAGTGAGCTGGACGTGCCATATGCACTACACGGCTACCTTGAAAGACACCAACGCCTCCAGTCCGAAACTGTCCCGAATGCTCCACAAGTCCAGCCATCAGCATGGCATGGGCCGCAAGAATGTCGCTTTGCGAGGAAGGGTTCCATGTTTCCAGATGTTCATATGCAATGAACGCATTACGAACTTCTTGAATTTCACGAGGTTGACCCAACACATGTTTTCCGTTCAGGACCGCTGTGACCTGCTCCAGAGTGAGCGTGTTGTTTTCAATGACTAACGAGGCATGGATGGTCCGAATCCGGTTTTCCCTACGCAGGAGAGAGGAGGTCGAACCCGAAAGGGCTTGAACATGACCAACAAGCTCGCTGATTTCACTCACGAGTCGAAGGATGACAGGAGTAATGGTAAAGGGAGGCTTGTATTTCACGTTTGCATTCCGTTTCTGCAAGAATATAAGCCAGATGAGTGCATTTAGCAGATAGTTGAGAAAAAGGGTATCCGATGGTATTCGGATACCCTCCTGTCGGACTAGCGTGTTTTTGTAAGGAGTTCTTTGATGAGGCTATCAGCCTCCCATCCCTTGAGGTCTTGTAGGCGTTTGCCAAAGCGGGAAGCAGCAAGCTCCTCTGGATTTTTCCCCCGTTCCTGAGCCTTGTTGCGAATGAGGGAAAGTTGACTCCGGCTGGCAGGCTTGTCTCCTCCTCCCTTGAATCTAATTTTATCATCCTGAGAGCCATCTTGAAATATGTTTCGATGGTTTTTGATATAGGGTTCGGCTTTTTGTTTAATGGAGTTTATAACCCTGTTTTTAGCGATTTCAAGAGTATCTTCGTTTTCAAAAGGAGAACGAGGAGATTCGGAACAAACATCACTTATGACTCTTCCATCTGTCATAATAATATTTGCAGACACAATTGCAGTTCTACCGTTTTTATCATTGGGAAGTTGAAGAACATGGACATTGATTGCATCGGAAATCTTAAGCATGGAAAACTCCTTTTCCTGTAAAAGTGTTGATAAAAATAGCACCATTCATCTAATCAAAGTCAAAACATTCTGAATGGTGTTGAGCTAGGCATATAATGGAAAGTGTTTTCTTTTTTTACATGAGGAGCATCATGTTTCATTTTTCCTCGTAGCCATTGAAGGAACGAATCTCTTTCATATCCCACTTTCTTGCCAATCTTGACTTTCACAGAAGGACCAATTCCAAGAGCATCAGCATTTGACATGCTTTTTGCAGAAAAGATTCTTCCAATCTTTTCTGAAGCAAATTCTCTTGTAAAAACTGGAGGCAGTTCCTTACGCAATTGATCAAAAAATACGTCATCTCCAAACATGAGTTATCTCCTTTTTTTAGCCTCTAGAAAGCCTTGAATATCCATATCGCCATGCATGTTTCTCAAGCCCATCCTTGCTGAATGTTTTAGCAAGATAGCTTCCAGAACGAAACGCCACATCTCTTTTCATGGAGAAGTCTTCTTTATTTTTATCTATGACAATTCCATTGTCATATTCAGGATCTCTTTTGGAGTTCAAACAATAATGAACAAGACCTTCTTCGTTTGTATTTAAATTATTTTTCCATGCTTCATTTGCTATATCGAAAATGGTAAATTTATTCTTTATGGCATTTGCATTAATCCAAGTAAGGAAATGATAATGGGGAAAAGAAGAGTCGTTAAGCTCCCTGACCCAAAGATATAAAGGATCAACTTTATGTGTTGCTATAACCTTTCGTCTCAATCTCCGTGAAAAGTTATAGCTAAAAACAGATATGTCATTAGAGGAAGGAAGAATAGAACCGTCAGAAGGATAGTGAAGATCAAAACGAATTTGCATGACTTTGCTATGGTTTGCTATCGCAAATTCCATGAGTTCCTTTTGCTTCTCTAAGATGTCGATGAATTTACCTTCAGTGTCCTCTCTTGAAGGAAGGATTTGCAATCCATCAAAAACATCTTCAAATGTAACTTTTGTCATTATGAGAACTCCTTTTGTTTAATTTCATATTCTCATGAGCATATGTAAAAAAGAAATGTGATCTTTTTGTGTTCTTCATCTTTTCATCTCTCCACCTGTGGTGGAACATGATGAGCTATGCTTTTATTTCTCTCATATCTCTGTGATGTGAGATTAATGTATTCTTATTCTTTCTTTTTGTCTTTTTTGTTGTTTCTTTGTTCTTATTTGTTATCTTTTATTTATCTTTTTAGTAATACAATCAGAACTAGAACAAACATACAAAAAATTTGATGACAATTTACATTGTGCGCATGTCCTTATCGTGAAGGATTATGGTAAACTGGGCATATTATATAATGAAAAACTTGGCGGATTTATTTTGGACAAAAAAGAAGGCCTACTCCTCCCATAATGGAAGGCAGGCCTTCAGTGATTCATTGAAAAATGAATGCTATTGACAAAATATATTATATATCAGTTCAATCCAAGGAAGCGCTCAAAAAAGGTGCACAGTCTGTCCAACACGGTTTACTTTTTCCTGACGTGGTGGGGCACCGAACTTGGAACTGAGAGCAGCGATGGTCTTTGTATCCGGCAGGGATGCGAAGACCATCTTTATTCAGTTTTTTAAATAAAAAGCAAAAAAAGCTATAGCGGCAGCAATAAACGCAAATGGGCCTAGAAAGGAAAGCACTAAAGCAACAACTGCTGCTATAATTAATGATATAACAGCTTTACCAGGGTTCATGGCAATACACGCCAACAATGCAACTAGTGCTGCAAAAAGCACAATTAAACCCATATAAGCTTCTCCAATCTATTTATCAAAAGGTGTTTTTGCAGCGTGGATTCCATGCTCATTGCATTTAACAATAGGTACGTTGCAGACGATATTGTAAATTCTGTCATTCAGTTTTATATTATTAAATTCTTCTTCCTTTTGATCGACAGTAGGGCATTTTGATCCACAGATAGGACATTGATTGCATGTAGAGCTTGTTTCTACCTCAAGTTTGACGAGAGCTTCTTTATCATACCCGTCCCATGAAATTTTTTTGGCAAGCCATCCATCGGGGATAATAAGCTCAGTGGGGCTACTTTTGGGAGGTTTAGGAATCAGGAAGAATAATCCAAGCACGCTGAATGGGCCCAGAAATCCAGTATAGAAACCTATAAGCCCGTTCGTCCTCTTGAGGATGCAATGTATTTTCCAATTATTCCACCTAGAAACATTAGTGCGAGGCCTATGGCGACAATAGGCATAAACTCCTCCAAGCTAAACTTGTTAAAATAATTAAAGGGCCATGACTAGCACAGAGGTAATTCTCTGCACCTTTTTAGGACAGTTTTATACAACCAGTCGTGCTTAAAGGGGATTTCTGCACGAGATGCACATTCCTCCACCATTTTCATTCAACGATTCAGAGTTATAGGACATATCAGCCTCCTTAAAAGTTAATTTTTGCAAGTAAGATCACCGAGACGTCATGTACGGTCTTCTCTGCCTTTGTTGCACTGTAGATCATTTTTTTTTGAGTTTCAAACTCATTTTTTAACTGGGTAAAACCTGAGAGACTTACCATTTCATACACAGAATTGGATGAAAGGTTGGTCTGCATGGCTACAGGACATTTGACGCGTCAACTTGCTGAAAATATTGCAATTAAACGAAAAGAGATGGGGCTGACCCAAGCTCAAATTGCAGAGCGAATTGCGGTCGAAAAAGAAACTATTTCGCGCATGGAGAGTGGGAAAGTTGCCATCACGTTGGATCGTGTAGAGCAGTTCGCAAAGATATTTCATTGTGCTGCTATTGATCTTTTGCGTGATTCTTCAGAAGATTTTTTACTCCAAGCCGAATCAATAGCTGATTTAATTCGTCCTTTATCGCAAAAAGAACGTAAATTAGTAATTAGGTTTATTTCTGAAGCTGTTCAGCTTTTTTCTATGTCTAAAGAACAGGCCTAAATTTTGCGATTAAGACTTTGTTAGTCATTAAATTGCAAGCATATACTACTTAACCGAAAGAACATCTTTTTGAGACTCCGTCCCTTCTGGGATGGGGTCTCTTTGTTTTTGAAGGAGAACGTCATGTCCGAATACACGTCACAGGAAGTGGGAGAACTCGCCAAGGCCCTTATCAACGTTCAACGTCAACTCCAACCCGCAACCAAGGATGCCAACAATCCTTTTACCAAAAGCAAGTACGCCACCCTCAACAGCGTGATGGACTCGTGTCGTGATGCTTTGCTCTCGAATGGCATCTGGCTCTGTCAGTATCCGGTGCCTGCCGAACCGGGATATCTCGGGTTGGTCACGAAACTCACCCATGCCGAATCTGGACAATGGCAGTCGAGCCTTGCCGTGGTTCCCCTGCCCAAGGCTGACCCGCAGGGTGTGGGCATCAGCATGACCTATATGCGCAGGTATGCCCTTTCAGCCATGCTCGGCATCGTAACGGAGGAAGATACGGACGGGGAGTTCAACTCAGACAAGCTTAACCGCCCTCAGAGACAGAAAAACGCCGTAAACGCCCCACAGAGAGGCAAAACGACTCAGGATGATTCAGGACAGGCAAAAAAGATTTCACCCGTATCAAATCGAACGTCAGGCGGACTTTCAAAATTGCCTCATCTGGATGGAATTTCATATCAAATCGTATCGGCACAGGATGGTCGGGAGTGCGTTCTCGCCACAGGAAACACGGCGGCGAAGAAGGAACAACTCTCGGCGGCGGGGTTTCACTGGAACCCGCAACGAAAAATCTGGTGGAAGTATGCCGCATAGGGGAAAGGGCCGTCCTTGATGGGGCGGCTCTTTCCATTTTGGTTCTCATCACAGAGGGAAACAAATGGACGAAACGAACAGAAATACGGGAGCGGAAGGGTTATTGGAAGTCCTCCGCTGCGGATTGAAACGGGATGCGGAACGCCGAACGGCGATCCTCCTTGGCGACCGTTCCCGGTATGTCGGGCTATCGGATATCGCCAAAATGCTGGACTGCCCACGGGCGGCACTGGCTGCCAAGCTCTTCACACCTGAATACAGGAGCACTGACGAAGCTCTCAAACGCCGGATAACCTTTCACAGAGGTCATTGGTTTGAGACGGGTGTCCATCAAGCTCTCGTCGGATATGGCTTGTCTCCTCTGTTTCAGCTTGAAATCGAAATCATGTACGGAGACGTCCCCATCAAGGCACATCTGGATTTCACACTGGTGACTGGTCAGTTACATCAAACTGTGCGGATTCTGGAGGCCAAATCCACCACAAAGCTACCGACAACCCTTTCTGAAAGTTACCTCATGCAGATAGGTGCTCAGACCGCGTTGCTCAAAGCCTATTGGAACCATCCTGTCTTCAGTATCATTCAGGAAACGGGGGAAGTTCTCTACCACAGGACGCTCCCTGAAATCTGTAAAGAACTCCTTGATGTATCCCTTCCTGATGATGCTTCAGCTTGCGACATTCAGGGATGGGTTCTCTGTCTGTCCATGTGCGATGCAAAAGCCTTTGGTCCGTTTCTTCCTGAAGATATTGAATATTGCCGTTGCCATCCAACAGGCAGTATGCACGCACATTTGGGATGGCAAGCAGATCGACCTGTGCGGCATCTTCCAGAATGACCAGCCGCACGGGTGGTTCCTGTTCCGGACGAGCAAGTAGCAGGTTCAAAATGGCTTCTTTGCCCGGTTCGGCGTAGAGAATTTCATAGACCTCGCCGCCGGCAAGGAAGATGATCTTCACGGGATATTCTCCCGCAGCATGGTACTCGACCTGCTCCATAAAGTCTGCCAGGACGGTCACCGCTGCTTCCAAACCACGGTCGCGGTCTTTTGGCAGTTCCGGCGTCAGGGAATAGAAGCCGTCCACGAGGAACAGCCGCTTTTGCTTGCAGAGATAGGACAAAAGATTTTTGATCTGCTCGTCTTTCTGCGGATACAGACCAAAAATCTGTTTCTGTGTCAAGACACCATAGGTGGAAATATCCCGCAGGATGCCGCTGGCTTCGTGCGAGTAGATCTGTGCGCGGGTTTTCATAGTCGTCACCTCTAATTCTTGTGCGTATAACTGCCGCACAGAATACGTACAAACTGTAGCCGTCAGATTTGAAGATGGCTGCTGTACGCATAAAAGACGTATTGTGTACGCAAAGATGATTTTAGAGAAAAGATGTTGCGTTCAAAAACGAAAAATGTATTGCAATTTGCAGTACATTCGTATATACTAATGACAAAGGAGGCGATTCATTTGGCTACAAGAACCGCGAATGTCATGGCCCGTGTGGAGCCGGATGTAAAAGAACAGGCAGAGAATATTTTGGATCGACTCGGCGTTCCGGCATCGGTTGTCATCAATGCCCTGTATAAGCAGATCATTTACAGAAACGGGATTCCGTTTTCTCTGGTTTTGCCGACTGCGCCAGTCGCCCGCGACGAAATGACGGACGCAGAATTTAACGCTATGATGCAAACCGGCCTGAACGCTGCAAAGACTGACCGTTCCCGCGGCGCATCCGAAGTCTTTGCAGACTTGCGCAGAGGACTTTGAATGTGGAACAGTATGAAGTAAAGATCACGGAACCGGCACAGCGCCAGCTTCAAAAAATTGTCCGCTATATTGCTGAGGATTTGCAGGAAAAACGGACGGCGATCCGGATGCTGGACACGCTGGAAAAGGAAATCCTATCCCTTTCTACGCTTCCAAATCGGGTTGCACTGACGGAAGAAGAACCTTGGCACAGCGCGGGTATCCGCAAACTGCCGGTCAAGAATTATCTTGTCTACTTCTGGGTCAATGAGGAGCAGAAGCAGGTTCAAATCACAGCAGTTGTGTTTGGTCGGCGGGATCAGAGAAACGTGCTGCAAAATATGAAGTACGAATAGACATCTGCCCATGTTGGACAATGCCATCGCAAGGTGATAAATTCACTTTTTAGCGTTGTCCAGCAGGGGCATTTTTATATGTGTGCAGTATATGGCTTATTCTGTCCTGCCGTTCCGCTTCAGCAATTCCTGAAGCTCCCTGCGGTCGGTGGTGATGAGTTCCTTTTCCAGTTCGCTGCATTTAATCTCAACGGCGACATTATTATTGTTCGTGCTGATAAGGGCGCTGCCGCGCTCAAAGTGAGTGATCTCCATCAGCTCTGCTTCGGACAGATGCAGAATGGAGCCGACGCGCTGGGCTTCCTCATCCTCCAGATTCAAGATTACCTTGGTCTTGGAGTTGTTGATGATGCCCTTGCCGTATTTGCCGTCCTCCAGCGCAAAGAAGTCATTGAGATCCTGCGTTGCACAGACGGCCGAGCCGCCGTAGCCGCGGATGATCTTGAAGATCTCCAGCACAAACTCCGCTGCCAGACGGTTGCTGCTGGCGCCGATGAGCTGCCAGCACTCGTCAATGAAGATGGCCTTTTCTTCGGTGCGGTTCTCCTTCGCCTTATCCCACACAAAGTCCAACGCCATAAACATGCCGACGGTCAGAAGATCGCCGGTCAGCTCCGAAATATCCAGAACGATGTATTTGTTATCGAGAGACACGTTCGTCTGCTGGTTGAACGTCTTGGCAGAGCCGCTGACGAGCCGGTTCAGGATGTTTGCCAGCCGCAGTGTGGAGGAAGATTCCTTGAGTACCGCATACAGATCGCCCAGAATCGGCATTTCGCGGTACCGCTCCGGGTGCTTGGGATCGCGGAGCGTGTCATTGTCGTGCGTAATGCCTTTTTTGGTATAGGTACGGATCATGGCTTCATCGAGAAGCTGCCGCTCCTCATGGTTCATGTCGGGGATCAGCAGGCTGAAAAAGATGTGCAGCCGCTGGATCTTGGCGGCCAGCATGGAGTGCTCCACGGTGCTGCCGTCGAGCTGCTCATCGACCGAGCGGTCTGTCTGCCGGATCTCCATGACGTTGATGCAGTTGGGGGATGCGGGCGAGATCTGGATGAACGCACCGCCGATGTTGGAGCAGGCCCGATGAAATTCGTGCCCTTTGAGCGGCGCGACGATAAACACCTGGATACCCTTACGCCGCATCCGCAGCGCCATGAGCTGCATGGTAAAAGTCTTGCCGCTGCCGCTCGTGCCGAGAATGGCGATGTTGGCGTTTTTGTAGATGCGCGAATCAAAGATGTCCACGATGATAAGAGAATTGTTGTGTTTGTTGACGCCGAGCAGGATACCGTTGTCGTCACACAGCTCATACGCCGTGAACGGATAGCAGCTTGCCGCGCCCAGCGTCAGCACATTCCGCTTACTGCGTTCAAAGAGCGATTTATCCAGCTTCACGAGAGGAAAGGAGGAGCGGAGTGCCTGCTCCTGACAGAAATTGCAGCTCTGCACGTTCATATCCTGCGAAATGAGCAGCTTTTTCATCTCTGCGCACTTCCAGTCCAGATCATCGGGGGTGTCTGCGGTCACGGTGATGAGCAGATTCAGGTAGTAGAAATCTTCATGGTTGCTCAGACCATCCTTCAGGAAATAGCCGCTTCGGATGGCGCTGTCGAGATCGTCAAAGTCTGTATTGGTGTCGCTGGTCTCCTTGATCTTGCTGCGGTTGATGCGAAGCTGCTGGCCGAGCTTGCGGATCATGCGATCCTTTGGCTGCCGCGTCAGAAATACGTCGAGGTCAATGCCGTCCCCGGCGTTGACCAGCAGACTCAGCCAGCCCGCAGGAACCTCGGACTTATACCCGTCCGACGGCACCAGCAGATACGCATAGTACGTTCCGTCAATGTAGAGATAGCTGCCATGCGTAAAATCCAGCTGCGAAGGCGCAAAAAAATCACCGACGGGAATTTCGTCGATGGAGCAGCCTGCCTTTATGTAGTTGGATGTGATATGGGAGATGCGCTGCAAAAACGGAATATCCGTGCTTTCTCTGCGGCAGAGAAATGTATAGAGCATTTCGGCGGCAGCTTCGTCCTCATTCTCATGCTGGACAACGCTGTTGCCGCATTGCCGGAGATAATTTGCCGCCGTCCGCGCCGCTGTTTGCAGTGACGAAATGGCATCCGCTTCTTCACGGTCTTTCTTCGCGCCGGGGAGCGGTTCATACTCCATGATGAGGAAAAACCTGCGTGCGATGGCTTCTTTGGAGCCGAGCTTTTTGAGCAGCTTCAGATAGTCCTCCTGCTGCATCCGGCAGCTTTCGTTCGTCTCCTGCGCCATCTCCCGGCGCACGGTTTCGATATGCCGGTTCATGTCCGCACGTTTCGTGATAACCTTGATCTGCAGCTTCACGGGCGCGATTTTGAGATAGCTGATAAACGAATACACGATGTTCCGCTGCTCTCTTGCGCTACGGAGTAAGAAGTTGATCGGCACGATCTCCAGGATCTTGATAAATCGGTGGTCGGTCGTGTAGACAATGCCGTTTTCGATTTTCTGAATCGGCACATACGCTGCAAGCGGATTGCCGGGTCGCGCTGCCTGTTTCTTCTGGCGATAGGCGGTGTCCAGCATCAGGCGGCGTGTGTCCTTTGCAAAACGGATGCGGCTGCCGTCCTTTTTATAGGCGGCAGGCTGCACAGCCGTGCTGGGGCCGGACTTTTTATCCCATGTCGGGAGAATGGACTGCTTTCGGCTGCTTTTGCCGCCGCTTTTGCTCAGGGTTCTGCGGTTGCGGAGGAAACGAAAAAACAGAATGATATAGGAGGAAAGCGGCATCCCCGCGATCCCGATGAGCGCCAGAAGCGCCAGCGGCAGCGAGGTCAGGCAGAGCAGGATGATCCGGACGGTTAGCGTCAGCGAGAGCGTCAGGATCGGAAGCCCGGTGCCGGCGGCAAGGATGACCGCCTCGACCACATTTCGCGCCTTGAATAAGCCGCCGAAGAACGAACCGCCCTCAATAAAGTTTGGCGGGATCACATAGCTGTCCCGCTGTTCCTGACTCATAGGTTCTCACATCCGATCTTTTCTTTGCGGTGGATTCGGCAGCTTCTGCACGATCTTTTCATGATAGGCGATCTTGCCGTCCTCCGCCTGATAGGGCTTTCGTTCTACGGTGTCTGCCGCGTACTGCTTATACCATGCAGCGTCATCCGCAGAGTAGACCTTGCTGTAATCGCCCTTCGGTTGGGCGTACTGGTCGGCATGATACATACAGAAATCAATGCCGCCCGGATGCTCCGGCGTGAACTCACGCCCCGTGATGCGGCCTCCGCCGATCTCCACGTCCTGATAGCGCGGGATGTTGGGCGCGTGTTCGCCGAGCGCTGTGAAGCCCATGTAGGACATCAGAGAGCGCGTCGCGGTCTCGCCGGTGATGGAGCCGGTCGTGCGGTAATCGCCCTTGGCGACCGTGCCAATCACATCGTTGGCAAACGCGCCGCCCTGATAGAGCGATTTCGCAAACAGTGTTCCGCCGAAGCTGCGGAACTGCGTCGGTGCGGACGGGATCGGTGCAGACCGGGCGGCGGGTGCTTCATTTGCCGGGGCAGAAGCGGGCGCAGCAGATGGTGTTTTGCTGTGCAGGAATCTGCCGGGGCGCTCCTGCGCCTGGACAGTCCGCTCTGCAATGGTGGTTTTGGAAAGTCCATTGCGGACGGAGAAAAACTGTTTGTCGGATTGCGCAGTATGCTGCCGGGATTGCGATTCCACCTGTCCGAAAGTGGAGCTTTGCGTCTCCTGCTGGGTATACTGCGCCTGCTCACGCTGCGTGATTCCAGACTGTTCCGTGTGGAAACCAGCCATCGTATCATACTGTACATGACGGCTTTCCTCGGACTGCACCTCGCGCTGGGTAACACCGATCTGCTCCTGCTGCAAGGCAGACTGCATGACCTGCGACTGTTCCGTTCTGGCTTCTTCACTGCTTGCATCAAATTCATCCGACTGCACCACAGAGCCGACAAACTCGCCCTGTTCTGACTGGAACGCCAGATGCGATGCCTGCTGATCCTCCGTATGCAGCGCCGCGTGGAACTGCTGCTCCTGCGCAGTCTGTGTATCCTGATGGATCTGGCTGGTGTCTACGGAATGCTGCGATTCGTGAAGCGCCTGCTGGGAGTTTTCTCGCTGTTCCGAGTTTACAGCGCGGGAAGAAACCACCTGCTGGTTTTGGTCAAGCTGGCTGGTGTTCTGCCGCTGCTGCTCGGAAGCAGACTGCGAACCGGAATGGGTGTCGCTGCTTGCGTGTGTCCGGCTGACGGTCGCCTCGGCCTGCTGCGGCTGGACGATGTTTTTCTCGGTCGTCGCCGTGCGCACAGCGTCACTTGCGATTTTGCGGCTTGCCATGCCGACCAGTCCGCCGCTGAAAAAGCCTGCCGCAGCTGCGCTTCCGCCGCCGGATTTCCCGGATGCAGGCGCAGAACCGTGACGGCTGCGGCTGCCCAATGCGCTGCCGACCGCGCTGGTCGCGGTGTTGATGGCGCGCATGGCGATCATCGCCTCAGAGAGCATGGAGCCGCCGGTATGCCCGACGTTCAGACCGAGACTGGACAGAAAGCTGTCGATCTTCTGTGACACCTTCAAGAACGCAATGGCACACAGAAACCACACCAGTACGTTGCCGGAGACAGCTTCCTTGCCAGCGGAACTGACTGCGGATTCTACGTCGCTCTCGGAAATGGCAAATGCGCTGGTTGACATAACTAAAACAAGAACGAGGATCAGCAAGAAGTTCAAAAAGAATCGTTTTCGCATAGGAAAGGTCATTCCTTTCTGCCGCATTACAGGATACCAAGGAGAAATGAAACATGGCATTTCGGGCGCGGCGATACTGCATAAATTGCCGTAAATCATAAGTTTTTGCATTTGAGTGCAAAAACTTGATAATTTGCTTAGACGGTGTTATACTAATGCCACAGGAGGTGTTCAGCATGATAGATTCCCACGAACTGAAAAAGCGCGATATTTATCTGAAGAAGCTGATTGGCTTCCAGGATACCGAGCCGGTCAAGGTGATAACCGGCATTCGGCGCTGCGGCAAGTCCAGTCTGTTGAAACTGATGGTTCAGCATTTGAAGGATACTGACATTCTGCCGGAGCAGATCATCGAGATGAATTTTGAATCCTTCGATTTCCGAGGGATGAGCGCCGATGATATTTACCGCTATGTGAAAGAGCGCATTGTCCCCGGAAAGCGGATGTATCTTTTCTTTGATGAACTTCAGCGGATCGAAGCATGGGAGGATGCGGTCAACGCCTTCCGAGTGGATTTTGACTGTGACATCTATGTTACCGGGTCAAACGCCTATCTTCTTTCCTCGGAGTATTCCACCTATCTTTCCGGGCGGTGCGTGGAAATCAAAATGCTGCCGCTTTCCTTCCAAGAGTTCCTTGCTTTCCACGACTTCGAGGTTCGGGAAACGCAAAGCGCCCTTGGTGGACTCCGCAAGCAGGTATTTGATAAGAACGGTGAACGCTACGAACTGCGCGAGGTTTTTGACGCTTATATGCGTTTCGGAGGAATGCCTGGTATCGCCGATGTTGGGCTGGAGCAGGAAAAGGCGCTGTCGCTTCTCGATGGTATCTATTCCACAGTCGTGATTCGTGACATTCTGGAGCGAGAAAAGCGCAGGGGGCAAAAGCAAATCACAGACCCTACGCTGCTGCGGAAAATCATCCTGTTCCTCGCCGACAATATCGGCTCCAGCGTGTCAATTGCTTCTATCGGCAACACGCTGGTCAATGAAGGGCTTCTGGAGGACGGTAAACGCAAGGGTACGCCCAGCGCCCATACCGTGCAGGCATATGTAAATGCGCTTCTGGAGAGTTATTTCTTCTACGAGATCAAGCGCTTTGATATCAAGGGCAAGGCATACCTCCGTACCCTCGGAAAATACTATATCGTCGACATCGGTCTTCGCAACTATCTGTTGGGCTTCCGCAATCGGGACAGCGGTCACGCCATCGAGAATGTCGTTTACTTTGAGCTGCTTCGCCGGGGCTACGATGTTGCAATCGGCAAGATTGGCAGCGCCGAGGTGGATTTCATCGCAACGACTGCTGACGAGAAAAAGTATGTCCAGGTAACGGAATCCATGATGAGTGAGGATGTGCGCAAGCGGGAGCTTGCCCCGCTGCAGAGTATCCGCGACAACTACGAGAAAATCGTGCTGTCTCTTGAGCCTGGGCTCGATGCCTCCTATGACGGGATCAAATCCGAAAACCTCATCGATTGGCTGCTCAGTGAGTAACAAGTTTTTTACGTTGCGGCCCTAAAGGGAAAGTGGATTTGCAATAAACGTGCCGACCATGCTGGTAAACAGCCGCAGGCACCATGCGTTCATGAGCAGCAGGAACACCTGTCCGCCCAGCATCCGGCACCACGCCTTGAAGATGTTTGCCGTGGACTGAGAGCCGCCCATCGAGAACGCGACCGGCGCGGTGTAAACAAGAACGCCGAGCAGGATATACCGCTCGGCGGCTTCAAAGAGCAGCTTCAGATAGTTCCACGCCAGCAGCACAACGATGATGAGCACGATCAGCGTGACCGCTCCGTTTGCGCAAGCGCCGATGATGACCAGCATGACGGAATTGAAATCCGCAAAGCTGAGCGGCGGCAGCTCGGATGATAAGATCCAGTCATACGGCGTGCCGCCGATCTTCAGGACGATCTCAACGATGCTTTTCGCGCAGTATGTGAGCGTGATGAAGATGATCGCGCGGAAGGTCAGCTTGACCGGGTGCTCGGCTTCAAAGCCTGCACCCAGCCAGTAATTCTTAAACAGGTTCCAGACCCACATCAATAAAATCAGGCCGATACCGATGGCAGTAAAAATATCATACATTGTTTCGGCTGCCGGGAAGTAACGCAGAAACGTGTCCATCCCGCAGCCGAGCGCACCGAGTACCGATGTGTTGATAAGGTCCAGACCGTGCATGATCTGTTCGGAGATCCATTCGACAACGCCGTCAAGAATCCCCATGCTTTATGCCGTCCACTGACCGCCGGAGAAGAACGGCGTGACGTAGGCCATGATGAAGCCGAGACCGTTCAGGATTGCCCAGGTGATTGCAATGCGTTTGAGCCATGCACGCGATTCCTCGACCGTTCTGCCGCTGCGGGAGAAATTCATCATCAAAAGAGCGACGGACGCGGTGACGATAGCGGCGATTGTGGAGATGAGAAGAATCTGCTGGTAAACGTCCTTCATAATCTCCGTCGCCTTTTCCCAGATCGTCGTGGCCGAAGCCGGCTGAATCAGAAGCGGCAGAATACTGACGCCGAGCCAAGCGGCGTAGAGCCAGCGCCCCGGACTTTTCCTCGGCGGCGGAAGCTGCGGTAAGTTGTTGGAAGTGTTCAAAGATGCTCCTCCTTTTCTTTTCCCGATGCAAAAAGCAGACGCCCATACAGGCGTCTGCTCGCAACAAGATTCAGTTTTATATGCTTTTGAGCATCTTCAGTATAGCATATATGGATTTGCGCCGAAAGAGCAAAAGTGTGCCAATGTTGTGACAATTCAGAGACACACGCTGATTGTATATAATGCCATGGGGTTTGACAAAGTGAATATAAAAATCAATTAGGTATATTGAAATAGCAATATTGCACATAAGCACAAATGAATATATAATGAAATTTAGAGCAATTATCCAAAGCTGATAAATATTACAAAATGAGGTGGTTATATGACACGCCCAGATCAATCCTTCTACTTGGCACATTTCACAAAAAACGGGAAGAAACTTGCTCCATCAATGGATCCTCACACTGACATTGATGAAATGTCTGCATTTGAGCGCTTGATTAGTATATTGAAATGCAAGAAAATTCAGGCACATAAACTGCCATGGACAAACCGAAGCGCAGTATGCTTCACAGAATGTCCATGGGGAAGCCTTTTAAGACATGCAAAATCTTATAGTCCATATGGAATTGGCTTTACCAAAAAGTTGGTATATTCCAGAAATGGAAATCCGGTGATTTACGCGAATCCTAGAATGTTTCAAAGCGAAAAATGGGACGAGAGTGTTTTTCCTTTTGTAACTCCGTTTGTACCATCGTATGCGGCCAACTCTGTTAAAGATCAAAAACCGTTCAATGGAAAACCAGTGGATTACACCCACGAGAGAGAGTGGCGTGTTGCGAAAGACTTCCCCTTTCAGTATAGTTATATATCATTTGTGGTTTTAAAATCTTATATTGAGATGAATCAAATCCCAACGGACATTGTTGAAGAAATTGGAATAGAACGTTTCATATTTATGGATACATATCGTCAAATTGAAGAATTATGGCCTACGCATCTTATGGATTAGTGGCTTTTGGCAAATGCTACATTGGCAGTAGCTTTTTGTGGATTTACACATGAATAATTGTATATGAGTATTGGCTTATGTGAAAGTGCCATTATGCTGGGGCAACTCACCATATATTGGTTGTAAAAGCACTTTGAACATTTGGCCGCTGGATTCTGAGACTGTTCATAAATTGTGGAATGCAGTGCAGGCGATTACTGTTGAAAACGCATAGACTTGTAGTACATAGAGCGGTGCTATCGAAATCATATTCACCGTGCCCTGCGACAGGGAAGACTACAGGTATAATGATGTGCAAAATCTTTGAGCGATGAAAAGTGAGGGCATTTCGTAAAAGGATATGCCCTCATTTTTGCCGTTACGAGCACTATATCAGTGCTACACTTTGAAAAAACAACTTATTTTATATTGATGTAGGATAATATCAAAACAGCGAGAGCTATACTTCTAAGCTGCCTAAATAGTCAATCGCCTCATATACAGTTGAAAATGTCAAGCACTTTTGGCAGAGCCAGTGGTTACGTTCATCTGTGTCTTCTATACCGGGAAGTCCGTCCTGCAGCAAGCTTGATACAGTTCTTTTGGCATTTGTGACTGCCGTGGGATAGGCACGGGCGATTTTAGCAGTTATAGCAGAGTCGCCCTTTTTATAAAGCGGTTCCTTGGAGAGCAGCCGATTTATAACACGAGTTTTGTCGGCAACAGTCTGAATGGGCGGTGTATACATCTCATAATGCAGCATAAGCCAGTATTCGATACAGCCAGTTGTCATCAGCAAGCGAACCTTAATATTGGGATCCTTGCGCAAGGATCGTAAGCGGTTGATAATTTTCAGTCTGGATTCCCATGCACCAATGTCTTTGGTTTCTACATCAAAGAAAAACCAGACTTCGTCTGTGACTTCTGCGTAGTCGCGATATTTTGCGTCTTTCTTGTATTTGTTGTCTGCAACATCAAAAAGACCGGTAGCTTTTGGATGATGGATCGACGCAACGTCCTTGAATTCTTTTCTGAGAAAGTCGGTGTAAGCCTGTTCACTTTCGCCCTCACAAAAAACGACAATATACGGCTTTGTGGGCTTCGTTGGCTTTGTTGAGCGAGACATCACTCCACCTCCTCAATTTCAATGTCTGGCGTAGCACCATATTTTCCAACTAGATAACCCTTACGAATATTTTCGGTCGTCCGCGTGGAAAATTCACTGATGCTATATAATTCGGAGGAACCATCTTTATCACGCTTATCTGCAAAGTAAAGCTGATCTTTGCGGAGCAGTTCCAAATTCATCAACTCTGTATTGTGCGTTGTAAAGACAATCTGAGCGCCATGGGGGTTTGATGTGCTGCTCTGGAATTTCGCGATGATATAATTCATCAGCATAGGATGAAGCTCACGTTCCAGCTCATCTACAAGAAGAATGCCGCCAGTCTGTAAAGCAGACTCAATGGCCGGAGCCAAAGCCATCAGTTTCCTGGTTCCATCGGATTCGTCCGAGAGCTCCAGCAGATAGGAGGCGGTTTTCCCGTCACGGTTTTCACCCTGATGGCTTGCCTTTGCGCTAACAGCACCCATTTTCAGCCGCGCCTCTCCCGCAGCGGAGTTTTCCGACAAGGCGTGCATAAACTGCACCAACGCTGCTTTTATCCCTACTGGCAGATTTGAGGGGAGTGCTGTATCGTCTTTGAGTTCTTTACTGTCAAATTCAAATTGCATATCTTGGATTCCAAGATCAGCTGCCTTAGCATAATCAGAAATTGCCTTCAGCATATTTTTGTCCTCAGAATACTCCAAGAGTTGCTTCGGAATGTCTGAATAGTCACGGGAAAAGAATATCTGATCGCGGAACCAACGCATAGCCGCAATGCAAGGAGCATCATTCATCGTACAAGCTACCGAGAAGAACAGCTGATTTTCAGCAACCATTTCCCCAATCATTTTACGTTTGGAAGGATCCTCCGTAAACGAAAACGCTTGTCCGGTTCTGCTGAAAATCAGTGCGCGCTGTTTCTTCGGAGCATGATAGAGATATTCGGAAATGATTTTCTCTCGCGTAGCAGAAAAACCATACCAATATTTAATGCCATTGATGGTATATACAAAATCAAACGAAGTGGGTTCATCCTTTGAGTAGTCGTTCAACGCAAAGGGATTCACAGGAATCGTGGAGCTTTCATGTTGTGTCCGCTGAGCATTGCGGATAAATTGTACGGCCAACCAAAAAGCCCGGATTACATTGCTTTTGCCACCGCCATTTTTTCCGTAAATCGCAATAGCTGGGAGCAGCTTGGTCGTAGAAGACCACGGAATCAGACTCTTCTTGAAAGAACCCAGACCGGTTGCCTCCATAGACAGTACCGCTTCATCGCGGAAAGAACGATAATTCTTAAAGCGAAATTCTATCAGCATAAAATCACCTCTAGTAATAACTGATTGTAGTATACCACGCAAAGAAATGATATACAACCAAAAAAATCAAATTATTTAATTTTTTACGATTGATTTAGAAGAATGGGCCGGCAACTCTCCAAACGCTTTTGCAATCACAGCGAATTATACAGTGATTTTCTTGATAATTCATCTTGCTGGTGATAAAGTGGTAATGTGGAGGTGAACAGTATGGTCAATATTGTAGGAGAATATATGGACTTGCCTGATGAGGTGAACGATGTCAAACTGTTGGCGTTGGCATCTGAACGCATGGTGAAGGCGGATCCTGCGATGTTTGTACCGGCGGAACATCTCTACGCAGAACTCGGTATCACTCAAGATGATTTGGATGCAGTTGATGAGGTAGACATTGAATGAGTTGGAAAATGGTATATCTGCTCAAAGACGCAGATAATTAAAAAATAGCATCTCACGCATAGGAATGCGAGGGATGCTGTTTCTATATATGTATGCCTACAAAGATTCGACCGCAAAGTGTAAAATAGTATAAAAAGGGAGTTGCAAAATGTAGAAATATGCTATAATAAAATAAAGTTCTGTAAGGAGTGTAGTGACTATGAGAATTCCTGAGTTTCTAAATCGAGATGATTATCTTCAGAATCCAATTTTGCGGCGTTTTCTTAAAGATCACCGCATATCCTTTGTTGAGAACCGTGCAGACTATATTCGTGAAATCGAAGCATATTCAGAAAGAGATGAGCGTTCTGCTGCAGAAGTTCGTGACTGGCTACTCCATGTGATTAAAGAAGGAAGTAAAGAAATTTGCTATAAAAAAGTCCGCAGTATTAACGAATGGCATCGCGATCCTGTTCTGCTAGAAGCAAAAATTCAGGAGCTATATCCGGATTGCCCAAGGGAAACCATCCTTACATACACAAACACTGCTGAGTGTAAGCTGATAGATTATACGCTTATCACGAATGAAGAAAACATGATTACCAAGATTGAACTCACGTTTTCTAAATTGTTTTTGTATGGTGAGAGCGGGAAGCTTGGCAATGCCACGGTATTTCCGGTTTTTATTGAGGTATATCTTGATAGTGGCTTTATTGTGAGCAGAGCAAAAGCAAAATCGACGTTATATGAGTATAGTGATACCAATGAATTTTTAACTAATGAGTATAGAGTGGATACAATGAGATACGCCATGTCTATTGTTGACCAAGTTTGTGCTTTGCTTGGATTTGAGACGGCAGCAGATCCGAGAGCGGCGAAGAGTGAAATTGAGCGAGCGCTCTATGGAATTTACAATAAGTACTCATTTACACCCGAGAATGTGGCGAATCAAGTTGGGACGCAAGAGGTTACAATAAATGAATTTGTAAATCAGGTTTTTGAAAATCTACAACTAGACCCCAGAAATAAAGAAGCAGCAATTTTGGACGCAAGAATCCTTGTAGAGAAGTTCATCTCCATAAATGGTAATAATGAAAGACTATTTAAGGAAGATCGTCCTGCTTATTTAATAAAAGTGAGTACAGATGATGAACTAGATCAAACTAAGATTGATACGACATCTAATAAATTGATTCCGTTGCAATGTACGGAAGCGTTCTTTGACGGGAAAAAGACAGTGGTAAAAAGCAGACAATGTAAACGATTGGATTTAATATTCAAGCGAAACAATGAAACATATTTTTCAAGCAACCCGTTAGTAGTTCAGCTTGGCACATATAAGGGGCATGGTTATATTAAAACTATGCAGTATGCGGAGGAGGCTGATATACAAAATGTTTTACGAGCAATTTTCGAAAATTACTAATTTACTGAATCCGGAATTTGTCGAGCGATTTGACTGTTGGCTTGCAACTTTGCCTAGTAATAACCAGAAAAACATAACGGCATCTTCTGTAGCCGCTCGCTTAGGAGCTTCCTATACTCAAGCCGAAGAAATTCTAAAATACGCGGAACGTCAAAAAATACTTGAAAAAGAATTTCTAGTTAAATGCCCTGATTGTGATTCTTTTTTGGACATTGTAAAACCTAGTCAACTTAATGATGTAATAGCGCATCCTGCTTTTTGTGTAGAGTGTGAAGAGGAAAAGCATATTACTACAGATGACATCTATGTTGCGTACAATCTGATTATGAAACCTAACGCAACAGAGGCAGAGATTTCAAAAGCAATAGAAAGAAAATTAAATTGTGAAGGTAGTAATGCCGTAAATTTTACAACAGCTGATTCACTGTCAAATGATCTGGACTCCTTATATGAGGCTTTCTATAATCCAAGTGAGTCAGCATATAGAAAGTTCGTCGAATTGCGGGACAAACTTGACTGGGATTATGGAAAGAATAGAACTGAAAAGGGAAAGGCTCTCGAAAAATTGATTTTGGGGATTTTTGGTGAAATCAAGCATACGAAGGCTACGAATGACGTGAAAACGCAAACAAATCAGTTCGATTGCACGGTGCTATGCGGTGTAAAAACTGTGTTTCCCTCAATCCTAAATTTATTAACACCATACTTTATTGTGGAATGTAAGAATGAAAAAAAGAAGCCCGACAATACTTATACAAATAAAATTGAAAGTATTTTAGACACCAATGCTGCACAGCTTGGAATAGTATTTGGAAGGAAAGACGCAACAAAGCCTTGCTTTACAATTTCAAGAGAGCACTACCTAACTAAGAAAAATGGTTCAAAACAGCAAATAATCATTACTTGTTGCGATAACGACCTGGAGTACATTATTGATAAGCAAGTAAACCTTTTGGAATATCTGGAGTTCAAAGTGTTTCAAATTACAACGAACAGTCCAAAGGCAACATATGAAATGTTTTGCACTGAACTTCGACAAAAACATGCAACGTAAGAATAATGACCCACTGCACAATGAGTACAGTGGGTCATTAGAATACTTGTCGTGACAGGAGGAAAAGAGATGCGCTTGCCGGAGAAGCTGATGGGTTATGTTGAATACGAAGGCGTGAATTATCCATTTAACTTTGACAAAGACTCTTTTGTGATCACACTATTTCCGCCAAGTATTGAATACCATAGGCAGACAAATTCTTTGGCGGAATATTTGGCGGATGCTTCAAGGTATTGGAAAAAGCACGAATGGGTTCAACAAAGAAAACTATTGGGGAAAACGTCAGAAAATTACCATATTGTTTTCAACGTTACGGATGCAAAGCGTAATTATAACGGCTTTTTCAGCTTTCCTGTTATTTGGTATTGCTGCTATGTTGGTGAGAACTCTTTAGGGAAGATAGATGGAATGAAGATTGCGTCGCCAGAGGTGGACTACTTTTATTCGCCGCAGCGGAGATAGATGAGGATACAGGAAACCTAAAAGAACTGTCAGTGGCTGCAAAAAAGGCAGCGATCGAATCTGGGGGTACATACAAAATTGCGCCAGATGTAGATGCGAAAATCGAGTTTGCGTCTTACGCCGTTATGCATTTTTCGCAGGGAGAACCACCAATTGACGCAAAGAGCGTAATGGTGACATCTTTTTCCCGACCAATCGGAATTGATGCGCTGATTCCAGTGGTCATTTATGCAAAATGCTTTCTTAAATATATTACATATAGGACAAATGTTAAAATAGGCAATGTTGAGATTTTTAGAGTCAATGGCGCACAGAAAAGGGAGCAATGCGGGTATCTTGTTTTTGAAGAAGACTATCAGGAAGAGATTAGCAAAAAGGCGTATGAGAGAGTTATCGACTATACAATTTTAGGGAGTAAAACTGCAGAAATATTTACAGCGATTAAAGATGGAAAATTTGACTTTCAATATATGTGTGAATCCATAGCTGCTACAGGAAATTACTCCTCAAGCAGAGCAATTATGATACTGGCGGAGTTTGAGAGGGAATACCTCAACATATTCGGGCAGGATTATAAGCGGTCACAGGAATACCAAATAACGAAAAGAAACCTGTTGGATACAATGCAGACTTTTATAGAGCAGCGACAAGGGCGGGCGCGAAAATATGCCAGACAGTTTTATCGTGCAATAGAATCACACGATGTCGGCTTTGGCGAAAGGCTCAGAAATGCGATGGTTGAATGTCAAGTTATCATGGAGCCATTTATAAAAAGCAAGTACGCTGGCGCATTAGATGTGACTATTGAGGAGATCTGTGACCGTATGAATACTGTGCGAAATGGCATTGCACACAGCCGATTGGATCTGAACTTAGAGGCGGTTCATTTGAGTGACCTGAAGATTATCGAAGAACTGCTGTATGCAATGCGGCTTCAACATTTACGGGTTGATACAAAGTCAATTCAAATTGGAATTAAGAGACTATTTGGAGAACGAATCTCTATTGAGTAGATGGAGTAATCAGAAAGGCGCAGGGTGGATAGACCATCTCTAATCCACCCTGTAAAGCACCTTACTGCAAAAACTCCTTTACAATCCCCGCGCTATCCTGCGCCGTATATCCCCACAGCACCGAGCTGAGTACTTCGACGGCCTCCTTGCGTTTTCGGTAATACGTCCGGGTGCTGATGTCGCGGATATGCGGGCGGAGCTGGTCGATGATCTCCTCGACGTTCTGAAGCTCCTGCGGGGAGAGGTAGGCGTAATAGAGCAGCCAGTAAAATTC
>ERZ773192.1159-NODE-1159-length-28485-cov-14.473162_pt1 | contig 28485 bp, 21 predicted proteins | sample MGYA00581010_ERZ773192 | MGnify/ENA primary metagenome ERZ773192 (study PRJEB29015, sample SAMEA2737741) | human gut metagenome | biome: human gut; feature: human-associated habitat; material: faeces | place: China | collected 2012 ...
CACCGCCTTCCAGGGAACTTTCATACATTTTCTTGCCTGCAGGCACATTGGTGTCCTTGCTGTAATCTTCTATCGCATTTTTTATCATGCCCACATAGCGGGATGCAATGTCGGCAATGGCTACACGGTTGGCATCGGTGATGGCTCTTGCACGATCCGGACGGTCTTCAGCAATGCCAAGTCCTGCCATATATTCGCCAGGTTTGTCGTATGCGTCGTCAATGCAAAATGTGATGAGTTCTACTTCGCCATTGGGTAGCTTGGGAGTAGTAGGAGTAGAAACAGTTGTGTCTTGGGCAGGTATATATACCTTTTTCGCGCAAGAAGTCATGAACATAGCCAAAGTGCAGGCGCAGCATGCAATTACAGAAAGTAAGCCGTTGTTTTTCATCTTTTCCGGAGTTTTAAAGTCCACCCTTTTGTAGACTGTCTTGATAATTGTGTTCATGCTTATAGACTCCCCGGATTCAGCAATACATAAAAAAAGCGTGGGAATCTGTACTTCTGCTTATCCCACGTTCAGGCCTTCGCATTGCCCACCTTCAAGGATAAGCAACGCAGCTAGCCCACGCCAAGATGAATATACGGAACACTACGCGAAGCGCAATGTTTAGATACTACACCTTTAGTGGACGTTCCCGTTGCCATATCATCTTGAAGGTTTCAAATTTGCGAAGTTTGAACGTAGATGATAACGTTTGGTAAACGCCTTTTTCTTAAAATCAAGATCCCACTAAACCCCACCGAGCCAGCTGGATGCCGCAAATATAATGTAAATTTCTTTAAGGTATATAGAAAAGTCTTCTTTTTTTTATTGCCTTCGTTGGGATAAGGCTTTAGAACAGATGTCTTGAGTCGGACTGATGGATGAGCTTATATTTTAAAATATTTACCTATTGTCTGGGTTATATCATGATTTGGGTTGCCTTCAAAGATAGCATCTCTTTCTGAAGCGGAGACAGCGTTGATGTCGGTCCATGTGGCTCTTCCTCAGCCTGTGCCTTGGGTGCATCCAGTTCGGAAATCAGTTTGTTTCCCCTGCTGTCAAATCCACTGCCAGCCGCTATTAAGGCAATAGCGGCAAGAAACGTTCCAATTAGTATCTTTCTCATAATTGCGACCTCCCTTTGTGCGTTACTCTTGTTTTTGATATCAGAGTACAAATCATGCCATATCCCTAAACTTCCCCCGAATATGTCATAAAACATTTCACATACCAAAATATACTATTCTCACTATAAACTACAAATGTGTTATAATTGCATCAACTAGAGATAGAAGAAGCGCCCGAACCGGTATTTTACCGGAACGGGCGTTTCTTGGTCAAACACTTATTTTACAGTTCGCCCAACATCATAAAAGTTATTCTTTTAGAAATACCCCTTTTAAAGTGCTACCACCTTACATTTCGTATATTTGCGATACTTTGCCATTACCTTTTTCGGGACATGTACGGTTACTCTTTCGTCACATCTCCATTTCTTTACCGATTCCGTATGAAACTTATCACTATGTATATAAATATCGAGTTTTTCCGAACTTGGTATACACATATGCAACCCTTGATCATTTCCATACGAGTCCACTCCCCATATAATTTTCCTTTTTGAAAGAATATGTACTTCTTTCAAATTATCATTGCCCCCAAAACACTGGTACGGAATCACATTTATTTTCTTTCCAAGAATTATTTTTTTTGCATTACAATCGTCAAATGTCCACGTACACAACTTCGGTGCACCGGTCACCTTGATTGTTTCTGCCTTACTGTTTGCAAATGCATTCCCCATTATCTTTTTTATCTTATTTCCACGAATAGTCAATGTTCCTTCTCGTTTTCCCGCATCAATCAGGCAATTTTTATAGATTACCATTCCGTTTTTCTTCGTATGTTGTTTCCGCCACCATGGTAATTTTTTCACGCCTGTGATGTTTTCCAGATTGGAAAATTTTTTGAATATAACTTTCTCCGGTTTTTTGCATCTGCTAAATGTATTGGCAAAAATCTTCTTCATACCTTTCGGAATAACGATCGTCTTCAATGAATTGCATCCCTCTAACTGCCACTTATCCAAATACACTGTATCCTCCGCCATTTCATAATACTCAAGATTGGTACAACCTGAGACACGAGACCCTTGATAATCTTCTTCATACGATTGGGTGGAATAAACGCGCCAGCTACTATATGCTGCTTTAACCCGCAGGCTTTTTATCTCGTAATGATTATAAAAGCTATTACAGTCTATTACCGTACCCCCATCAATCTCCCTGGGTACAACAATATCCGTATATTTCGGATTGCCGTTCGCATCAAATTCCTGCTCAAATGCAAACAACTCATAAATCGTATCTGTCGCTTCAAATCCATATTTTTCCGGATGAATCCACTCATCTCCTGCCGTTGTCTTATAATAGCATAGTCCATCCTGCTTCAAAGATAGCATCTCCCTCTGAAGCGGAAACAGCGTCGATGTCGGTCCATGTACCTCTTCCTCTGCCTGTGCCTTTGGTGCATCCAGACCGGAAATCGGCTTATTCCCCGTGCTGTCAACTCCACTGCCGGTCGCTACGAAAATAGCGGCAGCCGCAAGAAACATCCCAAGCAATATCTTTTTCATGCGCACTCCTCCTTCTTAACATATAAAATAATCATAATATATGTAATCTGTCTCATTATTAAATACCCGTAAAGACGGATTCTCATGATTGAAATTCACACGATACACATCCGTACTGATTGACTCCAGTCCCTCATTTGTATATCCGTTGCTTTCTCCATAGGCTCTAAGATTGTTTAACTTTAGATTATATCCTACCCCAGCAATAAAAATCGTATATGGCGAAAATGCACTATGATATAGGAAGCAGAAGCCCTGCCATATCATGATGATCTATCTCAAGCGACTGTATGATCGCCTCCGCATTTTTCCTTAGATTGTCATAAGATAATGCCACAACTTTTCCATTACCAACACTTCCTGATGTTGTTATAAGTAATGCCGTATTATCATCCAAATTGCTCCACACATCATTGTATCTTCTTTGATATCTCGTATATTGATGATATCCGGATACTCTTCGATAGTTTCTGCTTTTCAGTTCTCTCACTTGTTCTTCGTGTCGAAACTATTTAATTAAAATGTTTTTATGAAATCCTTTTTTTAAATTATCCGTCACATTCTCTACTTCTATTTCATCCTCATTAACCACGTTACTCTGCTTTCCTCCCACATTTGCAATTATGTTCTGTTTTTGAGTACATACAATACTAATCTCTTTATTTGCACATTTTAACAATATGTGGTCTTTTTCAACCTGCCCTTCCGAAATCCATATTTTATTATTTTGAAGTTTTCTCACATTGTACATAAGATGAATCCTATTACTGATTCGAAGATCATCCTTACTTATTTTCAGCACATTGATGCATAACGTTACCATGCCATAGCCCTGGGTCGAGACAATAATAATCTCATCTTCCCCATCACCATCAAAATCTCCACCAAAAACATCGCTCGTTATCTCCTCCAGTAAAAGCCCTTTTTTCCTATTAAAAATAATATATTGCTGATGCATATTGTCTTTTCCATTCCACGTCTTTATTCGATTTATTTGAAATCGCGTTTGAAGCCACACGGCATCGCTTACTTCACTGTTGACAGGATACACTTCGTATCTGTTCCATTCCGTCACTTCCGAGGAGATATCTTCTTTATCATTACTTTCATTTGTAAAATATTTCAAATGAATTCTACTGGAATCTATTTTTTTATCAATAGCTGATTTGTAATATAAAAATATCAATCCTAAAATTGTCGCTACACAAATTACATATATGTTTTTTTTCATTTCATTTCCTCCACTCTTTTAACATACATATGCAATCAAAACAGTACTACTAGTATATGACACTGCAGATTGCGACCAATGATGACCATTATAACTTCTGGTTGTCCATTTATTTAATTCCCACGGCTGGTATTTATGTACTAGTTTCGCTGTGGTTCCAGGTTTATGTCCCCAATATTCTCCACTTATGTATCGCATAAAATGGTAATCAGAATCCCCCGTTCTTAGTGCAATAATGGTATGAGTTTTTCTAAAATCTTTGTATGAATTTTTATCTATTACATGCACTGAATATCCCAATTTTTTCAAATCACTTACAACAAGATTTTTTACATGAGATACATTTAATGAATTCATGTTTTTCCCACTAAACTCTCCCGGATCGCATAACTTAATTTTTCAAATCATGCCACTTTCCAAAACAATCCCCGGAAAGTGGCACCTGATATTTTACATACTCAAATGTGCTGTTGTTACTATGATTTTGCATCGTTAAAACCCTTCTACTCCACCCTGTAGATTACGGTTCATACAATCCGTGTAAGACACGCTTCCAATCCTCTGTGTATAATGCACGGCACGATATCATCGCATTATCTTCCGGATAATCACCGGCAGCTGCAGCACACCGGTCAATATCACTCCGAGCGCCACACAGGACGAATAACGGTTGTATCCCATTACATTCATAACGACAGAAACAAAACAGGCAGCAAGAACCAAAACGATCGTTGTGCGCTGATAACGCATCTTTTCCTGTTCCGTTAATCTCTTATTTTCATGGTCAATAGGACTGTTTATCGCAATACTTATTCCGCTGACGAGTAAGAATAACGGTATCAAACGGCTTCCTGAGAAATGGGACACGACATACAGACACCCTGCCAGAAGTCCGGTCGACATGATCATACAGATATACGCATGCTTTGCATGATACCCGCCGCCAAATTTCCGGATCACCATAAACGGCATGATGATCAGAAAGCCCTCCGGAAACATACCAATAATACCGCTGATGACCAGAAAGATCACCAACGGTACAGTAGAGATGATAAAACTATAAATTGCGTATTCGTACAATTCTTTATCGTCAGACGAAATGGCATGATTGTGAATCAACCAGTCCGTTAATTCTGACAATAGACGATCCACTATTTTTCTCTCCGGAAACGTCCCAGCTCCTTCGGTGCTTTGGGCTGATAAACCACGAAGCAGGCTGTAGAATTAGCCTCTGTACGCAAAACGTGAGTGAGTGTTCTGGCTGTAAGTTCAGCCGCCTTGCTTTCAACTTTCTTCTTAAGATCCATAGTTGTATACCTCCTTGTATAAAATTGAGTATGTAGAGATTTGTCCGAAATCTGCTCCGGACAATTAAATTTTACTACTTTTTCAAGAACAAATCGATGGGGTTTGCACGAAACGACACAAAAACGCCATTTTTGGTCATTTTGGGGTGTTTTTGGCGATTTTGACCATGTATTTTAGAACTATTCCGTGAAATCGTTACCTGTTTTTCCAACTGTGACGGAACGATTCCATGAGACAAACTTTTCCCGTGTTAAAGAGCTACCACCTTACACTTTGTATATTTCCGGTACTTTGCCATCACCTTTCTCGGGACATGCACCGTCAGATCCTTACAATTCCTCCATTTGCTGACGGATGCAGCGTGGAACTTCTCGCTGTGTATATAAAGATCCCGTTTAATTCCATTAGCATTCCAATCTATGCCCTGATACTTTCCATCATTTTTCCATCCCCATTTAATTTTCTTTTTGGTCATACAATAAATTTTTTTAGTATGACCAGAATACCATTCGCCGATTGGAATCTTACTGACCTTCTTACCAAAAATGATCTTTTTCGCTTCACAATCACTAAAAGCATATTCACTCCACTCTACCTCATCCTCCACTCGGATCGTACTTTCCAGACTGTATTCAAATGCATCTGCCAATACCTTTTTTACCCGGTTCCTCCGAATAACAATCGTGCTGCCTTCCCCTTCGGTATCCACAAGACCTTTTTGGTAAATGACCATTCCGTTTTTCTGTGTATGCTTCTCCATCCACCATGGCAAATCTTTTAATGCACCCACATAATCCAGATTTGTAAACTTATCAAATTTAATGTTTTTCAAGTTCACACAATCCTTAAAGGCTTCTGACTCTATCGTCCTCATTCCCTTAGGGATCACGATCGTTTTTAACGACTTACATCCCATCAGATCCACCCACTCCAAGGAGTCTGTATCATCTGCCATCTCATAATACTCCATGTTGCTGCATCCACATACACGGCAGAACATAATATCCTCTTCGTCTGATTGGGTGGAATATTCACTCCATCCGCTATATGCCGCCTTAATCCGCAGGCTTTTTATCTCATAGTGATCAATAAAGCTGTTGCAGTCTTTTACCGGAATCCCATCGATTTCCTTAGGTACTACGATATCCGTATATTTCGCGTTTCCATTCGCATCAAACTCCTGTTCAAAGGCGATCAGTTCATAAACCGGATCTGACACATCAAATCCATGTTTCTTCGGATAATACCACGATTCTCCCGCCGTTGTCTTATGATAGCAGAGTCCATCCTGCTTCAGAGATATCGCTTCTCTCTGGAGCGGAGACAGCGTTGCTGCCGGTCCGCGTATTTCTTCTGCCTGCGCCTTTGGTGCATCCAATTCGGAAACCAGTTTGTTTCCCCCGCTGTCCAGTCCACTGCCGGCTGTTATAAAAATGGCAGCTATTGCAAGAATCGTTCCAAATAGTATCTTTCTCATAATATGACCTCCCTCTTCCTATAGTTTTTCTCTCTTTGAATTATCATCCATCATACAATGCTGATGTTTTAAAGCGCTACCACCTTACAGTTCGTATATTTGCGATACTTTGCCATTACCTTTTTCGGGACATGTACGGTTACTCTTTCGTCACATCTCCATTTCTTTACCGATTCCGTATGAAACTTATCACTATGTATATAAATATCGAGTTTTTCCGAACTTGGTATACACATATGCAACCCTTGATCATTTCCATACGAGTCCACTCCCCATATAATTTTCCTTTTTGAAAGAATATGTACTTCTTTCAAATTATCATTGCCCCCAAAACACTGGTACGGAATCACATTTATTTTCTTTCCAAGAATTATTTTTTTTGCATTACAATCGTCAAATGTCCACGTACACAACTTCGGTGCACCGGTCACCTTGATTGTTTCTGCCTTACTGTTTGCAAATGCATTCCCCATTATCTTTTTTATCTTATTTCCACGAATAGTCAATGTTCCTTCTCGTTTTCCCGCATCAATCAGGCAATTTTTATAGATTACCATTCCGTTTTTCTTCGTATGTTGTTTCCGCCACCATGGTAATTTTTTCACGCCTGTGATGTTTTCCAGATTGGAAAATTTTTTGAATATAACTTTCTCCGGTTTTTTGCATCTGCTAAATGTATTGGCAAAAATCTTCTTCATACCTTTCGGAATAACGATCGTCTTCAATGAATTGCATCCCTCTAACTGCCACTTATCCAAATACACTGTATCCTCCGCCATTTCATAATACTCAAGATTGGTACAACCTGAGACACGAGACCCTTGATAATCTTCTTCATACGATTGGGTGGAATAAACGCGCCAGCTACTATATGCTGCTTTAACCCGCAGGCTTTTTATCTCGTAATGATTATAAAAGCTATTACAGTCTATTACCGTACCCCCATCAATCTCCCTGGGTACAACAATATCCGTATATTTCGGATTGCCGTTCGCATCAAATTCCTGCTCAAATGCAAACAACTCATAAATCGTATCTGTCGCTTCAAATCCATATTTTTCCGGATGAATCCACTCATCTCCTGCCGTTGTCTTATAATAGCATAGTCCATCCTGCTTCAAAGATAGCATCTCCCTCTGAAGCGGAAACAGCGTCGATGTCGGTCCATGTACCTCTTCCTCTGCCTGTGCCTTTGGTGCATCCAGACCGGAAATCGGCTTATTCCCCGTGCTGTCAACTCCACTGCCGGTCGCTACGAAAATAGCGGCAGCCGCAAGAAACATCCCAAGCAATATCTTTTTCATGCGCACTCCTCCTTCTTAACATATAAAATAATCATAATATATGTAATCTGTCTCATTATTAAATACCCGTAAAGACGGATTCTCATGATTGAAATTCACACGATACACATCCGTACTGATTGACTCCAGTCCCTCATTTGTATATCCGTTGCTTTCTCCATAGGCTCTAAGATTGTTTAACTTTAGATTATATCCTACCCCAGCAATAAAAATCGTATATGGCGAAAATGCACTATGATATAGGAAGCAGAAGCCCTGCCATATCATGATGATCTATCTCAAGCGACTGTATGATCGCCTCCGCATTTTTCCTTAGATTGTCATAAGATAATGCCACAACTTTTCCATTACCAACACTTCCTGATGTTGTTATAAGTAATGCCGTATTATCATCCAAATTGCTCCACACATCATTGTATCTTCTTTGATATCTCGTATATTGATGATATCCGGATACTCTTCGATAGTTTCTGCTTTTCAGTTCTCTCACTTGTTCTTCGTGTCGAAACTATTTAATTAAAATGTTTTTATGAAATCCTTTTTTTAAATTATCCGTCACATTCTCTACTTCTATTTCATCCTCATTAACCACGTTACTCTGCTTTCCTCCCACATTTGCAATTATGTTCTGTTTTTGAGTACATACAATACTAATCTCTTTATTTGCACATTTTAACAATATGTGGTCTTTTTCAACCTGCCCTTCCGAAATCCATATTTTATTATTTTGAAGTTTTCTCACATTGTACATAAGATGAATCCTATTACTGATTCGAAGATCATCCTTACTTATTTTCAGCACATTGATGCATAACGTTACCATGCCATAGCCCTGGGTCGAGACAATAATAATCTCATCTTCCCCATCACCATCAAAATCTCCACCAAAAACATCGCTCGTTATCTCCTCCAGTAAAAGCCCTTTTTTCCTATTAAAAATAATATATTGCTGATGCATATTGTCTTTTCCATTCCACGTCTTTATTCGATTTATTTGAAATCGCGTTTGAAGCCACACGGCATCGCTTACTTCACTGTTGACAGGATACACTTCGTATCTGTTCCATTCCGTCACTTCCGAGGAGATATCTTCTTTATCATTACTTTCATTTGTAAAATATTTCAAATGAATTCTACTGGAATCTATTTTTTTATCAATAGCTGATTTGTAATATAAAAATATCAATCCTAAAATTGTCGCTACACAAATTACATATATGTTTTTTTTCATTTCATTTCCTCCACTCTTTTAACATACATATGCAATCAAAACAGTACTACTAGTATATGACACTGCAGATTGCGACCAATGATGACCATTATAACTTCTGGTTGTCCATTTATTTAATTCCCACGGCTGGTATTTATGTACTAGTTTCGCTGTGGTTCCAGGTTTATGTCCCCAATATTCTCCACTTATGTATCGCATAAAATGGTAATCAGAATCCCCCGTTCTTAGTGCAATAATGGTATGAGTTTTTCTAAAATCTTTGTATGAATTTTTATCTATTACATGCACTGAATATCCCAATTTTTTCAAATCACTTACAACAAGATTTTTTACATGAGATACATTTAATGAATTCATGTTTTTCCCACTAAACTCTCCCGGATCGCATAACTTAATTTTTCAAATCATGCCACTTTCCAAAACAATCCCCGGAAAGTGGCACCTGATATTTTACATACTCAAATGTGCTGTTGTTACTATGATTTTGCATCGTTAAAACCCTTCTACTCCACCCTGTAGATTACGGTTCATACAATCCGTGTAAGACACGCTTCCAATCCTCTGTGTATAATGCACGGCACGATATCATCGCATTATCTTCCGGATAATCACCGGCAGCTGCAGCACACCGGTCAATATCACTCCGAGCGCCACACAGGACGAATAACGGTTGTATCCCATTACATTCATAACGACAGAAACAAAACAGGCAGCAAGAACCAAAACGATCGTTGTGCGCTGATAACGCATCTTTTCCTGTTCCGTTAATCTCTTATTTTCATGGTCAATAGGACTGTTTATCGCAATACTTATTCCGCTGACGAGTAAGAATAACGGTATCAAACGGCTTCCTGAGAAATGGGACACGACATACAGACACCCTGCCAGAAGTCCGGTCGACATGATCATACAGATATACGCATGCTTTGCATGATACCCGCCGCCAAATTTCCGGATCACCATAAACGGCATGATGATCAGAAAGCCCTCCGGAAACATACCAATAATACCGCTGATGACCAGAAAGATCACCAACGGTACAGTAGAGATGATAAAACTATAAATTGCGTATTCGTACAATTCTTTATCGTCAGACGAAATGGCATGATTGTGAATCAACCAGTCCGTTAATTCTGACAATAGACGATCCACTATTTTTCTCTCCGGAAACGTCCCAGCTCCTTCGGTGCTTTGGGCTGATAAACCACGAAGCAGGCTGTAGAATTAGCCTCTGTACGCAAAACGTGAGTGAGTGTTCTGGCTGTAAGTTCAGCCGCCTTGCTTTCAACTTTCTTCTTAAGATCCATAGTTGTATACCTCCTTGTATAAAATTGAGTATGTAGAGATTTGTCCGAAATCTGCTCCGGACAATTAAATTTTACTACTTTTTCAAGAACAAATCGATGGGGTTTGCACGAAACGACACAAAAACGCCATTTTTGGTCATTTTGGGGTGTTTTTGGCGATTTTGACCATGTATTTTAGAACTATTCCGTGAAATCGTTACCCGTTTTTCCAACTGTGACGGAACTATTCCGTGAGACGGACTTTTTTTGTCGAACAAAATCTGTTATGATATCCATATATGTTATTATGAACGAAGGGGGTATCACAATGCAGGATATTCAACAGGAAACAATCGGACAGCGCATACGGCTTCGACGCCGCGAATTTGGTTACAGCCAGCGGGAGCTTGCCGAGCTGCTTGGCTTTTCCAAGAATCATCTTTCCGCCATCGAGAATGGACGGACCGGGTTAAGCTTTGATAAGTTTATTGAGCTGTGTAGTTTTCTTCATGTATTTCCCGATTATCTTCTGCTTGGGGCATTACATAGCAACAATATTTCCCAGAATGTCATTGACAAGATCAGTCTTTGCAGCGAGGAGGATGTGAAGCTGCTGGAACAGATCGTTGAGTTGATGGTGGCACGGAATCAGGATGCCTGGACGAAGGATTAACGGAAGTACCTGAGAAGGAGGTGATATTTTGCGTATTGTGATCTGCGATGATGATAAGGAACAGATCGATCAGCTTACCCGTCAATTGAAGCAGTTTTTCAGTAATTTTAACAGTAAGCTTCCGGATATCGAGAGCTTTGAGAGCGGAGAGGAGCTTCTTACCGACACCGGGGCGAAGGACATTGTATTTCTGGATATTGAGATGCCGGGGTTGAATGGTATTTATGTCGGAAAGGCACTAAAGGAACAGAACCGAAACACAATTATATTTATCATCACTTCATATGTGGAATATCTCGATGATGCGATGCGTTTTCATGTGTTCCGTTATCTGACGAAGCCGCTGAATACACAGAGGCTCTACGAGAATCTGAGGGAGGCACTCCATTTATATAATACTTTAAGTACAACCATTGCGATCGAAACGAAGGACGGACTTTATACCTGCAATGCTTACGAGATCATATATGTGGAGGTTCTGGCAAGACAGGTGACTGTTTACACACTGCAGCGTGAACTGGAATCCATCTACAATATTGATTACTGGGAAGAGGTGCTGACTCTGCCGTGCTTTTTCCGCTGTCATCGAAGCTTTATCATCAACATGAAATATATCGATTATTTTGATCACTCTCTGATCCATTTGTGCAATGATCAGTATACGGCATATCTGACAAGGCGCAAATATTCCGAATTGAAGGAGAAGTATTTGCTTTATTTAGAAAGTACGAGGTAGGACGATGACAATTACTATTTGCTACGCAGTTATTTATTTTTTGGAGGCATGCATTTTATTGCAGTATTGCAGGAATCTTTTCACGTGGAAACGCTCTGCTGCTTTCCGGATCACGGCATTGACGGTCGGATATTTCATTTTATTTGCGGGCTCTTTTCAGGAGAATTTCACGCTGAATCTGATCCTGTTTCTGTCCGTGCATGTGATCTTTCTGTATCTGGCATATGACCTGAAACCGCTGACAGCATTGTTTCACTCTCTGTTTATCACGATCACCATGGTGCTCAGCGAGCTTGTCATCATCAGTCTTCTCTCTTATTTTGCGCCGGACTTTTATAATGAACGCACCTATTTCCGCAATGTTGTGATCCTGTCTGTGATCAGCAAATTGATTTATTTCTTCATTCTGCAGTTTACTTCGTATTATATCCAGAAGAGGTTTTCGCGAAAGCTGGTTTATGACAAAATCTCTCTGGTCTTAAATGTTGTCCCTCTGATGTCGTGTGGGATCGCCATTGTTTTTACAAGCGTCTGCATGAATATCGGTCTGAGCTTTTATTTGGACGTGCTGATCTCCGTATGCACGCTTCTGCTGCTGGTCATGAATATTTTTCTTGCCTGGTATCAGACCATGGTTCAGGAAAAGAGCCAGCAGTTTCTGGAATTACAGCTCCTGCTGCAGAAGGAGCATGACACCACGCAGTATTTTCATTCCCTGTATGCGCAGGATGAGAAGCAGAAGATCCTGATCCATGACATCCGCAGGCATCTGCTGACAATCTCCAACCTCGCCAGGAATAAGGAGTACGATAAGATCACGGCATATATTGACCAGATCGTGCAGTCCTCGGATCTGCAGGAATCTGTCCGCTTCTGCGATAATAAGCTGTTAAATGCGATTCTTTACCGCGCAAAGCAACAAGCCCGTAGCAGTGATGCAACTCTGATCACCGATATCCGTTCTGGCTGTGTCGATCTTTTGTCCGAGCATGATATTACTGCGCTGTTCAGTAATCTTCTGGATAATGCGCTAGAGGCAACGCAGGACATTCCCCGCGCCTCCATTGAGCTTGATATCCGGCATCATAATGCAAATATGATCGTGATCACACTGATCAACAGCTGCCGCAGCAATCCGTTCACGGCGAATAAACAGTTGTTTACGACCAAGCCGAATAAGCTCCGGCACGGCTATGGGTTAAAAAGCGTGCAGCGTGTTGTCGAGAAATATCATGGCGAATCGCAGTTTTATTTTGATTCCGATAATTTTACCTTCCACTCTATCATTATGTTGAAAAGTGATGTCCCTATAACAGACGCAAAAATAGGGGAATAATCGGACCGTTTCTTCATCCGGTTATCCCCCATGACTTAACAATCTCAATACAGCTCGCGGTATATCTTAAGCATCCGGTCTCTGTCCAGAGGAACAAAGTTATTGGCAAGCAGACGCTGCTGGTTCTCGATAACAGAGTCTGTAAATTCTTCGATCTCCTCCTTGCGCATGCCATACTCATGCAACGGCTTCTTCTGGATCAGATGATTCAAAAGCTTCTCTAACTCCTCGTACACATTCTCTGTGGAGCAGCCCAGAATGTCCGCAATGAAACGGTTGAGCGTTGCAATCTCGCCGTCCGTCCTGATCTCCATGTAGTTCTTCATGACTCCGGTGAACATCGCATAATTGGACTCTCCGTGAGGCACATGATACGTTGCCCCGAGCGGGTAGCTCATGGCATGCACTGCGGCACAGCCGGCGTTGCCAAAGGCGATACCGGCATAGTTGCTCGCCATCAGAAACTGAGGCAGAAGCGGCTTTCTCGCCTCCGGACCATGTGCGGCAATCTCTTTATAACCGTTTAAGATCATGTCGATCGCTTTGTAACCGAACATGCGGGTTGTCTGATTGCCCTTCGGGGACAGACTTGACTCGACCGCATGCACAAGTGCGTCAATGGAGCTTGTGGCAAATACACCGAACGGCAGGCTTTCTAACAACTCCGGCACAAGCACTGCGCTGTCACCGTACATCTCGTCAACGGCAAGTCCCTTCTTGGTGCCGCGGCTGTTGAGTGCGAGGATTGCAATGTTCGTTACCTCGCTTCCGGTTCCGCAGGTGGTTGGCACCAGCACAAGCTCTTTGTCCTTGACCGGAGCGATCTTTCCATCGTACAGATCCAGTACCGGTGAAACGTCCTTCAACGCAAACAGCTTGGAAATATCGATCACGGTACCGCCGCCCACAGCGATCACACGCTTATGCGGTCCCTTGATATCCTTATACATTGCCTCCACCATGTCATCGGAGGGTTCGCCCTGTCCGTATTTCTCCTGAAAGATCACATCACATTTCAGGTTCAGCGCACCAAAAAATGGTTCGTAAATATATTGATTGGTGACCATCAGATCACCCTCTCCGATCTGAAATTCCTCTGCAAATTCTTTTACCTTATCAAAATGATAGATCTCCGGTTTGATCATTAACTCTTTCATGCTTTGCTTCCTCCCTGTCGTTGATCCTCTGTAAACCGATGCCGCACAGCGTTCTGCCGTGCGGCACGGGTAATCGTTCTATATGAAATATACCTCTAAGCACTCAGCTTCGCAATGGCAGCCTCCATAATATCAAGACCTGCTTCAAGCTGCTCATCGGTGATCACAAGCGGAGCAAGGAAACGGATGACATTTCCGTAGATTCCGGCGCTCTCAACGATCAGTCCGTTGGCAGCGCATTCCTGTACGAGATCCTTGACGAGTGCCGGGTTTGGCTCCTTGGATGCCTGATCCTTGACGAACTCCAGGCCGATCATGGCACCCAGTCCACGGACATCACCGATCACACCGTATTTCTCTTTCATTGCCTCGTAACGGGCGGTAACCTTTTTGCCGATCTCCATCGCACGTCCGGCGAGGTCATCCTTTTCCATGATCTCGATCGCCTTGAGTGCGGATGCACAGGAAACGGCATTACCGCAGTAGGTTCCACCGATCGTGCCTGCCGGAACTGCCTGCATGATCTCTTCCCTTGCGACGATGGCACTAAGCGGCATACCACCGGCAATGGATTTGGCAGTTGCCAGAATATCCGGTGCGCAGCCCGCCTCTTTCCAATATTCGGAAGCAAACATGCGGCCTGTTCGGCAGAAGCCTGCCTGCACTTCATCGGCAACGAGAAGGATTCCGTTGTCATCGCAGATCTTACGCACTGCCTTGACCCACTCGATCGGTGCCGGGATGAAACCGCCCTCGCCCTGCAGCGGCTCTACTACGATCGCTGCGATCGTGTCTGCAGCACCGCACTCCTCAAAGACATCGTAAATGGAGCTGATGTAATAATCAATTGCCGCATCATCTGGCATTCCTGCCGGTTTCCGGTAGAGATATGGGAATCTCGCACGGAATACACCGTGAGAAAGAGGTCCCATGCTTGTGGCATATGCCTTCTTGGAGGTCATCGTCATGGTCAGCTCGGTACGGCCATGGAAGGCACCGGAAAATACAATGATGTTCGGGCGCTTTGTGTAACCTCTGGCGATCTTGACGGCATTTTCATCTGCCTCGGCACCGCTGTTGGCGAAGAAGGTACGCTTCTTACCGCCCTTGACCGGAACGATCTCATTGAGCTTTTCTGCCAGTGCAACGTAGCCCTCATGTGTCACAATGTTAAACATACCGTGGAAGAATCTCTCTGCCTGCTCCTTGACAGCTTCTACCATAGCCGGCTGGCTGTATCCGACATTCAGGACACCGACGCCTCCGACCCAGTCAAGGAAATAGTTGCCATCCAGATCTTCCACCATGGCTCCCTCACCACGCTTGATCGCAACCGGATAAGCACAGCCGATGGCATCCGGAACTGCTGCATGTCTTCTGTCGATCAGGGCCTTTGACTTTGGTCCCGGTACACTCCCCGTAATAATCTTAGGTAACGCTTCTCTTAACATATCAGATTCCTCCTTGCATGTAATTTGCTTTTCTTTTGATATCAGAAATCTTAGCACAATATTTTGGCGTATTCTATGTGTTTTAGCATAATCATCCGGGAAGTTATTGTGCTGTCAGCACAATTCATGTATACTGATCCTTAGAAGCAGAAATTATCCGGAATCTCATGAAAATTTACAGGAATGTTATCTGAGCAGTCGAAATATCACGAATATTTCCGGAAACGGAGGAAGCACTATGGCATTAACTTTAGAATATTTTTATCATCACACCCAGTCAAAGTATCAGCTCTGTCTGCTGACGCCGACCGCGAATCTGGACCGTCTGATCTCCTGGGTGCATCTTGTGGAGGACCGCAGCAACTGCAGCTTCCTGCGCGGCAATGAACTGATCATCACGACCGGTATGGAGACCGCCAAGCCCGGCGAGCTTCTCCCTTTCGTGCAGCAGCTTGCCGATCAGCACGCCTGTGGGCTTGTCCTGAATATGGGACCGTATATCAGCTCTGTCCCGCAGGAGGTCAATGACTGGTGTCTTGCACACCGTTTCCCGCTGTTTGCAATGCCGTGGGAGGTTCATATTGCAGATATCATGCAGGACTACTGCAACGAGATCATCTCGGAGAAGCGGACGCAGGATCTGCGCACAGAGGCGCTGGAGCATGCCCTGCATATGAATATTTCCGAGCAGGACATTCCCGTGCTGGAGGGCTTCCGCGGCTGCTTTCTGCTGGTGAGCGATCAGGAGCTTTCCTTCCCGTGGTACGCCCATGTGCGGATGGGAGAACTGTTTTATTATGCTTCTGTCACACTTCCGTCCGTTCCGAAGGAGGCGCACTGCGGGGTGAGTGAACCTGTTTCTTCACCGTATTCCCTGCCGGTGCAGGCAAAGCATGCCGGACGTGCGCTGACGGTCAGCCGGATCCGTAGCGAATCCGTGACGCATTTTCGCAATATCGGTCTTTACAATACGGTACTTGCCATCGATGATCCGGAGGTGTTTGCGCAGACAGAGAAGCTTCTGTCGCCGCTGACGGATCCCGCGCTGCGCCAGACACTTCGAAGCTGGCTTGAGCATGACGGCAGCATCCAGGCGGTGGCACAGGAGCTGTTCATGCACCGCAATACCGTGAATTTCCGGATCAAACGGCTGCGCCGGATCTTTGCGCTGGACACGGCTCTCCAGAAAACAGAGCTTTTGCTGGCGTTTTACATGGAGGATGTGCGCCGTATTATGGCTTCGGACGAATAGCCTCGAATGCCCCGTACAGATCAAGCGTGCCATACCCCCACTCTTCGTTTGGGAAGCGGCGTCCGTCCCGGTTTGCTCCGCGGATCAGGTATTTCTGTACGCCGACCGTGTCCATGTTGATGTCGTTGCCCTTGACGATCCCCCACTCCACCAGAAGAATGGCAGCCCCCGCTGTCACAGCCGCCGCAGCACTGGAACCGCTGCGGCTCACATAGCGCACCGGTCTGTCGGGATCCGCCGCCACATTGCCGGGCTCCGGTGCCGGACCGTAGATATTGATGCCGGGTGCCGCAATGTCCGGTGCAATCTCCCCTCGCACATTAAAGCCCCTGCTTGCCTGCGCAGCCACACTCCGGTTCGCACTATCGTAGTAGGAAACGGTGATGATCTGCAAATTGTTAGACGGATCGCACAAGGTCGTATTGGGATCCGGGCGCAGAAAATAAGTCCCGTCATTAATAAATTCACGGATCGGCAGCCACATGTCAAACTGCGCCGGAATGTCCGTCTCATTGTACACACGGAACCGCCAGATCCCCTCCTCGGGACCAAAGAAGCGGAGACGGATGCATTCATCCCCACTCTCAAAGGAAACCAGCAGATAATCAATATAGACAACGGTCTTTTCCAACAGAAAACGGATCATCTGCCGTTCGCCGACACGGGCATAGATTCTGCCACTGAACTCCCCGCCGGGCGAGATCAAAGCCACGGAGCAAAGTCCGGGCGCCTTGCACCAAAGCTCTGTTGTGAAGCCGGTCTCAGCAGGATCGACCCGAAGCTCCACCTCTGTCTCTCCCCGGGCGGCAAGCTGCTCCTGATGATAGTGGTGTGATTCGTTTCCCTCATTGCCGCCTGCTGCCACGACAACAAAGCCCCTCAGATCGCCATAGGACTGCGCAATCTGACCGAGTGCCCCTCCCCGGTAATGGCTTCCGAGACTTGTTCCCATGCCGATACACACGACCATCGGCTTTCTGCGCCGATAGGCTATCCTTGCCAGATAGCGGATCCCCAGCATAATATCATTTTCCATAAAGCACGGCACATCCGGGTCGATCCCGTAATAATCACGGATGTTTCTTTTGGCAGCTTTGCATTTCACAACGACAAGCTCCGCCAACGGAGCGATTCCCGAAAATTCCTGTGCCGCATCTTCGTTGCCGCATGCCACGCCCGCCATAAAGGTTCCATGTCCCTCGGTATCTCTGCTCGGTACGATATCGTAAGGATTTGCCGACTGCAGCGCGCGGTTGATGGCTTCTCTTCCGTATTCCGTGCCATAGGAAAGCTCCTCCGGCAGTCCGCCCTCCTGTCCCGAATCCGGGACATACGGAATGCTCTGATCCCAAATGGAATAGATCCTTGTCGTTCCATCAGCATTCAAAAAAGAGGGGATCGTGTAATCAATCCCCTCTGGTGTGCGATAAAACTTTATTTATATAATTGCTTCGCAATAGTGCAATCCATCATTTAGTGGTAAATATCTTTTCGTATGTCCATACACTATTTATCACTTCCATGCACGAAGTCCGGCGTAGAATTTCCGCCCGGTTCCTGCCGATGCAAGTGCTGCCCGCTTCACGCCCCTGACAAAGCGGACACAGTCTCTGATCTCTTCCTTTGAACCGCACTCTCTGTCAAACCGCGCTCTCTCAAGCTGACGGAAATATCTCCCTGTCATGCCGCTCTCCACGCCCTTCGGATCAAGCCCGCTAAGAAGCGTAAGATATTCCTGATCGGTCATGTGCTCCGGCTTGCCAAAGCCACAGCAGCGAAGCACCTGCTCGAGCTGATGGTTCAACTCCAGAAGATATGCACCGCCTCCATGACATTTTCGCAGACGGTATCTTCTGTGCAGACGCTGGCTGTACCAGATCAGCCACAGAAACAGTAAGACTGCCACCGTGCCTGTCACGGCAAGCAGGATTTTCTTCTGCTTCGGAGAAAGTGCTTTCCTGCCTGCATCGCTTCCGGCGGACGTACCGGAACTGCTTCCGTCTGAGGATGCGTCCATCTGATCGCTGCTTCCGCCATTCTGTCCGTCGGCATGCTCAGTCGCAGCCGGTTCCTCGGTGATCTCAGGTTCTTCCGTCTCAGAAGGATCCTGCGCTGCCTTTTCGCTGCTCTGCGGATCATTCTCAAGGAAGGTGTCATCGCCGTAATCCGGCTCCTCGGTCGGTGCGGTCTGGGTAAATCCGGATCCGTTGTTGTTGATCTGACCGGTCGCATCCTGTGCACTCGGCGTCATATCTGCCACGGTCCAGCCGCTGCTCAGACTGTAGACCTCCGTCCACGCATGTGCTTCCTGATCCAGCACCTTCGCCGTGTAGGTTCCATCCCCGTTGTCGACAAAGTCTGATGCCGGAACACGGTAACCGGACACATAGCGGGATGGGATTCCCATCGCACGAAACAGCACAGCTCCTGCTGTCGCATAATGCTCACAGTAACCAAGCTTCTGCACGAAAAGGAAATTCTCCACATAATCGGTGCCGACTTCCTTTGCCTTCAGCGTCTGACTGTACTTTGTATTTTCATTCAGATAGATTCGCAGCGATTTGATCGTCTGATCCGGAGATACGAAAATGGTTCTTCCGCTTCCTGTGGTCTTCGTGATCGGAACATAATTGACCAGAAGATCCTTTGCAAGCTGCTTCGTCTGTGTCAGACCGCGCGGCAGCCACAGATCCTCACTTAACACATACTGGAAATACCTGCCGAGATTCGGATCCGATACGGCAACATAGTACTTTCCGTCCTCTAACGACGGCATATCTTCCCCATTCGTGATCTGCTGCTTATTCGAGCCGAAATTGTCATCGTCTGTCTCATATATCGTAACGGATTCCTGATTTCCCAATCGTTCCCCGGCATAATACGGAACACATTCCTTCTGCAGAAGTCCCGCCGAGCTTGCCTGAAAACGAAGACCCATTCTTGTTTTCTGAGCAAGCACCTCGTATTCGCTGACGTCATCGCTGCGCCGGAAGCCCTTGTCGTAATCGAGCATCAGCGTTCCCATGGAGCTTTCATCCAGCTTGGAGAAATATGGAAAATACGCAAACGTTGTCGGGTTGCCCTTCTCATATTTGATCTTCATATGCATGGCGTTCTTTTGCCCCATCGAATCCGGATCTGCCAGATATTCCTGATACGATACTGATCGGTTGTCCGAAGCAAGCTTTCTTGCCTGATATACGTTATAATCCTGCGTCAGAAGCTGATAGCAGGTCTCGGTTCCAAACAGACCGGATATTTTCTTTTTCTTGGAGTTGCTCCATCTGCCGTTTTCGTATCTTGTGCCGATAAAACCGCGCAGATAAATATCTTCCGTCGGTTTCTTGTCTACGGTCAGCGTAAGCACGGTCTCCCCGGTAAATTTCGGGGAAGTATTGGTAAGCACGCCCGGCTGCTCAATGCCAAGAAGTGCCTGAATCTTCTGCACGGTCCGCACCCCAAAGTTCACAATCTGCTTTTCCATGGTGTGCTGCGTCTTAAGGAGCTTCTCCTCTCCCTGCAACGCCTGATCCTTCGTTGCTACCGACAGTCTGGCTCCTGCTCCAAACAGCACCAGAATACATACTAACATGATCGGATAGAATAAACGATGACGCACAATGGAAACACTGATCTGGCGGAAATGTCTGGAACCGCCTACATGAAATTCATCGTAGCACATCTGTGTTCCCAGAATACCGGCGATCAGAAGGATCATTGCCGGTATGGTCGGCGCCTTTCCCCAGAGAAGACCACAGGCTACAAGAAGTGCCGCAGGCAGTGTCCCCCAGAACATGCCGTGACGGTGTGCATACACCCGTGACATAAACAGTCCGGCAAGAAGCTCCAGATCCAGAACGATCCATGTTCCAACGGCTCCGTGATACCGGTCCGCATACGGCTGAAATGCACCGGATACACCGTAATTATACTGTCTCTGACGATGCGCGACCGCATCCGTCAGTGTCGTCATATCTGCTTTGATGTGTCCCAGATATCGGACTGTCAAAATCCCCCATATTATTAGAGTAAAAAGCAGAAACAGATCCGCCACCGGATACTTCACAAACGGAATCTTATACCGGCTCTTTACCTTATGCTCCAGACGCCGGAGCGGTGCCGCTGCAAGCACGGTAAACCAGATCGACGCCACCGCAAGTGCAATGGCAAATTTATATAAGCTTCCTGCTTTCAGAAAGATGGAATACACACACAGATGCATTCCGAAAAGCTGCATGAAAAGACAGATTCCCTGCATAACGAACGGCTTTCTTTTCATGATATTCCCCCTTTATTTACAAGCGGCCTGTCCCCTCCGCTAAACAACTAATTCCTTCGTGCCAAGCTGCCTCTCGATATCGGAAACATCTCCGCTGTATCTTGCCTGTGTCTCGCCATTCAGCTTGAGCACCAGCTCTGTGTCAAGCTCCAATGTCGTAATACCCGGCATCTCATGATATTTCTGCCGATAAAGTTCAGCAAGCTCCTTCCGGCTGTGATACACCGGAAGCTGCCCCAGACGAAACAGCATTTCGTATATATTTTCCTCTTTCTCGATCCGATATCTGCAGATATCATTTCTCTGACTGTCAAACCAGATGACATGATGACGGCATCCTTCTAACACCAGCGAATGGCTGATCGAAGCGATGATCTGCAGATAACTGTCGCGCTTTGTCTCATGCTTTCTGCCATGATGCCCCGCCGGCTGATACAGATCCAGATAGAAATCGACCGGACAGCCCAGCGGCAGTGACTGCTCGCGAACCATCATCTCGTCCGTCTTGGCTGTCAGCTTCCAGTGAATGCTGCGAAGCTTGTCTCCCGGCTGATAATCACGGATCTTGAACACCTCGGACGGATCATCTCCGCCGCGTTCTTTGGAATAATCCTCGCTCTCCCCCGCAAAATCACGGCTCTGGCGGCTGACCATCACCGGAACCTCGCAGATTCTCGGCAAAACGAGCATCGTCTCCGGCTTCAGTGCCTTCCAGTACTTCGCAGAAAGCGGCACTGCGACAAGTCCGAGAAAATCATAGCACCAGACCTTCCCGATCTCCATATGGATATTACCGACGCAGCGGGCATGATATTCTGTCTTGATAACGGCTTCCTTTTTGCTGCCCGTCAGATGTGAATAGAACCAGGTTTTCTCTGTTTTCTGTCCCATCGGCAGCGTTCCTTTCACCTGCACCGCAATCCTTCCTCCGATTGGAAAGCTTCCGTTGCGCACCCGCAGTAATACCGGCACCTTCTGTCCCTGCTCTACCACAGGAATCGGCAGCTCCATTGTAAGTCTCAGACTGCGCATTGCCGGCAGGAGAGTAAGCATCAGAAAGAACGGCAGGGCAAGCTCAACATAAAACAGCATCAGAAAACTGGTGCTTCCATAAAGCACCGCTGTATAAAATGTCAACGCGATCACGATCAAATATGTGATGAGTCTTTTCATGGAATCACACGCCTCTCCGATTATTTTCTGACCTTCGGTTTCTGAACGCTGGAAAGAATCTGCTCCAGCACGGTATCTGTGGATACATGTCCAACACGTGCCTTGGAATTTAATACGAGACGATGTGCCACCACAGCACTAAATACTTCGGTGACATCGTTTGGCACAACAAAGTCACGGTCTGACAGGAATGCAGCCGCCTTTGCCATCTTTGCAAGTGCGATGGTTCCTCGCGGACTCATACCAAGCTCCACAAGCGAATGCTCTCTGGTGGCTCTCGCAAGATCGACAATATAAGAATAGATCTCATCATGCAGATAAATATTTTCAACCTCTGCCCGGATCAGGGTAAGCTCCTGTGCCGGAATAACTCCCTGTACATCGTCAAGCTGTATGCCGTTGCTTCTTCCCTTTGCGATCGCAATCTCGTTCTCGGCATCCGGATATCCCATGGTCATACAGATCATGAAACGGTCAAGCTGTGACTCCGGCAGAAGCTGGGTTCCGACGCTTCCGACCGGATTCTCCGTCGCAATTACCACAAACGGCTCCGGAACACGCCTTGTCACACCGTCCACTGTGACATTGCCTTCCTCCATAACCTCAAGCAGTGCCGACTGTGTTTTCGGCGAGGTGCGGTTGATCTCATCTGCCAGAAACAGGTTACACATGACCGCACCCGGCTGATATACAAAGGCTCCCTGTGCCTTTTCATACATGGAAAATCCGAGGATGTCCGCCGGGAGTACATCCGGCGTGAACTGCATACGGTGACTGTCCATCTCCATAGCTCCCGCAAATGCCATCGCAAGTGTTGTTTTACCGACACCCGGTATATCGTCGATCAGGATATGACCGCCTGCAAGGATTGCCGCCATCGCGAGACGGACACACTCATCCTTACCGATCACTACCTTTTTGACCTCGTTCATTACTGCACATGCTTCCTGATAATATCTTTCATTCATTTTGTTTAACACCAAACCTTTCCCCATTGCTCTGTTTATCAAACTCCATCCCCCGTATCAACAATCCCGAACATTACACCCTGTCCGAAAAGCTCTAACTGCGACTGTCTCCTGACTCTCGCCGCCCCTGTCTCCTCTAACGTCTGTGTTGAACTCAGAAGACCAAAGCATCGTGGGATCACAAGCTCTGCATTTCTGCGGCTCTCATCGACCGCACTGCCCTCCAGATAAACAACGGCAAACCTGAAATCTGCCAGCTGGTAACAATCCGTCTGATACTGCTCCGACACCAGCTCCGACCAGCTGCCGTACTCCACGATATAATCTTCATATTCTTCGGAATATATTTTGTCCTGACAATCCACAACAGTGCTCCTTATACTAAGATGCTGCGTGAAAGCAAAGGGTTCGAAAAAGCTGTTCTTTTTCTCACTCGCAGGCGCATTCACATAGCGGCCGCCTTCACGCATATAGATAATATATGCACTTAATCGTTGCGCTGTGTCAGAAGCGTTGCCTCACCGCTTTCCCTCATCTCAATCTTCGGTGAGCCGTGATTTTCAATGTAGTCCTTTGTGATCGTTACACGACCGATCATATCATCCTTCGGGATCTCATACATAATATCCAGCATGAAATCCTCGATGATCGCACGCAACGCTCTTGCACCTGTCTTTTTCTCGGCTGCCTTCATGGCAACTGCCTGAATGGCATCCGCATCAAACTGCAGATCGACCTCATCGAGCAGCAAAAGCTTCTGATACTGCTTCAGGATCGCATTCTTCGGCTCTGTCATAACGCGGGCGAGCATCTCCTCTGTCATTGCCTGCAGTGAAAAGATAACCGGCAGACGTCCGAGAAACTCCGGAATCATACCAAACTCCCGCAGATCCTCCACGGTGACCTTGGATAAAATATTCTCATCCTTATCATAGGCATCGGAAAGCTCCGCCTGAAAGCCGATGGATGCCTGACGGGTAAGACGTTTCTTGATGATCTTGTCCAACTCCGGAAATGCTCCGCCACAGATAAATAAGATATTTCTTGTATCGATCGTTGTCATCGGCACCATGGCGTTTTTATTCGTGGCACCAACCGGTACCTCAACCTCGCTGCCCTCCAGAAGCTTTAACATGCCCTGCTGTACGGACTCGCCACTGACATCACGGCTGTTGGTATTGCGCTTCTTGGCGATCTTATCAATCTCATCGATAAAGATAATGCCGTGCTCTGCTTTCTCGACATCATTGTCCGCCGCGGCAAGCAGCTTGGAAAGCACGCTCTCGACATCGTCACCGATGTAGCCTGCCTCTGTAAGACTTGTGGCATCCGTGATCGCAAGCGGTACCTGCAGGATCTTCGCCAGCGTCTTGACCAGATAGGTCTTACCACAGCCGGTCGGACCCACCATGAGAATGTTGGATTTCTCAATCTCGATCTCATCCATCGAGTCCGTCAGAACACGCTTGTAATGATTGTACACCGCCACGGACATTACCTTTTTGGCATAGTCCTGACCGATGACATATTCATCCAGATGCTTCTTAATGATATGTGGTGCCGGAAGGTGGTGGATATCAACGATCCCCTTCGTTTCTTCCGGCTTCTCTGTCTTCTCCTCCGCCTTCGGCTCTTCATGCTTTTTCTTTTTGAGTTTCTGATTGTTCGGAATCTCCTCGAACATGTTCTGATTGCCGTTAAACATGTCCATATACGGCGGCATGCCGCTCATCATTCCCGGAAAGCCACTCATGCTTCCCATGGAATCAAAGGTCTTCTGCATGCAGTCCGGGCAAATACAGATATTGTTCGGAATATGGATCATCTTTCCTGCCTTGCTCTCGGGACGTCTGCACAGATAGCAGATTTCCTCGTAATCGGAGTTGTCTGTCGTGGTATTGTTATCTTCTGCCATTTTGTAACCATGCCTTTCTATTTTCTATCAAAAGTCATAAAAGCTCTTTCCGAAGCTTTCTTTTGTTTTCTTGCGGTTTTTCTTCATTTTCCTTGTACTCAGGCTGCTTCCGCTGTCTGACATGCTGCTTCTTGACGTTCTGCGGCTGCTTGTAAAATCTGCCCCGCGGCGACGACGTCCCTTACGCTTGCTTGCCGAGAAGGACTTGCGGCTGTTCAGGGACATTGCCCCGTAGGAGCGTCTCGTTCTGATACGGCTTCTGCGCTTTCTGCGGGAGTTCATCCGGTAATTTACCACCAGAAGAACAATGAGTAAAAGGATCAGTCCTGCAACGATCACCAGGATCACTCTGTCCTTAAAAAAGGACACCATATTGTAAAAGCTGTACTTGATTCCGGACAGCTTTGTCAGGATCACGGCATGCTTTTTGTTGGTTTTGATCTGTTTGATCTCGGAATCAACGATCTGTCTGGATGCCTCGTCCAGATGAGAGGCTGACTTGGAACTGTCGTAAATAATATCGGTAGAGCCGACCATGCGCCCATCGTAGGTATATTTCACGGTTCCGATGACATTTTCGCCTTCCCGGATTTTAACGGAATCATCGTATTTGATCTGCTGCTTTGCTTTCTTTATGCCCACGCCCTTCGGAAGGACAACAGCTGATTCTGCAGACAGACGAAGCGGTGACTGCTCCGCATTAAAATAGCTGTCAAAGGTATTAAAAAGGTTCTCATTCACATCGCTGTTCTCACCGTTGACTTCATGTTTGGAGAACTTTTCAAAGGCAAAGTCAAGAATCCTTGTCGTGTCTGTATATTCATTCGGCTCGCCCTGCTTCGGACTGTTGCCCTTCATAATAACGGAGACAACCTGCATGCCGTCCTTCTCCGCGAAGGTAACGAGCGTCGAGTGCGCCATGGATGTATATCCGGTCTTACCGCCGATCACGTAATCCTTCTCGTAACGGCTGCTTGTCTCATATCCGTTGATCATCTGATGATGGTTGAGAAGCTGTCCGCCAAGAATCTCGCCGGCTTTACGCTTGTTGGTCGACTTGACCTGATAGGTTCTGGTGCCACAGATCTTCTGGAAGGATGGATTCTTCCACGCCTCTCTGGCAATGCATGCCATATCGTATGCGGATGTATAGTGATCGTCGTTGTGAAGACCATTCGGATTCATAAAATGCGTGTCCTTGAGCCCAAGCTGCGCCACGCGCTCATTCATCATGTCCACAAAGGCACTGACGCTGCCCGCCACATGATCGGCTGCCACAAGACACATCTCGTTGGCAGACTGCAGCATAATACCGTACAATACCTGCTCGATCGTAAACTTCTCGCCCGGCACGCAGTACATGGAGGAGCTTCCGGTCTCAATGCCGTGCGCCTCCGCCTCGGTAAACGTGACAACGTCACTCGGCGAACTGTTCTCCAGAGTCAGCAGCGATGTCATGATCTTGGTGATACTCGCCGGATAATGCTTCTGGTGCACGTTCTTGGAATAAAGCACGGTTCCCGTGGAGAGCTCCATCACGATCGCCGATGCACAGCTTAAGCTTTTCTTGTCCGGTCCCTTCGGCCACTTGGACGCCGCCTGTGCGGTCTGGCTGCATATACTTCCTACCATAAGAATCCCCGCCATCACAGCAGCGATAAACCTTTTCTTTTTCATATGACTAATCCTCATTTCAATCTATAAAACTGCGTTATCTGCACAACTACACATTCTATACAAGTATAATATTATTTGCATAAAAAGGCAAATCATGCTATACTTGACAGCGAGCTTGTGTTCTCGTAGTTAAATGGATATAACGATCCCCTTCTAAGAGAAAGCCACTGAATTCCCCAATTTAGGGAATGTTCTGATGTTACCATAGCGAAAAATCTGTAGATTGACAACTCAAAAAAGAGTTGATAATCTTATATATGGCCGAAGGGAAAAATCCCAGAAACCCAGTAAAATCAAGGGTTTGCGGCATGTGTCGTCATAGCTCAGCTGGATAGAGCACTCGCCTCCTAAGGGTCAGGTGGAGCAATCCCCTTTCGGAAGCGATTTATGAAATAAATTTGAAAATTGCTCCATTACAATTAAATACGTCTCAGTACCTCAGTAGGATAGAGGGTTCGCCTCCTAAGCGAAACGTCGCAGGTTCGATTCCTGTCTGGGACGCCAGCAAACAACGCTGAAAGCCTTGATTTATCGAGGTTTTCAGCTTCTTTTGTTTTTGGCTTATAACCTGTCGGATAAGAACATATTTAATTTATATTTTGCAATTTCTTTTGATTTTCAGAATTTGTAATTCGATATTTTTATGACTGTTTGAGTAGAAGAGTTTGCTAACACTTTTTTTATTTTGAAAAAATATCAGCAGATTTTTGAAGATTTGCTAACACTTTTGAAAAATTACTTTGAAGCTGATTGTTTCAAAAGCATTGCTTTCATCTCCGGCGTAAGTGATTTTAAAAGCTGTAAAAGCTCCATATCACTGTCTGATAAGCCGTTGTTTTCTGGCTGAACTTCCTCATTTTGTGGTTGCATTTCCGAATAAACGTCTGTAACCATTTCTGCTTCGGCATGACCTGTATCTCCTTGTACTGATTTTACATCGCCGTTGGTCATTTTCAATTTGTATCCTGTGGATAAATGACGCAGACTGTGGAAAACAACTTTTTCATAGCCATTTTGTTCGCATAACTTTTGAAATCTGTCTCTCACAATTCTACTTTCAACGGGATTTCCATTTTCCAAAGCTATAACAAGGTTGTAATTGTTATAAGCGTCTCCTAGAAATTCCTGTAATTCCTTTTGGTCTTTTTGATATTGCACCAGTAATTCTGCAACCGTCTTTGGCAACCATACGGTACGATTACTTGTTTCTGTCTTTGGTGTTTTTAATACAAGCCTTGTTGTGCAATGCGGTTTCTGTGTCGGAAAAATCTTGATAATATCTTTTTCCTTTAATTTCTGCATAGCTTGTGCATTTACTCTGGAAAGCTCTTTATTGATGATTACCCTTGCATTATTCGTTGCAATGGATTGTTCGTCAATAACTACATCTTCCCATGTAAGACCTGTAAT
>ERZ773192.1167-NODE-1167-length-28288-cov-10.249212_pt1 | contig 28288 bp, 22 predicted proteins | sample MGYA00581010_ERZ773192 | MGnify/ENA primary metagenome ERZ773192 (study PRJEB29015, sample SAMEA2737741) | human gut metagenome | biome: human gut; feature: human-associated habitat; material: faeces | place: China | collected 2012 ...
TGAAAATAAATAATAAAGGATATGCAAGCACAATAATAATGTTTAGCATTCTAACACTATTTTTAATGAGTATGTTAATGCTAGTTAAAACAATGAATAATTCAAGTTCATTAAATAAAAGAATAACAGAAAAAGTAGTAGATAATATAGATTATGATGCATCAGGAACAGTTCAAGATAAATTAAAAATTTTAGACAGTAGAATAGATAATATTGAAAATAGTATGTTAGATAAAATGTATCCAGTAGGAAGTATATATATGACTACTACATATAGTACAACAGAAGAAGTAACAAATGCTATAGGAGGCGAATGGGAAAAATATGCACAAGGAAGAACAATAATAGGTGAAGGAACAGGAACAGATAGTAATGATTTAGTTAAAACTTTTGAAAATAATGTTACTGATGGAGAATATGTTCATACATTGAGTTCTAATGAAATAGCAAGTCATACACATAGTATACCCTCTTTAAGTGGAACAACAGGATCAATAGGAAGTGGTTATTCCCTTCACCATACCTGTGAAACTAGAACAACTAATTCAAGTGGTAGTCATAGCCATAGATCTATTGCGAATACATCATATGGTATTACAATATATAAAAAAGATCTTAATGTGTATAGAGGTCGTGTATCATCTCCATCATCAGGTAGTTTATATACATGGATTAGTCCAGTTTATGATAGTATAGGATATTATGAAGGGGATACATCGACTTCTGGAGCACATACTCATACGTATCCAGATTGTTATTTAGATAGTTTAAGTGGAGTGCAATCACATAGTCATACATTTTCAACTGGAATTTCAACTACAGGATCTACTGGAGAAAATACTGCGCATAATAATATGGAACCATATATAGTTACGTATATATATAAGAGAATAAAATAGTCACTATTTAGTGATTTTTTTCTTTTAAAATGATGACGTTAAATATAGAGATAACATCCCGTTGGTATGAAATGTAACCTTTTAAAAGTAAAATCCCGTAAAATAAGGAAGAAACTTGCTAAAATGTTAATAAAATGGTATATTATAATCGAATTTTAGTTAAATTAATGCATGCGAAAAGACGGGAAGTTTGAAAAATTTTTTCAATAAAGGTAACGTCCCGCTAAATTTTTGAATTCATATGTGTATTTTGGCTTAAAATTTATGTTTTATTTATTATTAGATTACTTTTTCAGTAATCTAATAGAAAGATCGATATTGTCGTTATCGATTTTTTTTATGTTAAATTTTTCAATGTTATTTTTACCGAGAAATAATAAAGCAGAATCATAAGGTGAATTATTATTTAAAGAAATTCTAGGAGTAGAATTGATGTGAGAGGCGATTAAATAACAGTCATTTTGAGTAAGACCGGCAAAAGAAGTACCTTTAGGAAGAATATATCTAATATATTCATGATTTTTTTCAATGGAACCTTTTCACCAGTATTCATATCTATTTCAATGCTTTCAGGATCAGAAAATTCAGTACCATTGTCTGTTAAGATAACCTCAAATAATCTTTTAAATTCATCAATACCGATTAGACTTTTAATATTATTAAATACTTCAGTAACAAATTTAGATTGTTTATAAGGTAAAAGATGAATAAGCATAAAATTATATTGTCTAAATAAAAGGGTAAGAAAACATTTACCACCTTTACCACCAGAAGTACCAATAACAGTATCCATTTCAACAATAGAAGAATTATGATAATGTTCAATATAATCTTTAAAATCAGAGTAAAATCTACCAATTTTAATTTTAGGATTACATTTTTCTCTAGAAGAGGAATAATTATATTCTTTATTAATTCTAAATTTAACTCTTCTTTGAAGATCAATATTTCTAACATTAAGAATACTTAAATCAATATACTTATAAAAAGTAGATTTAGAAAAAGGCAAAATATCAGGATGAGAAATATATACATGATTAACAGAATGATGTTTATGAATCATAAGAGGAGAAACAATATCATTGATAGAAGCAATTTCTTCTTTAGTGATTTTTAAGTGACTTCTAGATTTAATTAAAGATTTATGATATTCGTTATAAGCAACATCATGAGAATAAGAATAACGAATTCTTTTACAATGATTAAATTTGGAACAACCATTACAAACATAAGGCGGTTTAGATTCAAAACAACAAGATTGATTGTTACAATTACTAGTAGTTCTAAGGAATTTATGCTTTTTAACTTCATGAGAAACAGTAGTTCTATCTTTACCAATACGATTACCAATTTTAGTAAAATTATAATTATTATTTAAAAATTCTTCAATAATACATCTATCTTCAAATGATAAATGTTTGTATTTTTTAGCTTTCATAGTGAGCTCCTTTCAAAATAAGCCAAAATACAAGAAAGTATTATAAATTAAATAATAATAAATAACAAATAAAGGAGACCTTTATTTGAAAAACAATTATAAATAAGAAAATATTAGTCAAGGGTATATAAGTTCACATATGTTCACCCTTGACTAAAAAAGGTTTCCCCAAAAGAATTCCAAAGTTAAAATCCCGTTAGTAAAAAAACGGGAAGTTAAATAAATAATTTACGCGTAAAATGATGCAATATTTTCCTTGGCAAAATGCTTCTGGGGGGGGGTATACTTAGAGTAATAAGTATAGTATGAGGGAGTAAAAAAGTTATGAAAATAAATAATAAAGGATATGCAAGCACAATAATAATGTTTAGCATTCTAACGCTATTTTTAATAAGTATGTTAATGCTAGTTAAGACAATGAATAATTCAAGCACATTAAATAAACAAATAACGGATAAGATAGTAGATAATATAGATTATGATGCATCAGGAACAGTTCAAAATCAAATTTTTGAACTAAATACGAAAATTACTAGTATGCAAAATGAAATAACAAGTTTAAAAGAAGACAATAAAAATTTATCTTCAAAAATTACAGAAATGAATGATCAACTTAATAATAAAGATTATATAAAACCAACTATATCTAATAGTAATATAATTATATATAATGGTGGATATGTTAAAATAGGAAACAAAGTAATGGTTAATATAGAGTTTGCTGCTAATAAATCAAATATTTCAAAGGATGTAAATCTTCCAACAGAAATATTTAAGAATTTTCCAAGACCAATTGACGGTTATTATCCAACATTATATTCATATACATTAAAGGCAGATGGTTCTGGTAATAGTGTAAAACCTCTTTATACGCGAATACTTCAAACAGGTACAATGGTAATGACAGATAGTGACACTATTCCTATAAATGCAGGTTGGAGTATATTTGCAACAGGTACATATATAACAAAAGAATGAGTTAATTACATAGGTAAGAATAGAATTGTCTATTCTTATTTTTTATAGTATAATTATTTTTAGGTGAAGAAATATGAATCAAGACAAAATAAGAAATTTTTCAATAATTGCGCATATAGATCATGGTAAAAGTACAATAGCAGATAGAATGCTTGAATTAACAGGAGCAGTTACAAAAAGAGAAACAAAAGATCAAATTCTTGATAATATGGATCTTGAAAGAGAAAGAGGAATAACAATAAAACTTAATGCTGTTAAGTTAAATTATAAGGGTTATACACTTCATTTAATAGATACACCGGGTCACGTAGATTTTACATATGAAGTGTCTAGAAGTTTAGCTGCTTGTGAAGGAGCAATTTTAGTAGTTGATGCAGCACAAGGAATAGAAGCACAAACACTTGCGAATGTATATTTAGCTTTAGAAAATGATTTAACTATAATACCAGTTATAAATAAGATAGATTTACCTAATGCTGATGTTGATAAAGTAAAAAAGGAATTAAGAGAAGTACTTGGTTTTAGTGATGATGAAATAATTTTAACAAGTGCAAAAACAGGTTTTGGTATAGATAAATTACTTGATGCTGTAATAGATAGAATTCCATGTCCAAATGGTGGAATAAATTCAAATCTTAGAGGACTTATTTTTGATAGTGTATTTGATTCATATAGAGGAGTAGTTATCCAAACTAGAATAGTAGATGGTAAATTAAAAGTAGGAGACAAAATAAGATTTATGAGTACAGGAGCAAGTCACGAAGTAACAGAACTTGGTGTATCAACTCCAAAAGAAGAAAAGGTAAAAGAACTTGTTTCTGGTGATGTTGGATATGTTTGTGCATCTATTAAAAAAATAAGTGATGTAAAAATAGGTGATACAATAACTTTAGATGATAATCCTGCTAAAGAAGTATTACCAGGTTATAAAGAAATAAAACCAATGGTATATTCAGGTATTTATCCAGTAGAAACAAATAAATATAATGATTTGAGAGATGCACTTGAAAAATTAAAATTAAATGATGCATCACTTACATTTGAACCTGAAACAAGTAAAGCATTAGGATTTGGTTTTAGATGCGGATTTTTAGGACTTCTTCATATGGATATAATAAAAGAAAGAATAGAAAGAGAATTCAATATTGAAATAATACTTACAAGTCCATCAGTTATTTATACAGTAACGCTTACAAATGGTGATATAGTTTATGTTGATAATCCAACTAAACTTCCTGATAGACAAGTAATTAGTAAAATAGAAGAACCATATATTAAAACAAATATTTTTGTACCAAGTGAATTTATAGGACCTGTTATGGAATTATGTCAAAATAAAAGAGGTAATTTTATAAATATGGATTATATTGATACAAGAGTAAATATACACTATGAACTTCCACTTTCTGAAATAGTATATGACTTCTTTGATAAATTAAAAAGTACAACAAAAGGTTATGCATCATTTGATTATGAATTTATTGGTAATAAACAAAGTGATTTAGTTAAGGTTGATATAATGCTTAATGGCGATATAGTAGATGCATTTTCTATTATTACTCATAAAGATTTCGCATATAAAAGGGGTAATGCAATTACTCAAAAATTAAAAGAAATAATTCCAAGACAATTATTTGAAGTACCTGTTCAAGCATGTTGTAATAATAAAGTTATTGCTAGATGTGATATAAAAGCAAATAGAAAAAATGTACTTGCAAAATGTTATGGTGGAGACATTTCAAGAAAAAGAAAATTACTAGAAAAGCAAAAAGAAGGAAAAAAGAAAATGAAAACAATTGGAAGTGTAGAACTTCCTCCTGAAGCATTTCTTGAAGTACTAAGTGTGGAGGATTGATATGGATAAAAATATGGAAGAAAGAATAATAACGGTCGCAAATTATATAGTAGATAATAAAGCAACTATTATACAAACGGCAGAACATTTTAATATGTCTACTAGTTCAATAAAAAAGTATATAAATGGCAAAGATAAACTTCAAAGTATTGATATAGAATTATTTAAAAAAAGTAAAAGAAGCACAAATGAGTGTGATAATAGATGGACAAATTAAAGGCGGTAAAATAGGATCTAGAGAAGGTGTGCGTTCTATTAGTGAAGAAAAACTTACATACATAATGGATGAAATGATTGAAAAAGATTTAACATTAAAACAAGTAGAAGAAATATATGGTATACCTACATCTACTTTATATGATTCAATTGAAAAAACTAGTGATTTAGAAAGAAAAAGTAAAATTTATGATATGTATGGAAAACATAGAACACAAAATCAAAAAGATAAAGAAACTAGAAAATATAATTAGATTATGTTTTTATAGTTTTTTTTCTTTTATTATGATATAATTTTTATTGAATAGAGGAAGATAGTTATGGTAAAAAGTGCATATATACATATACCTTTTTGTAATAATATTTGTAGTTATTGTGATTTTTGTAAACTCTTATATAACAAAAATTTTGTTAAAAAATATTTAGATGCATTAGAAAAAGAAATTACTAATAATTATAAGAATGAAATATTAGATACAATTTATGTTGGTGGTGGAACACCTTCCTCTTTAAGTGTTTCAGAATTAAATAAATTATTTTCTATTATTAAAATATTTAAATTAAGTAAAGAATATGAATTTACTTTTGAGGTAAATATAGAAGATATAACAGAAGAAAAACTAGAAATATTAAAAGAAAATAAAGTAAATAGGTTAAGTATTGGAATAGAATCATTTAATGATAAATATTTAAAATATTTAGGTAGAAATTATACCTCTGATATAATAAATGAAAAGGTAGAACTTGCTAAAAAGTATTTTGATAATATAAATGTAGATTTAATGTATGCACTTAAAAATGAAAGTTTAGACGATTTAGAAGAAGATATAGATAAAATACTTAAACTTGATATAAAGCATATATCTTGTTATTCATTAATAATAGAAAAAAATACAAAGCTTTATATTGATAATACAAAGTATATATCTGATGATCTTGATAGTGATATGTATGATCTTATAGATAAAAAATTAGAAAATAAATATCATAGATATGAAGTAAGTAATTATTCTATTACTTCTTATGAATCAAGACATAATTTAACATATTGGAAAAATAATGAATATTATGGATTTGGTTTAGGTGCTGCAGGTTATATAGATAATATAAGGTATACAAATACTAGAAATTTATCTAAATATATAAGTGGTAGTTATGAAAGGCAAGAAGAAGTACTTACTAAAGAAGATAAAATAAAGTATGAATTTATATTAGGCTTAAGACTTACAAGTGGAATAAATAAAGATAATTTTAATAAAAAGTATGGTATAAATATAAATGAAATAGAAATTATAAAAGAATTAATTAATAAAGGGTTATTAATTGATGATAAAATAAATATATATGTACCTAAAAAATATTTTTATGTATTAAACGATATACTAGTAAATTTTGTATAAAGGAGAATAAAAAGATGAACGAAGATATAGAAGTTTTAGATTTTGAAGAAGCAAATGATGAAAAAATAGAAACGTTAGACGAAAATGATAATAAAAGTGAAGTAAATAAAGAAATTAATGGTAATGATATTTTAAATAAACAACAAAAATCTAATGAAACGGAAGGAACTGTTATTGATATTAATAGATTATTTGATGTTGATGAAAAAGAAGAAAAAATAGCTGAAGAAGAAATAAAAAAAGAAGCAGAGAAGAAAGATAAAAAAATATTCAAAATTCAAATAGGATTAATAGTAGCATTAGTTTTAATTGCATCTTTAATATACTTTTTTGGATATAATTTGTTTGAACCATTTATTAAGATTGATTAGAAATTAGACAATTTTTATTGTCTATTTTTAATTATTTAGCACTCATCTATTGACATTGCTAAAATAAGTGCTATAATTAGATTGTACACTTGGATTAGAGGTGAATATATGCTTACAGAAAGACAAAGTGCTATATTAAAAATTATAGTTGAAGAGTATATAAAAGTACCAAAGCCAGTTGGTTCAAAATCTATTTGTGATTCATTAAATGTATCTAGTGCGACAGTTAGAAATGAGATGGCTAATTTAGAGGATTTAGGATACTTAGAAAAAACACATGTATCATCAGGTAGAGTTCCATCTGAGAAAGGTTATAGATATTACGTTGATAACTTAATGAAACCAAAAGAAATGAGTGGTGAAGATGTATTAAAACTTCAAACAATATTTCAAAATAATTCATTAGTATTAAGTGATGCAATAATAAAAAGCTTAGAGATAATATCTGAAATGACTAATTATACAGCAGTTATATTAAAGGATAATGCTTTAGAAAGTAAACTTAAAAAAGTAGAAGCAATTCCAATTGATGAAAATAATGTAACAGCTATACTTGTAACAGATAAAGGACATGTTGAAAATAAAATAATTAATATAACAGGTTCTAATCTAGAGGAAGTAAATAAAACTGTTGAACTTATTAATAAACTTATTGTTGGTACCCCAATTGATGAAGTTGCATCTAAACTAGAATTTGAAATTAAACCAATTATTAATCAATATGTAAAACATCATGAAATACTTTATAATGCGTTTTATAATGCATTTACTAATTTCAAAGATAGTGCGGATATGACTATGAGGGGTAAAAATAATTTACTTGAACTTGATGAATTTTCATCTGATGCTAGAAAAATTAAAGATTTAGTTAATAAGTTTGATAATGACAATATTGTTTCTAAGATTAAAGAAGATGACTCTGGTATAAATGTGTACATAGGCAATGAAAACAACATAGATGATGATTTAACAGTAATAAAAACAAGATATAATGTAAATGGTAGAGAGGGAACACTTGCAATTCTAGGACCTAAAAGAATGGAATATGATAGAGTTGTAAGTTTACTTGAATACTTAAAAGAAGAAATTGAAAAGTAAGGAGGTTTCTTTGTGGAAGAAAACAAAAATGAAGAAATAAAAGAAGAAAAGAAAGCAGAAGAACCTAAAGAACATAAAAAGGAACATAAGAAAGATAAAAAACTAGAAGAACTTCAAAATGAAATTAATACTCTTAAAGATAAGAATATGAGAATTGCAGCAGAAATGGTTAATACTTTAAGAAGAAAAGATGAAGAAATAAATAGACTTCTAAAATATTCAAATGAATCACTTATAACTGAGTTATTACCAGTTATAGATAATTTTGAAAGAGCTCTTAATGTAGATGTTACAAGTAATGATGTTGAAAGTTATCAAAAGGGTATGACAATGATATATAATAGTTTAAAAAATATATTAGAAAAGTTTGAAGTTAAAGAAATAGAAGCTATAGATAAAGAATTTGATCCAAGTTTTCATCAAGCAGTAATGCAAGAGGAAAAAGAAGGAACAAAGGAAAATATAGTAATAGAAGTACTCCAAAAGGGGTATACTTATAAAGATAAAGTTATAAGACCAGCAATGGTAAAGGTTAGTAAATAAAGGAGAGGATATATATGAGTAAAATTATAGGTATTGATTTAGGTACAACAAATAGTTGTTGTGCAGTATTAGAAGGTGGAAATGCAACAGTTATTGCAAATCCAGAAGGAAATAGAACTACACCATCTGTAGTAGCATTTAAAGGCGATGAAATAATCGTTGGTGATGCTGCTAAAAGACAAATGGTAACAAACCCAAATACAATTTATTCAATTAAAAGATTAATGGGTACAGATGAAAAAGTAGAAGCAAATGGTAAAAAATATACACCACAAGAAATTTCAGCAATGATTTTAGGATATATTAAAGATTATGCAGAAAGTTATTTAGGAGAAAAAGTAACTAAAGCAGTTATTACTGTTCCAGCATATTTTAATGATGCACAAAGACAAGCAACTAAAGATGCTGGTAAAATCGCAGGTCTTGAAGTTGAAAGAATTATTAATGAACCTACAGCAGCAGCTTTAGCATATGGTTCTGATAAACAAGATGATTTACATACTATCTTAGTTTATGACCTTGGTGGTGGTACATTCGATGTATCTATTCTAGAACTTGGTGATGGTGTTTACGAAGTTAAATCAACATCAGGTAATAACCATTTAGGTGGAGATGACTTTGATAATAGAGTATCAGATTACTTAGTTGATTTATTCAAAAAAGAAAATGGAATTGATTTAAGTATTGATAAAATGGCTATGCAAAGAATAAAAGATGCTGCTGAAAAGGCTAAGAAAGATTTAAGTGGAGTATCAAGCACTCAAATAAGTTTACCATTTATATCACAAGGAGAAAATGGACCACTTCACTTAGAAACAACATTAACAAGAGCTAAATTTGAAGAATTAATTCGTGATCTTGTAGAATCAACTCTAGAACCAGTTAGAAAAGCATTAAAAGATGCTAAACTTACTAAAGATGATATTGATAAAGTTATATTTGTTGGTGGATCTACTAGAATACCAATGGTAACTGATTTAATTAAGAAAGAACTTGGTAAAGAACCATCTAAAGGAGTTAACCCAGATGAAGTTGTTGCTATGGGTGCTGCTATCCAAGGTGGAGTACTTACAGGTGAAGTTAATGATATAGTTCTTCTTGATGTAACACCACTTTCACTTGGTATTGAAACAATGGGTGGAGTTATGACTGTATTAATTCCAAGAAATACAACAATTCCAACAAGTAAGAGTCAAGTATTTAGTACTGCAGCTGATAATCAACCAGCAGTTGATATACATGTTCTTCAAGGTGAAAGACCAATGGCAAGTGATAACAAGACACTTGGTAACTTCCAATTAAATAATATCCCACCAGCACCTAGAGGAATTCCTCAAATCGAAGTTACATTTGATATAGATGCTAATGGTATAGTTAATGTTAAGGCTAAAGATCTTGGAACTAATAAAGAACAATCTATTACAATTACTGCTTCAACATCACTTTCTGATGAAGAAATAGATAAAATGGTTAAAGAAGCAGAAGCAAATAAAGAAAAAGATGCTAAGAGAAAAGAAGAAGCAGATGTTAAAAATGAGCTTGAACAATTAGTATTCGCAACTGAAAAGGCTATTAAAGATTTAGGTGATAAGATTACTGATAAAGAAAAGAGTGAAGCAGAAGGTGCTGTTAAAGTAGCTAAAGAAGCAATGGATTCTAATGACTTAGATAAGATGAAAGATGCTAAAGAAAAATTAAATGAAAAAGCTATGGCTCTAGGTTCTAAAGTTTATGAAGAAGCTGCAAAAGCAAATCAAGCAAATGCAGGTGCAACATCTGAAAGCACTAATGATGACAAAAAAGATGATTCAGTAGTAGATGCAGATTATGAAGAAAAATAATAAATAGAAGTTTAGAAGTCCAATAGTGGGCTTCTAAATTTGTTTAATAAAAGGAGAACATATGACTGAAATAATTAAAGATAGAAGTATGATTGACGATAAATATAAATGGGATTTAACTAAGATATATAAAACTAATGCTGATTTTGAAAGTGACTGCAAGAAAGTAAAAAATTTAATTACAGAATATAGAAAAAAGTATGAAAATCATACTATGGATAATGCTAAAATATTTTATGATTCTATAGTTGATGAACTAGAAATAGAAAGATTACTTGAAAAATTGTATAGTTATTCAAATCTTAAAAAAGATGAAGATGTAGCAAATACAGAAAATCAAGAACTTAGAAGTAAGGTTGTTAATTTATATGATTATGCATCTAAGAACATGTTTTTTACAAGTACTGAAATGTTAAAAAAAGATTATTCTTTAATAGAAGAATTTTATAAAGAAGAACCAAGACTTTTAGAACATGAAAATAATTTGAAAGATTCATTTAGATATAAAAAATATATGTTATCGGATGAAGAAGAAAAATTATTATCAAATATATCAAAAGCATTTGGTAATGATGAAGAAACATATGGCTATTTAGTTGATTCAGATATGACTTTTGGTGAAATTAAAGATGAAAATGGTAATATGGTAGAACTTACTGATACAAATTATAGTGTTTATATAGAGTCTAAAAATAGAAGTGTTAGAAAAGCCGCTTTTGAATCATTATATAATCATTATAAACAATTTAAAAATACAATTACATCATTATTTAATGGTTCTATTAATGAAAGTGTTAGTATGGCAAAATTAAGAGGATATCTTTCAGCATTTTTGGCATCACTTTATAAAGATGATATGAAAGAAAGTGTTTATAATACTTTAGTAGATACAATTCATAATAATTTAGATGTATATCAAAAATATTATGAATTAAAAAAAGAAGTTCTTAATCTAGATGAATTACATTTATATGATATATATACTCCTATGATAGATGAAGGTGGTAAAAAGTATTCATTTGAAGAAGCCAAAGAAATGGTTTTAAATGCACTTAGTGTATTAGGTGATGATTACATTAATAACTTTAAGAAAATCTTTGATGAAAAATGGGTAGATGTTTATCCAAATAAAAATAAAAGAGGAGGAGCATACTCTGGTGGATGTTATGATACATATCCATATATTCTTTTAAATTATCAAGGAACACTTAATGATGTATCAACACTTGCACATGAAGGTGGACATTCTATGCATACTTACTATACTGTAAACAATCAGCCTATTCAGTATGGTAGTTATCCAATATTTGTGGCTGAAGTAGCAAGTACTGTAAATGAAATATTACTTTCAAAATATTTACTTAAAACAAGTAAAAGTAAAGAAGAAAAATTAATTGTACTTAATAAATTACTTGAATTATTTAAAGGTACAATATATCGTCAAGTTATGTTTTCTGAATTTGAAAAATATGCATATGATTTAATAGAAAATGATGATGTAATTACATCTGATAAATTATGTGATAAATACTATGAACTAAATAAATTATATTTTGGCAAAAACGTAGTAGTAGATGATTTAATTAGATATGAATGGGAAAAAGTTCCTCATTTCTATTATGATTTCTATGTATATAAATATGCGACAGGAATAAGTGCTGCATGTAAAATAGCAGAAGGTATTTTAAATAATGAAGAGGGAGCACTAGATAATTATTTAAAAATGCTTAAAAATGGATGCAGAGAAAATCCTTTAAATACATTAAAAATTGCAGGAGTAGATATGGAAGACAAAGAAGTATACGAAAGTGCGATTAGAATGTTTGATGAAGCAATAGAAGGGTTTAAAACTTTATCATATAAAAAATAGAGGTGAAGTAAATTGGCAAAGAGAGATTATTATGAGGTTTTAGGAGTATCTAAAAATGCGACTGATAAAGAAATAAAAAGTGCTTTTAGACGTTTAGCAAAAGAATACCATCCTGATTTAAATAAAGCACCAGATGCTGCTGAAAAATTTAAAGAAGTACAAGAAGCATATGAAGTATTATCTGATGAAAATAAAAGAAAAATGTATGATCAATATGGTCATTCAGCATTTGATCAAAATGGTAATGCTGGTTATGGTGGCTTTGGTGGTGGCTTTAACGGAGGCTTTTCATCTTCATCATTTGGTTTTGATGATATAGATTTATCTGATATATTATCAGGTGTATTTGGTCAAGGTTTTGACTTTGGTGGTGGAAGTAGAAAGAGTTCTAATAGAGCACAAAAGGGTAAAGATTTATTATTTAATATGAAATTATCTTTTATGGAAGCAGTTTATGGATGTAAAAAAGATTTTACACTTGATGTATATGAAACTTGTGATAGCTGTAATGGTAAAGGTGGACATGGAGAAAAGAAATGTTCAAGATGTCATGGCTCTGGTACAGTAACAGAAGAACAAAGAACAATGTTCGGATCATTTGTTTCAAAAACAACATGTCCAGAGTGTTCAGGAAGAGGTAAATCATTTGATACTGTATGTTCTGATTGTAAAGGAACAGGTAAAGTAAAAATGCGAAAAACAATTACAGTTACAGTTCCAGCAGGTATTGATGAAGGTCAACAAATTCGTATAAAAGAAAAAGGTGAAGCTGGAGTCAACGGTGGACCTAATGGTGACGTTTATGTTGAATTTCATATTGAAGACCATCAAATATTTAAAAGAGATGGTAATGATGTTTATATGGAATTACCAATAAATATAGTAGAAGCAACTTTAGGATGTAAGAAAGATGTTCCTTTGATGAAAGAAAGTATAGTATTAAATATACCAGAAGGAACTCAAAATGGAGATAAACATAGAATTAAAGGAAAAGGTGTTCCATACATTAATTCATCAAAAGTTGGAGACATGTATATTGTTATAAAAGTTGTTATACCTACTAAACTTGATAAAAAACAAAGAGAGTTATTTAGTGAATTATCTAAAACTAATTTAGATGATAATAATGATTTTATAACAAAATTTAAAAAATTTTTTAGAAGGTAAAAATGCCTTCTTTTAAATTGACTTTATTAATGAATTTTGATAATATTAATAATAGGTGAAATAATATGGAGATTAAAAGCAGAGATAAATTAGAGCCAGGTGATGTGCTTGCTAAACCAATTTATAATTCAAATGGTGTAGCTCTTTTACCTGCGGGTGCGGTTTTAAGTGAAAGCAATATAGATAGACTTCGAAAAGATTATAATGATATATCAGAGTTTTTTTGTGTAGATACTCCTGGTACTGAGAATATAATTATTGAGGATAACATTGGTGAAGAAGTTAGAATTAAAACATCAATAGCAATAAGAAATAAACAAATTAGAGAAATAATAGAACAATCAAAAGTTATTTCCCATCAAATTATAAATTACAATATACATGATGTTGATTTTTATGATACTAGAAATAAATCCGATTATGTTACTAGACATGCTGTTAATGTAGCAATTGTGTCATGCATTATTGCAAAAAGTATGGGATATAGTGAAAAGGAGTTAGAAGAAATAACTCTTGCAGGTTTACTTCATGATTTTGCAAGAAGCAATCAAAGTGATTCTAATATTGAAAAATTATATACTGATAGATTAAAATGTAAAAAAGAGGAAATATTACCTTATTTAACAGTTGATTTATTAAAGGATACTGATTTCGTAAGAACAGGAGAAATATCACAAAATGTTTTAAGTAGTATATTATGTCATCATGAACATCAAAATGGACAAGGATACTATAAAGTTCCAGCAGAAATTATAAAAAAAAATAAATATGCATCTATTTTACATGTAGCTGATATTTATGATACTTTATCTAATAATGATACTAAGTCTATTTTAATTGATTTACCAGAAAATGCTTTATATTTATTTAATAGAAGTGGAGGTATGACACCTAAAAATATAATTACCTATTTTATGAAAGATTATGGTGCTGTATCAGAAAGTCAAAGATTATTTGATCCAACAGTTGTAAAACATTTTATAAAATGTGTTTCAATATATTCTAAAGGAAGAAGAGTAAAATTATCAAATGGTGATATTGCTGTTGTAAATAGAAATTTTTTGGGTCATAGTGATAGACCTGAAGTTGTTGTTATTGATGGTGCTTTAAAAGGAAAGACAATTAATTTAACGGAAAATGTAAATTATCTAAATTTATCTGTAATTGATTATGTTCATGATGAAAAAGATAATAAATTAAAAATGTAGAGTTAATTAAGCTCTACATTTTCTTTTTCTAAAAATTCTTTAAATGTATCTTTAAATACAATAATTTCTTTTTGTACAACATCAGAATAAACGCTAGTACAATTTTTTATTGCTTCATATATATGTTTAAATGTAACAATATCAGAGTTTTCAAATCTAGCATATGTAAAACATTTTGATAAAAGTGCAAGTGAAACATCCGGGTATCTTGAATTATTTTCATAAACTCTTTTATATTCACTTGTCATATTTACTATAAATTTACATACATTTTCTAAAACCCAAGTTGTATATGGCCATCTAACACCAGTTGCTTTTTCTATTTTCTTTGTTGTACCAACAAGAATTTTAACAGTTGTTTCTTGATCGGGTTCTTCTACTTCAATTCTTTCAAAACGTCTTAAAAATGCTTTATCTTTAAGTAAGTTCTCTTCAAATTCTTGAGTAGTAGTTGCACCTATTATTTTTATGTCACCTCTATCAAGTCCTGGTTTTAACATATTTAAAAAGTCAACATCACCGTTTTTTGATGCAGTAACAAGTGTATGTATTTCATCAATAAACAATATTATATCTTTTTTACCCATAATTTCGTTTATTAAAAGTTGAAGCTTAGAATCTTGAACACCATCACTTGTATATGTTCCAAGAAGGGAAGATGTATTAATTTTATATATTTTTGTATTTAAAAGTGCATTAGGTACTTCTTTTCTTTGTATTAAATAGTTTAATCCTTCTACAATAGCAGTTTTACCTATACCTGGTTTACCTGTTAAAACAGCAGATTTTTCAGGACTAAGTAATACAAGTATTAATTTTTTTATTTCTTCTTCTCTAGCAATCGCAGGATTAGTAACATATTCTTTTTTACTTAAATCTTCAGCGTATGTATTAAGCATACTAAAACCATTTGAAAATGGACTATATTCCATAAAATCATTATTATCCATGTATCATTCTCCTCATACATTACTAGTATATCAAAATACGACAAATTTTACTAGTAAAATTTTGTAAAGAAACATAAATGTTCGTAAAATTCATTGTATAATACTTTTTTCTAATTTATAATGAAATTGGTGATAAAAATGCAGAGATATTTTGCAGTAGATAAAGATTTAAATATTAGTGACAAAGATAAACATCATATAATAAATGTAATGAGGATGAAATTAAATGATAAAATAGAAATTGTATATAATGAAAAAGTTTATATGTGTGAGATAAACGATATATCTAAAAAAGATGTAAGTTATAGTGTGAAAGATATTATTGATGTAAATAATGAACTTCCTTTAAAAGTGACAATAGCAGTTTCTTTAGTAAATGAAAAGAAACTTGATTTTATCTTACAAAAATGTACAGAGCTTGGTGTATATGATTTTATACTTGTAAATTCTGATAGAAGTAAAATAAAAATAGATGGAAAAGAAAAAAAGAAAATAGAAAGATGGAATACAATTACAAAGGAAGCAGCAGAACAATCTCATAGAAATATTAAACCAATTGTAAGAGATATTATGTCTATAAACGATGTATTAAAATTAGATTATGATTTAAAACTTACATGTTCAACTAAAGAAAATGAAAAAACTATTAAAAATGTGTTACAAAATTCGACAAATTGTGATAGAATTATCATAGTGGTTGGTCCTGAAGGGGGCCTTACTGTTTCTGAAGAAGAAAAATTAGAAAAAAATGGGTTTATTCCAGTTACTTTAGGTAATTTAATTTTAAGAACTGAAACTGTTCCTATTTATATTATGAGTTTAGTAAATTATGAGGTGGCATTATGAAAAATATTAATTCATTACTATATAAATTTTCGGATATGGATAAAAGTAGTCAAATACTATTGTTTTTAATTATACTTGTTTTATTAATGCTTATAAGTATAACCGTTATAAATCATATAACTAAAAAGAAAAATAATAAATATGATATAGATAACAAAAATATTAAAAGATATTCTGATTTAATAAAAGAAGAAGATAAAATGGAAATATCTGAGATAAAAGATAATAAGAAAGAAACAAAAGAATTAATAGTTAATAATGAAAAGAAAAATGCACCTGAAATTATAGAAAAATTAGATGAAGAAGAAATAGAATCTTTAGAAATTGAGGAACCAAAAGAGGAAGTAATTGTTACAAAACCAAGTAGTATTGAAGAAATATCAAAATTAATTGAAAATACATTAGAACAAGAGCCTATTGATTTAACTAATTTCGAAGAGGAACAAGAAAAAGATGCGATTATAAGTTATGATGAACTTGTAAAAAGAGCAGGAGCAAAAAAAATAATTTATAGAGCAGAAACAAAAGCAGAAGAGAAAAAAGAACCTGTTAAAGTTATTAAATCAGAAAATAAAAAGATTGAAGATAACTCATATAAGTGTAAAAAAAGTGAATATTCTGGTACATTTAAGGCATCACAAATTGTATCACCTGTTTATGGAGTGCAAAAAGATAAGAGTAATGATGAGAATTTTATTGATTTAGAAGAATTTAAAATCAATGAAAAAGAAGATGAAATGGAAAGAGAAACTGAATTTTTAGGAAAACTAAAAACATTTAGAAATAATCTTGACTAATTAAAAAGTTATGATATCATAAAACAGTAATTATTTACTGTTTTTGTTTTAAGGAGGTATAATATGAAAGTAGGCTTTTGTTCATTAGGTTGTAAAGTTAATGCATATGAAACAGAATATGCAATTAATGAATTTAAAAAAAGAGGTTATGAGATAGTATCTTTTGATGATTATGCAGATGTTTATGTAGTAAATACTTGTTCTGTTACTAATGCGAGTGATCAAAAAAGTAGAAAAATGCTTAGAAGTGCATGTAATAAAAATAAGAATGCAGTTGTTGTAGCCATGGGTTGTTATGCTCAGGTTAATTCAAAAGTAATAGAAGATATAGATGGTGTTTCAATAATTATAGGTAATAAAGATAAAAATAAAATAGTAGATTTAGTAGAAGAATATATAAAAGATAATAAAAAAATAGAAAATATTTATGATTTATTTCATACATCTTTTGAAGATATGTATTTAGATAAATTTGAAAATCATACAAGAGCATTTGTTAAAATTCAAGATGGATGTAATAATTTTTGTTCATATTGTATAATTCCATATACAAGAGGTAATGTAAGAAGTAAGAAAAAAGAAAATGTAATTAGTGAAATAAAAGCACTTGTTAAAAACGGCTATAAAGAAGTTGTATTAACAGGAATACATACAGGTCATTATGGTCAAGATTTAAAAGAATATGATTTTAGTGACTTACTTTTAGAGTTAGAACAAATAGATGGTTTAGAAAGAATTAGAATATCATCAATTGAAATAACAGAATTAACAGATAAATTTATGGATGTACTTAAAACAAGTAAAAAAATAGTTAATCATATTCATATTCCACTTCAAAGTGGTTGTGATAAAATTTTAAAAGCAATGAATAGAAAATATGATATGCAATATTTTATTAATAAAATAAATCAAATTAGAAGTATTAGAAAAGATATAGCAATAACAAGTGATGTTATAGTAGGTTTTCCAGGTGAAACAGATGAAGATTTTAATATAACAAAAGAAAATATTAAGAAAATTAAATTTACTGAGCTTCATGTATTTCCATATTCAAAAAGAGAAGGTACACCAGCTGCGATTATGAAAAATCAAATAGATGGAAATGTTAAAAAGCAAAGAGTAAAGGAATTAATTGAAGTAAGTGAAGAATTAAAAAATGAATACTATAAAAAATTTATAGGTAAATCTTTAGAAGTATTAGTTGAAACATATTCTGATGGATATTTAATTGGTCATTTATCAAACTATGGTAAAGTTAAATTTAAAGGTGATGAAGGCCTTTTACATAGTCTTGTAATGGTTAAATTAAATGATTACATAAATGATGAATTTATGGGTGGACTTATAGGATAAATTCTTTTAAAGCTATTGACATTAATTTTAAAAATTGTATAATTATAAGTGATTGGTACCCAGGAAACTTTCGAAGCCCTGGGTCAATTTTATTTTAGGGGGAAATATGAAAAAATATAAGAGCAATGAAGAATTGTTAGATTATATTATGTCAAAAGGTATAATTGTAAATAATAAGAATGATACGATTGATAAATTCCAAAGGTATACATATTATTCTATTATTAATACATATAAAGAAGTTTTTAAAAAAGATGGAAAATATATTAATGATGTGACTTTTGATGAAATATTTGCTTTATACGAATTTGATAAAAATTTAAAATCAATATTTTTAAAATATGTTTTAGAAGTAGAAATAATTGTAAAAGCTTTAATATCAAATATTATTTCTGAAAAGTATGGTATAGAAAATTATTTGATTGTAGATAATTTTGATTCAAAATCTAATGTAGAATTAATAAAAAAATTAATTCTTAATTTTAATGAAGAAAAAGCTAAAAATTATGGAAGACATCCAGCTATTACCCATTATCTTGATAAATATGGATTTGTTCCTCCTTTTGTATTGACTAAAATAATTACTTTTGGTCAAATAAGTAGATATTATGGGCTATTAAAACAAGAAGATAGACAAAATGTTAGTAAATATTTTGGAATGCCGGATAAATTATTAAAACAAATTTTAATTAATCTAACATTAGCGCGTAATATTAGTGCTCATAATGATAAACTATATACATTTCGCAGTAAATTTTTAATCAGTTATAAATTGATTGACAAAAAGTTTAATGGAATTGAAAAGTCTACAAATTTTTATATGTTAATGAATTGTATGAAACTTATATTAAATAGTAATCAATATAATGATTTTACTAATCAAATAAATGATGAAATAAATACATTATCTAAAAAATTGAAGAGTATAAGAATTCAAACAATATTAGAAATCATGGGTTTTCCTATGAATAAATAATAAAAATTTGAATATAATAAAAATGATTAGTATTTAGGAAACTTTCGAAGCCCTAAGTCAATATCACACTCCATTTTTCTATTTAATAGATTATGGAGTTTTTTTGAATTAATAAGTCTTTTATTATATAATAATTTGCAAGAAAGAGATGACATAATACGTTATGTAATTAATTTGATTCAGAACTTAATAATGAAGAACTTGATATGTTTGTTAAAAAAATATGCAGTTCTAATAATTCCATTTATATATTTTTTTACTTATGTGATTAAAAATTTAAGTTTAGGAAATAGAAATACTTTAAAAAAGTGCTATACTAAGTTTGAATGATATAAAATCTATTGACAGATATGTATTATATTAAAACATAAAAAATATGTTTATAAAATATAATAAGGTACTTAAAAAATGTACCTTTTTTTGATATAATTAAATTTAGTGAGGTTAAATATGAAAGACTATATAAAAGGAACATTTAAAAAGATTATATTTAAGTCAGATCAAAATTATATAATAGGTTTATTTAAAGTTAGTGATACAAATACTGCTGATTTAGAAGAATATATTGGTTCAACTATAACATTTACTGGGTATTTTCATGAACTTACTATAGATGAAAAATACATGTTTTATGGTGAACTTGTAGATAATCCAAAATATGGACTTCAATATAAAGTAAATGAATATGAAAGAGTTAAACCCGAGGGAAAAGATGCAATTATTGATTTTTTATCAAGTGATTTATTTCCTGGAGTAGGTGAAAAAAGTGCTAAACAAATAGTAAATACTTTAGGTGATGATACATTAAATCTAATAATGGAAGATTATTCTAACCTGTTACTTGTACCAAATATGAAAGAAGCAAAAGCAAAAAATATACATGATATATTAAGTAAGTATAACGAAAGTTATGATACTATTATATATCTTACTTCAATAGGCTTTTCTATGAAAGATTCAATGCTTATATATAATAATTATAAAGAAATGACAAAATATATAATAGAAGAAGATGTGTATGCCATAATAGATGATATTGATGAAATAAATTTTGCTAAAATAGAATTAGTTCGTAAAAATCTTAATATAAGTGATTTAGATGGAAGAAGAATTATGGCACTTGTTATATATGTAATGAACGATTTATGTTTTAAAAATGGAGATACATTTCTTTACTTTGATGAAATATATGATGGAGTTATTAAACTACTTGACTATGAATTTAGTAAAGATGAATTTTATGATATTTTAATAGAAATTGCAAATACGGGTAAAATAAAAATTGAAGAAGACGAATATTACTTAAAAGAATATTTTGATTCAGAAAATAATATAGCAAATACAATTTATCATTTAACAAATAAAAATGATACAAAGTATAAAAAAATCGAAAAAGAAATTGAGTCACTTGAAAATTATTTTGGTGTTTCTTATAATGAAAAACAAATTTTAGCAATTAAAAATGCTTATGAAAAAAATTTCAGTATAATAACAGGTGGACCAGGAACAGGTAAAACAACTATAATAAAGGCAATTGTAGAACTTTATAGAAGACTACATAAATATAGTTATGATGAGCTTACTAGTAAACTTATATTACTTGCGCCAACAGGAAGAGCCGCTAAAAGAATGAGTGAATCATGTCTTCTTCCAGCATATACAATACATAGATTTTTAAAATGGAATAAAGAATCTAATAAGTTTTTAGTAAATGAAAGTAATAAATCTAATGCAGAATTTGTAATAATAGATGAAGTAAGTATGATTGATGTTAACTTACTTGATAATTTATTTAAAGGACTTAGTAAAAATATAAAAATAGTTATGATAGGTGATTATAATCAGCTTGAAAGTGTTGGACCAGGTAAAGTATTAAAAGATTTAATTGATAGTGATATGATTAATGTAACTTTTTTAAATGAACTTTATAGACAAGATGAAAATTCTTATATAGCAACTCTCGCTTCAGAAATAAAGAAAAATGATTTAAGTGAAGACTTTTTAACTAAAAAAGAAGATTATAGTTTTATAGAGGCAAATGCATCTAATTTAAAAAAATATATTGAAAAAGTATGTTTAATGGCAATAGAAAAAGGATATTCATCTGATGATATACAACTATTAGCGCCAATGTATAAGGGTGAAAATGGTATAGATAATTTAAATAAATTACTTCAAAGTATATTTAATCCTGATAGAGGACAAAATAGTATTGTATCAAAAGATGTAATTTATAGAGAAAATGATAAAATTTTACAACTTGAAAATGATCCTGATAATAATGTATTTAATGGTGATATTGGTTATATCATGGATATTACTGGAAGTACAATAACAGTAGATTTTGATGGTAATATTGTAAAATATACACCAAAAGATTTTATTAAGATTAAACATGGATACGCAATTAGTATTCATAAAGCACAAGGTAGTGAATTTAAACTTGTTATATTACCAATAATATTTTCATACAGAATTATGCTTTATAAAAAAATAATTTATACAGCAGTAACAAGAGCAAGAAATAATTTAACTATTATTGGTGATCCATCATCTTTTGTCTATGCCGTTAATAATGAAAACGTATATGAAAGAAAAACTAAATTAAAAGATAGATTATTATCATATTTAATGAATATTTAATTCTCTTTAGTAAATAATATAAATGGCATTATTTTTGCCAAAATCAGATTATTAAAGAGGTGAAACAAATGAAAAAAACACTAGGAATGATGGTACTTGGAGCCGGTATGGGTGCAGCATCAGTTTATATGTATGACCAATATAAATCTGGTAACTTAAATAAAATAGCTAAAAAAGTTAGTAAAGCCGGCAGGGATGTATCAAAAATGATAGATGATCTGAACTAAGAAAAAATCAAATGATTTTTTCTTTTTTTATCTGTTTTTTCTTTTTAAAATTTGTTATAATAGTGGCTAGTAGGTGAAGTATATGACAAGAGAAGAAGTAGATAGAAATAAAATAACTCCAATGATGAAACAGTATTTAGAAATAAAGGATGAAAATCTTGATAATATACTATTTTTTAGACTTGGTGACTTTTATGAGATGTTTTTTGATGATGCTGTTACAGCATCAAGAGAGTTAGAACTTACTCTAACAGGTAAATCATGTGGATTAGAAGAAAGAGTTCCAATGTGCGGAATACCTTATCATGCCGCAAATATATATATAGAAAAATTAGTAGATAAGGGCTATAAAGTTGCAATATGTGAACAAACAGAAGATCCTAAAAATGCTAAAGGTATTGTAAAAAGAGATATAGTGCAAATCATATCATCAGGAACAAGAATGAATAGTGAATTTCTAGATGAAGGATCAAATAACTTTATAGGAGCAATCCTTGATTTAAAATATTCATATGTAATTAGTTATGCAGATATATCAACAGGTGAAGTTTATTCATTTATAAAAGAAAGAGATAATGATTTATTAATTAATGAAGTACTTGAAAGAAATATAAAAGAAGTAGTTGTTAATACTGATTTTGATAAAATCGTACTTGATACTTTAAAAAGAAATTATAATGTAACTATTTCACTTTATAATAATAAAAATTTAATAAATGATTATAGTAATGTTTATAAAGATATAAAAGATGATAGGATAATAGAAGGAATAAAATATTTATTATCATACTTAGAAAATACACAAAAAAGAAGTTTATCACATCTTCAAAGTGCAATTATAGTAAAAGAAGATTCTTTCTTAAGAATGAATATACATACTAAAAGAAATCTAGAACTTACTGAAAACATAAGAACAAAAGAAAAGAAGTATTCACTTTTATGGTTACTTGATAAAACAAAGACAGCAATGGGTAGTAGAAAACTTAAAAACTATATATTAAATCCAATTATAGATAAAGAAAAGATAGAACATAGATTTGATATAATTGATACTTTAATGAAAGAATTTATTTTAAAAGATGAATTAAGAGAATACTTAAATGATGTATATGATCTTGATAGACTTGCAGGTAAAGTAGCTTTTGGTTCTGCTAATGCAAGAGATTTATTACAATTAAAAAATTCATTAAAAGTATTACCTAATATAAATGAAATATTAAAAAAAATTAATTTTAAAAGTATTAATGAGTTTAGAGATTTATATGATTTACTTGAAAAATCTATATATGAAGATGCTCCTATTACATTAAAAGAAGGATATTTAATAAAAGAAGGATATAATAGTGAACTTGATGAATTAAAATCTTCTAGAAAAGGTAATAAGGATTTTGTATCTAAATTAGAACAAGAAGAAAGAGATAGAACTGGAATAAAAACATTAAAGGTAGGATATAATAGAATATTTGGTTATTATATTGAAGTTAGTAAAGGTGCATGTAAAGATATAAAAGAAGAATATGGTTATGAAAGAAAACAAACACTTGCTAATTGTGAAAGATTTATAACACCTTTATTAAAAGAAAAAGAAGCACTTATTTTAGGTGCAGAAGAAAAAATTATAAATTTAGAGTATGATTTATTTATTGAAATAAGAAATATTGTAAAGAGTAAAATACCTTATATACAAGATTTATCACATACTATAAGTGAAATTGATGTATTATCATCTTTAGCAGTTGTTGCGGAAGAAAATAATTATGTAAGACCAAAACTTAATAATGATAATGTAATTAATATTGTTGAAGGAAGACATCCAGTAGTTGAAAAAGTATTAACTGGTGAATTTGTTTCAAATGATGTTAAAATGGATAAAGATGATACAATTCTTTTAATAACAGGACCAAATATGTCAGGTAAATCAACATATATGAGAGAAATGGCTATAATCGCAATAATGGCTCAAATAGGATCTTTTGTACCTGCTAAAGAAGCAAATCTTCCTATATTTGATAAAATATTTACAAGAATAGGAGCCAGTGATGATTTAGTATCTGGTGAATCAACATTTATGGTTGAAATGATGGAAGCAAATAGTGCAATAGAAGGAGCGACTAAAAATAGTTTAATATTATTTGATGAATTAGGTAGAGGTACATCAACTTATGATGGTATGAGTTTAGCTGCTGCTATTATAGAATATATACATGATAAGGTAGGAGCAAAAACATTTTTTTCAACACACTATCATGAATTAACAGATTTAGAAAAACATCATAAACACTTAAAAAATGTACATGTATCAGCAAAAGAAGAAAATGGTAATATTACATTCCTTCATAAAATAATGAGTGGACCTGCTGATAAGAGTTATGGTGTACATGTTGCAAAACTTGCAAAATTACCTGATGAACTTATAAAAAGAGCAGAAGAAATTCTTTCTAAATATGAGAAAAATGGTAATAATATTAAAAATACTGAAACAAGTACTCAAATATCATTTGATTTAGAAGAACCTAAAGAAGAAAATAAAGTAGTTGAAGAACTTGAAAAAATTAATCCACTTGAAATGACACCAATTGAAGCAATTAATAAATTATTTGAACTTAAAGGTATGTTAAAAAAATAAATTAGATTACAAAAACGTAATCTTTTTTTATTATTTAGTAATTGACAAAAAAGAGTGTCAGTATTATCATATTAAATAATTTTTAAAAAGAGGAAAATTAATATGAAGTATAAAAGCGGAGAAGAATTCTTAAATAAATTATATAGAGAAATGTACATAAGTAATGAGGTTATGCATAAAGCAGATCCAAGTGATGCACCAGAAGAAAGAATAAGAAAATATATATCAAGATTAGAACATGCACATGAACTTTCTAAAAAAAGTGAACATAGTTTAAAAATTTTAAAAAAGTTTTATTATGATAAATATTTAATTAAGGAACTACCTGAATCATATATAAATCTCCAAAATAAAATTGCAAGAGAAGAAGGTTATGGGGATATTTATGTGTCCGATGAAACGATAGAAACCATGTTAAATCAAGTTAGAGAAGATCAAAAGTCTATACTTGACTTATGGATTGATTATTTTATGAGCGAAGACGCAATGTATCCAACTTGGTTTAAGGTTTATGCATTTAAAGGGATGATAGGTTTAAGTACATTTGATAAAGAAAAACAAGAGTTTGGTAAAAGAACAGATAAAACAACAACACCATTTATAGATTTAAATATGGAAGCTTTATCAAAAGTATATGATATTTTAAAAAGTGAAATTGGTGAAGATAACTTAACTAATGAAGAAAGAGAAATACTATCAAATGGTGAAGGTTTTAAGAAATTATATACATATTATCTTATAAATCTAGATTCAAAAATAATGAATAATGATGAAACAGAAGGAATATGGATTAAATATGATATGGGTTCTGATTATATTTCGTTATGGGAATCATTACAAGGAAAAAATACAGGATGGTGTACAGCAGGAAAAGAAACAGCAAAGACCCAACTTGCAGGTGGAGATTTTTATGTATATTATACGAAAGATGAAAATGGTGAATATAAAAATCCAAGAATAGCAATAAGAATGAATGGTGAAAATGAAATAGGTGAAATAAGAGGAACTAGTAAAAATCAAAATTTAGAACCAAATATGGAGCCAATACTTAATAAGAAATTAGAAGAATTTCCTGATAAAGACAAATATAAAAAGAAAGTTCATGATATGAAACGTTTGACATTAATCGAAGAAAAACAAAAAAATAATCAGGAATTAACATTAGATGATTTAAAATTTTTATATGAAGTAGATTCAAGAATAGAAGGATTTGGATATCAAAAAGATCCAAGAATAAAAGAAATAATTTCTAAAAGGGATAAAAGAAAAGATATTGTTTTTGCTTATGGCGTTAATGAAGATGAAATAGCATTTTCTAAAGAAGAATGGGAAGAAAATAAAGATAGAATAAAAGTATATTATGGTAATTTAGATTTAAGTAATTTAACAAGTGCTGAAGGTTTAGTATTACCAGATATAATAAACGGAAGTTTAGATTTAAGAGGTTTAACAACTGCCAAAGGCTTAGTGCTTCCAGACACAATAAATGGAGATTTAGATTTAAGAGGTTTAACAAGTGTCAAAAACGTAAAATTACCAACCGCAGTGAATGGTAATTTAAATTTAGGAAATTTAACAAGTGTGGAAGGTCTAATATTACCAACCACAGTGAATGGTAATTTAGATTTACCCCGTTTAACAAACGCTGAAGGTTTAGTGTTACCTAATACAATAAATGGATATATAGATTTAAGAAATTTAACAAGTGCTAAAGGCTTAGTATTGCCAAATACATTAAATGGAGATTTATATTTAACAAGCTTAACAAGTGCCGAAGGTTTAGTATTACCAAATACATTAAATGGAGATTTAGATTTAAGAAGTTTAACAAGTGCTGAATGCTTAGAATTACCAAATAGAATAACCGGAATTTTATATTTAAAAAGTTTAATAAGTGCTGAATGCTTAGTATTGCCAATTTCATTATTTGATAGAGTTTATTCAAATATTACAATTTCTGAAACATGTTTTATTCCTGATGAGGAATATTATAAATATAAAAATGAAGAAAAAAATAGTTATGATAATTGTAGTGTAAAAAAATACAAAATGATGTTATAAAAAATATTAGTAGAATAATTAATTATTGAAATTACAAGATAAAATGCTTTTTTATCTTGTTTTTATGATACTTGCATTTTTTAGAAAAATATATATAATATATTCAAAACAAAAAGGGGGACTTTATAAATGAAAAAATTTATGAGTGATGTTTTATGTGTATTTTTAATTATTTTATCAGTTATAATGATTGTATTTTTGTTAAAAAACAAAAATAATCCTAAGTATATAAATAAGGATTATGATTCTTATTATAAAAATAGTTCTTTAGCTTTGAAAGATGATTTAGATAATGAAAAAGAAAACATTAGTAAAAATGATGAAACAAATAAAAATTTAGAAAATGTTTCTAAAAATGATAATAATTCTAATTTAAATGAAGAAATTCAAAATAAAAAAGTAAATACTATAAATAATGATGAAAAATCAGATATAAAAAATAATAATGTAAATAATGAAACTAATAATAATGATAAAAAAACAAATATAAGTAATAGTAAAGATAAAGAAGAGAAAAATAATATTACAAATGATAAAAAAGAAGATGATAATAGTAATAGTGATGTTAAAAATGATAATGAATCAAAAGAAGAGAATAAAATTGATAATGAATCTAAAGAAGAGAACAAAATTGATAATGAATCTAAAGAAAACAATAAAAATGATCAGAGTACAAATATAAGTAATGATAAAGATAAAGAAGAAGATAAAACAGATAACTCTGATACAAATGATAATAATCAGGATGATAAAGAAAATAATAATAGTAGTAATATACCTAGTAATGATGAAGATAAGAAAGATAACGAATCGAATGATGATAGTAACCAAAAAAATGATGAAAATAACAATTTAAATGATAATAAATCAAAAAATAATTTAGTAAGTTATAATGGATGGTTAAAAATAGAAAATAATACATTAG
>ERZ773192.1171-NODE-1171-length-28220-cov-15.018250_pt1 | contig 28220 bp, 18 predicted proteins | sample MGYA00581010_ERZ773192 | MGnify/ENA primary metagenome ERZ773192 (study PRJEB29015, sample SAMEA2737741) | human gut metagenome | biome: human gut; feature: human-associated habitat; material: faeces | place: China | collected 2012 ...
TTAATACCACCAGCTCACGGTTGTTCAAAAAATCAAGGCAAAAAACCAAATTAGGTTTCGGACATAAGAAATAGGATGGGGACATATCCCTTTTTTGAGTGATAAATTTAAGTAATAATCCGAAAGAAACATTGTAGAAATTGTACATATCTATTTTTGTATAAAACGTAAATAAAATGTGAATGTTATTAAAAGTAAACAAAATATATTGACATAGAACAGGGAAATGTTACAATATAAACAAATATTGCGTGGGAGAAAACTGCGATAAAATATTTTCGAGAAAGGGGGAACGAGGAGGGGTAATTGAAAAAAGAAACAATGAGATAGAATCACAGGAGGTATATTTATGAGACTTAAGAAAGCGATTTCGTGGCTCTTATCTGCAGCCATGGTATTGTCGATGACTTCTCTGCCGGCAACGGTTAAGGCGGCAGACACGGAGGCAGACCATCAGCTCGAGAGCCCACAGTATATTGTGAGCATCACAGGAACCGATCTGGTCAAGGCGGGTATGGACGAGACGAAGATGCAGGCTTTGATCGATGGCGGCAAGGGTAACGCCACATTTTATGTACATATGGGAAAGGCAGATGCTTATTCCTGGCTGCAGTCCCGGAGCGGATCTGTCAATGCATTTGATCCGGATCATATGGATGCAGACCATTATGTTGAGGGAACCACCGGAACGGGTGCTTCCAACAAGTATCTGACAGCAGCCAAGTGTACCATGCAGAAGAACAACAATTATCCGATCCAGATCAATCAGGATGATGAGCCGATCGGTAACGTCGGAACCGGTAATTACACATTTCCGGCAAACGGTATTACTACAAGTAAGATCCAGAAGGTAGCAAACTGGTCTCTGTCCGTTGCAATCAAGACAACGAACACAGAGGCAACACCGTTAGGTATTATTTTCAGCGATGGCACAAGCGTTACGCTGAACACAGACGGTACGATCGCCGGTGTCAATGACTTCGCGAAGCCGACCTGCGAGAACACTACACTGGATGGTTCTACAGCAGCACCGGAGCGTACTCCGATGATCAAGATGACGGCAGCACAGGCTCGTGAGAATCTGAAGAAGTCGATTGATTATCTGAGCAGCATGGATACCAGTGGATATCAGGAGGCGTCCGTACAGAAGCTGCAGGATGCGCTGGTAACTGCACAGGCAGCATATGACAAGACAGACAGTGCCAATACCGTTTATTTCTCAGCAAGAAATGCACTGGAGAAGGTACACTGCAACATGCTTTTCAAGGATAGCACAGAGCAGAGCAATCCTAAGCCATTCCGTGTGCTGGACAAGGATCAGGTGATCGCTGAGATGGGCGTTGGCACCAACCTTGGAAATACCATGGATGGTCACTCAGGCTTCACACCAAGTGAGACAGCATGGCAGGGACAGGTAACTACCAAGAAGTATATGAAGGCACTTCATGATGCCGGATATAACACAGTTCGTATCCCGGTAACCTGGGGTAACATGATCAACGAGGACGGCTCTATCAAGGAAGTATGGATGAGCCGTGTACAGGAGATCGTTGACTACTGCGTATCTCAGGATATGTATGTTATCATCAATACGCACCACGATGATGTAGCAAAGGACGGCGGCTGGCTCAATGTCGGTGCCGATGATATCGATTCCATTGAGAAGAAGTTCGAGTTAGTATGGAAGACCATCGCAAACCGCTTCAAGGATTACGATGAGCATCTGATCTTCGAGTCTATGAATGAGGTATCCTGTCTCGATTACGATGAGAGCATGAAGAACTCTGCTGATGCGGTAAACTATGATCGTCCGATCATCATGAACTTCAACCAGTTATTTGTGAATGCTGTTCGTTCTACCGGCTCTAACAATACAAAGCGCTGGCTGGCAGCCGTTGATCACTATGCATCAACAGGTACAAGCTCTGAGTTTGTAATGCCAACGGATTATTACAATACAGACAATCCACGTCTGATGTTTGCAGCACACAGATATTCCAAGTCAACCAACGTATCCTGGACTTATGCAGAGGCAACCGAGATGGTAAAGAATCTTCAGGATATGTATAAGAAGTTTGGTTCTGATTATCCAATGTACTTAGGTGAGTACGGAACCAGAAATAAAAAGCTTGCCGGTTCCAAGACAGGCTACAATGATGTTGAGAGAGCTTACTATTCTGAGATCATTAACAGAGCATGTCAGGTCAATGGTATGGTTCCATGTGTATGGGATCAGGGCTACGGTCAGGACGATGATCCGTTAACCAAGGAAGGAATTTTCTCCTTCTGGAATCGTGACGAAGCAAAGCCGATCTACAAGACGATCACAGATGCGATGGCAAGAGGAACTCTTCTGGAAGCATCCGCAGCCAATAAGAAGGGTGATTACAAAGATATTGTAAAAGACCCTGAAGTAAAGGAGATCACAGAGCTGACTCCGAGCAAGACATCCCTTGAACTCACAATGGGTGAAAGAGAGACGATCAGTGCAGTAGCAGCACCGGAGGATACCAACGATGTTGTTGTATGGAGCACAGACGATGATAACGTTGCAACGGTATTCAACGGCATGGTTCATGCAAAGAATATCGGTACAACCACAATCCACGTAGCTTCCCTGAGCGGCTCCGTTTCAGAGGATATTGAGGTAACAGTAAAGCGTACACCGAAGACAGATGACTCAGCAACAGAGATTACCACAGATGCTGATTCATATATTGTAAAGCTTGGACAGAGCGAGACGATCAAGACCTCCCTCGTCCCGGAGACAGCAACAGAGACACTTACCTTCCGGTCTTCCGATGAGAAAGTAGCAATCGTAAATGATTACGGCGTAATCTCACCAAAGGCAATCGGTAAGACATATGTGATCATCACTGCCTCCAACGGTGTGACCAAGACAGTTCCCGTAGAGGTTCAGCCACTTGTTGACCCAACCAAGTTAAATGTTGCCGTAAATGTTTACTACAACAGTGCAGGAACAGGCGGCAATTACAATTCCATCGAGCATGGTTCACCGGTCGTGGTAAATGGCGATGGAACCTACACAGCAAGCTTTGATCTGGAAAAGGATCTTTCCGATGCAGGAAAGAATGCAGGCATCAAGGATATCAACCAGGTAACAGCAATCTATTTGCAGGACTATGATGTGACTGTTGGAAATATTGCAAAGTCCAATGTTGAGAATCCAAAGCCAAACAAGATCATGATCAAATGGGAGAAGATCCTTGTCAATGATCAGGAAATGACAATTACAAAGAACGGCAGCGATACCAATGGTAAGGCTGCAATGAATGGAAACAAGTTCGATACAGGTTCTCCGATCAACGGATGGACAGGATCTGATATTGAAGAGGCAACACAGGATAAGTCACTCCATGCTGCAAGCTTCACTGTTCCAAACCCAACGAAGATCAGTATTACCTTTACATTAACAAATGTGAAGTTCCGTGACACCGGAAGCAAGGATGTTGATGCAACTGAGATCACCGGTGATCAGGACGATGTCAGTATGATCCTTGGTGGCGGGGACAAGGAGCTTTCCGTAAATGTGGCACCTGTTGAGACCACCTCTAAGGTAACCTTCGTATCAAGCGATGACTCTGTTGTAGATGTTGACAACACTGCAGTTTCACCGGTTGACGGTATCGCAACGGCAAGCCTTAAGGCAGTTGGAATCGGCGATGCAACCGTTACTGCATACACAAGCAATGGTCTTTCTAAGACATTTATGGTTCATGTGGCAGAGAAGGAGGAGCCGGCTCCAACGGAATCGCCGGAGCCAAGCGTTGCTCCTAGTGCAAAGCCAAGTGATGCACCTGCACCATCCGATACACCTGCACCGTCAGATGTGCCGACAGCAGTACCGAGCGCGGTTCCGACAGCAGTACCGAGTGCAGTACCAAATGCAGCACCGTCACAGGCACCAAACGGAAACGGTACTGTAACACCGGCTCCGACTAAGGCGCCGGTTGTGAAGAATGCATGCAAGAGCGTTAAGGCAAAGAAAAAAACAGTTACAGTAAAGAAGGGAAAGACTGCAACAGTTAAGTTTACCGTGACTGCAGCCAACAAAAAGCTTGCTACAACCGATAAGCTGAAAGTAACCGTAAAGAATGCAAAGATTGCATCCGTAGTAACCAAGAAGACTTCTGTAAAGAAGGGTGTTGCAACCGTAACGGTCAAGGGTAAGAAGAAAGGAAGCACCAAGCTTACCGTTAAGATCGGTAAAAAGTCAGCAAAGGTTACGGTCAAAGTAAAATAATTCTTCGCTAAGATTCCAAAGGATTCAAGCAAAATTACAGAAGAGGATTGCCGAAAGGCAGTCCTCTTTTTGCAATTCTTAACATTTTATGAAACGGGGGAAAAGAATTGTAAGAAAAATAATTATGTGCTATCATGGGTATATTTAGCAGACCGTTCATACAATGCAATGTAGCGTGGACGCTTCAAAGAAAAGTTTCAAAGTGAAAATGATATCAGGAGGAAAAGGTAATGAATCTATTCAAAGACATACTGAGAGGTGTTGTCATTGGTATCGCCAATGCGATCCCGGGAGTCAGTGGAGGCACAATGATGGTTTCCATGGGCATTTATGACAAGCTCATCTACAGTGTGACGCACTTATTTAAACAGCCGGTCAAGAGCATCAAGACACTGCTTCCGTATTTTATCGGTATGGCGATCGGAATTGTCGGACTGGCATTCGCCATTGTGGCAATGTTTGAGCATATTCCGTTTCAGACATGCATGTTATTTATCGGTCTGATCCTTGGCGGTGTACCGATCCTTACCGGACATCTCAAGGGAGTCAGATTTAATCTGTCACACGCTGTTGTATTTCTGGTCTTTTTCGGTTCGATCATTCTGTTACAGATATTCGGCGGACAAGGATCAGACGTTGCACTGACAGTGACACCGATTTCTCTGTTTAAGCTGGTGCTTGTCGGTATCGTGGCTGCGGCTACGATGGTCATTCCGGGAGTGAGCGGGTCCATGATGCTTATGACGATGGGGTATTATTATCCGGTGATCGGCAGCGTAAAGGACTTTATTACAGCGTTGGTCGCATTTGATGCACCAAAGATTATACACATTTGTATGATTCTGATTCCGTTTGGAATCGGTGTGGTTGTCGGTATCTTTGCAGTGGCAAAGCTGATCGAGATGCTGATGGATAAGTATGAGGCGTTGACCTACTGTGGTATTATGGGTCTTGTTGTCGCATCACCGGTGGTGATCCTGATGAGTGCTCCGCTTGCCGGAATGTCTGTTGTGACAGTACTCACGGGAGCAGTCACATTTGTGGTTGGCGTTGTGATCGCGCTCTGTCTCGGCAAATAACAGAAATGGGGGTTGATGTGTATGGAGGAACAGAAGGATTTGCATCGTCGGATCCTTGTTAATCTTGGGATAGCACTGGCAGGGATACTGCTTCTGGTCTTTGTTGTGCCGCCGCTGATACGGCTGCTTATGCCGCTTATTGTGGCGTGGATCGTAGCAATGATCGCCAATCCTATCATTCGTTTTCTGGAGAAAAGAATCAAACTGATGCGTAAGCATGGTACAGCACTTGTGATCATACTGGTTCTTGCGGCGATCTGTGCGGCATTCTATGGTCTGGTGGTGCTTGTGGCAAGCCAGTTCAGCTCCTGGGTAACAGAGCTTCCGGGTGTTTATGACTCTGTGACGCAGAATCTGCAGCAACTGTTCCAGACCCTTCATCACAAATGGAATATCATTCCGGCTGACTTTAAGCTTGCTTTTGATCAGCGGGAGAATGTGCTGGACAGTTACATTCAGAAGGCAATCGACGGTCTGTTGAAGATGGTCAATTCCGGATCTTTGTCTAAGGTCGGCTCGCTGGCAAGTTCATTGATGGACTTTCTGGTTTATACGATCTTAACGATCCTTGCGTCCTACTTTATGACGGTTGAGAAGGATCGTTTTTCGGAAATTCTCGAGAAGAATACTCCGGTTGGCATTAAAAATCTGTGGGGTAAGATCAAGAAAATATTTGTTCGTGCGATCGGTGGCTATTTTAAGGCACATTTTCAGATTATGATCGTGATCTTCTTTATCACGGTGATTCCGTTCGCATTCATGGGGATCAGCTACAGCGGTCTCCTGGCAGCGGTGATCGCTATCGTGGATTTCCTGCCGTTCTTTGGAGCGGGGACCGTGCTGGTGCCGTGGGCAGTCTATCGTCTGGTGACCGGCTCGTATAGCTATGCTGCGGTATTGTTTGTGCTGTATATCATTGTGCTTATCGTGCGTCAGCTTCTGGAGCCGAAGCTTATAGGAGACAATATCGGTGTCAGTCCGTTTGAGACACTCGTCTTCATGCTGATCGGTTACCGGCTGGGTGGCATGCTCGGACTCATCGTCGGCATTCCTGCAGGGATGATCCTCGTAGAATGTTACCGTGAGGGAATGTTTGACAGCTATATCCGTGGGATCAGGATACTGGTACGGGACATTAACGAATATCGTAAATATTAGTAAGCAACCTCAGTTTTTGTCACATTATGATCGTCTGTTTATGTAAAAAAGCATTGCACTTTGTTAGTCACGGAGTGCAATGCTTTTTGTATACCGAAGCTTTCATATAACAAACCGGCAAATCCACTCTTTCGGAGCGGATTTGCCGGTTTGTTCACAAGCTGATTGTTCGTTTGATTATTTATGTGTGTCCTGGTATTCCAGAGCGGCACCGACAAATCCCTTGAACAGTGGATGCGGTCTGTTCGGTCTGGACTTAAACTCAGGATGTGCCTGCGTAGCGATGAACCAAGGATGATCCTTTAATTCCATCATCTCCACGATACGTCCGTCCGGTGACAGACCGGAGAAGGTCATACCTGCCTTTAACAGATCCTCACGATAGTAGTTGTTGACCTCGTAACGATGTCTGTGTCTCTCATGGATCATCTCCTCGCCGTACAGCTCATAAGCCTTGGAGGACTTGTCCAGAACACATGGGTAAGAGCCGAGACGGAGTGTACCGCCGATATCCTCGATGCCATCCTGCTCCGGCATCAGATGGATAACCGGATGTGTGGTCTGCGGATCCAGCTCAATACTGTGTGCATCGTTGAAGCCGACTACATTTCTGGCAAACTCAACGATCGCAAGCTGCATGCCGAGACAAAGACCGAGAAATGGGATCTTATGCTCACGCGCATACTTGATTGCAATGATCTTACCGTCGATGCCGCGGTCACCGAAACCGCCCGGTACCAATACGCCGCTGACATCGCTGAGAAGCTCGTCTACATTGCCCTCGTTCAGATCCTCGGAAGGGATCCACTTGATATTGACATTGCTCTTGTGTGCGAGACCGCCGTGTTTTAAGGACTCGACAACACTGATATATGCATCATGAAGGGAAGTATACTTACCAACCAGAGCGACCGTTACGTCTTTCTCGAGATTCTTGATCGTATTGACCATGTTCTCCCATTCGGTAATATCCGGCTCCGGACAGTCAAGCTGCAGACACTCGCAGATTACATCAGCGAGGTGCTCCTTCTCCATGGCAAGAGGTGCTTCGTAAAGTGTCTCCACATCCAGATTCTGGAGAACGTGGGATGCAGGTACATTACAGAAGAGTGCGATCTTATCCTTTAAGCCCGGCTCCAGAGGATGCTCGGTACGGCATACAATAACATCCGGCTGGATACCCATGCCCTGCAGTTCCTTAACGCTTGCCTGCGTCGGCTTCGTCTTCATCTCGCCGGAAGCATGCAGATAAGGAATCAGAGTTACATGAACCAGTGCCACATTCTCATGACCCATATCGTGCTGGAACTGACGGATCGACTCGAGGAAAGGCTGGCTCTCGATATCGCCTGCAGTACCGCCGACCTCAATGATCGCAATCTGTGTATCAGGACAGCCGTCATTGCGATAGAAACGGCTCTTGATCTCATTTGTGATGTGTGGGATGACCTGAACCGTGCCACCGCCATAATCGCCGCGGCGCTCCTTATTCAGAACAGACCAGTAAACCTTTCCGGTTGTAACATTGGACTGCTTCGTCAGGCTCTCATCGATAAAACGCTCATAGTGTCCCAGATCAAGGTCTGTCTCAGCACCGTCGTCGGTAACGAAAACTTCGCCGTGCTGTACCGGGTTCATGGTTCCCGGATCGATATTGATATAGGGATCAAACTTTTGCATTGTCACGCTGTATCCGCGCATTTTCAAAAGACGTCCCAGTGAAGCTGCTGTAATACCCTTTCCAAGACCGGATACAACACCGCCTGTAACAAAGACATATTTGACTGCCATGATTTTTTCCTCCATTTGTAGTGTGCATTGATTAGTATCAGAAAAATAAAAAACTATTTACTAGTATACTCCAAAACATAGCCATGTTTCAATTCTTTTTTTACAGAATTTTCAGATTTATCAGATTTTCTTCACAGGTTGATATATTGATTTATGGGAACACTACATTTATAATGATGATTATGAGGTTAATTAGGAGGAAACGAAATTGGAGAATAATACAAACCGACCAAACGGCGGGGATGATGACCGCCAGAAGAAACAAAACCGCCGGGGGATCATTATCTGTCTCGCGGTGGCGATAGGAGTATTCATTGTATTTTCCATGATGAATCGTCAGGTACAGCAGATGACGAACCGGGAGATTACCTATGATAAGTTCATCCGGATGTTGGATGATGGACAGGTTAAATCGGTTACCCTGACTGCCGACCGGCTTAAGATCACGCCGAAGAGCAGCGGCAACAGCGTATATCAGGTGACTTACTATACCGGCATTATTTCCATGGACTACAGTCTTGTGGAACGTTTAAGCAACGCCGGCGTTGAGTTCAAGAAGGATCTCACGGACAACAGCTCCAGCATGCTGTATATGCTGATGTCCTATCTGTTCCCGGTGCTTCTGCTCTGGGGCGGACTGTTCCTGATCTTCCGCCTGATGTCACGTAATTCCGGTGGCATGATGGGGATTGGCAAGAGCACGGCGAAGATGTATGTACAGAAGGAGACCGGTGTGACGTTTAAGGACGTTGCCGGTCAGGAGGAAGCGATGGACTCTCTGACAGAGATGGTCGACTTCCTCAATAATCCGGGTAAGTACACGGAGATTGGTGCCAGACTCCCGAAGGGAGCACTGCTCGTAGGACCTCCGGGAACCGGTAAGACACTGCTTGCCAAGGCAGTTGCCGGCGAGGCGGGTGTGCCGTTTTTCTCCCTTTCCGGATCGGATTTTGTGGAGATGTTTGTCGGTGTGGGAGCTTCCCGTGTGCGTGATCTGTTCAAGCAGGCACAGGCGATGGCTCCGTGTATTATCTTTATTGACGAGATCGATGCGATCGGTAAGAGCCGTGACAGCCAGTATGGCGGCGGCAATGATGAGCGTGAGCAGACATTGAACCAGCTTCTCTCTGAGATGGATGGCTTTGACAGCTCCAAGGGACTTGTGATCCTCGGTGCAACCAACCGTCCGGAGGTGCTTGATAAAGCACTTCTTCGTCCGGGACGTTTTGACCGCCGTGTCATCGTCGAGAAGCCGGATCTCAAAGGTCGTGTGGATATCCTGAAGGTTCATGCCAAGGATGTGCTGATGGATGATTCTGTTGATTTCGATGAGATCGCACTTGCGACAAGCGGTGCCGTTGGTTCCGATCTTGCCAATATGATCAATGAGGCAGCGATCATGGCAGTAAAGGCAGGAAGAAAGGCGGTCTGCCAGGCGGATCTGTTTGAGGCGGTTGAGGTCGTGATCGCCGGTAAGGAGAAAAAGGACCGCATTCTCGGCAAAGAAGAGAAGAAGATCGTTGCTTATCATGAGACCGGTCATGCACTCGTTACTGCATTGATGAAGCATTCCGAGCCGGTGCAGAAGATTACGATCGTACCGAGAACCATGGGTTCCCTCGGCTATGTCATGCAGGTTCCTGAGGAAGAGAAGTATCTGATGAGCAAGGAAGAGATCCTGACACGGATCACGACATTGTTCGGCGGTCGTGCGGCAGAGCAGATCGTGTTCGATTCGATCACGACAGGAGCCTCCAATGATATTGAGCAGGCGACCAAGCTTGCAAGAGCAATGGTGACACAGTACGGTATGTCAGAGAAGTTTGGTCTGATCGGTCTGGAGTCCATCCAGAACCGTTATCTGGACGGCAGGGCAGTGCTTAACTGCGGTGATGCTACAGAGGCGGAGATCGATCAGGAGGTTATGAAGATCCTCAAGGAATGTTACGCAAAGGCAGAGGAGCTGCTTCGCGGCGACAGAGAGGCACTCGACAAGCTGGCAGAGTTTTTGATCGCACATGAGACGATCACCGGCAAGGAGTTCATGAAGATCTTCCGTCAGGTAAAAGGGATCACCGATCCGGAGGGAGATCTGTACGAGGCACTGGTGCTTGACGTGGACGGTACACTGGTCGGTACGGACAAGCAGGTTTCCGAAGCAACATGCGAAGCCATCATCGAGGCACAGCAGCGTGGCAAGACTGTGGCGATCGCATCCGGCAGATCCATTTCCGGAATCCGCCGGACAGCGGCGAAGATCCGTCTGGAGCAGTTTGGAGGCTATGTGATCGCATACAACGGTACGACGGTTATTAACTGTAAGACCGGCGAGTGCATTTACAACCAGACCCTTGATCATGACATGATCAAGCCAGTTTACGAGGCGGCGAAGGAACTCGGTCTTGGAATCACCGTATATCACGATGAAGAGAAGGAGCTGTTAGCAGGTAATGGTGTGGATGCCTATATTGAGGCGGATGCAAAGGCGTGTGACATCACGATTCGTGAGGTTAATGATCTTGTACGTGCGATCAACTTCCCGGTCAATAAGCTTCTGCTTTCCGGAGAGCCGGAGAAGATGAAGCAGGTCGAGAAGCATCTTTGTGAAAAGTTCGGAGACAGGCTCAATGTATTCCGGTCCGATCCGTATTATGTCGAGATTCTGCCGAAGTTCGTAGACAAAGCCGTTGCGGTCGATAAGCTGATGAAGTTCCTTGATATCAGTAAGGACAAGGTGATCTGTGTCGGTGACAGCTTCAATGATCTTCCGATGCTTCGTTACGCAGGCAAGGGTGTTGCGATGGGCAACGCACAGGAGGAAGTCAAGGAGGCGGCTGATTATGTGACAGCCTCCAACGATGAAGACGGGATTGTCGAGGTCATTCGTAAGTTCATGACGCCGCAGAAGGATGAGGACGCGGATCCCTCTGACAGCTTGTAAACCATAGATAAATATGATAAAATAACAGCCGGGACAATTCGCTTGTCCCGGCTGTTATTGGCTAACTTACTAATTATTTCGTTTACAAATGCAGATAGATAGATCAGGAGATACTCATGCGTAAATTCATCAAAAGATATATTGCCGTGTTCATGGCGGCATGTGTAATACTTGGAGGCTGGAATGTTCAGGAAGGTACGGCTCAGGCGGCAACCTTCAGTGACATCAATCAGGACAGCGTATTTTTGAAGCAGCCGGGAGGCAGCAACCTTTGTACACTCGTTGCAGCAACGATGATGGTGCGCCGCGGTGCGATGATGAACGGCAATGACAACTGGGCGTCGATCTCCACAGACATGATGCGTTCGGCAGCTTGGGTTGAGGGAATCGGACTGAAGTGGAACTTTACCTGCGGAAGTGTGACCGTGGCACATGATTCCTTTTCCGGCACGGCAGCAGATCTGCAGACAAAGCTTTCCGAACATCCGGAGGGCATTGTGCTGTATAAGCAAAAGTCTGATCAGCAGCATGCAATCCTTGTGACAGACTATACCGATGGCGTGTTTTACTGTGCAGATCCATCGGGAGCAGTTGCCTCCGGTAGGATTCCGCTTTCTTCGGCGAGCATTACGATCGAGGCATCCAATTATATCTGGTATATCAGCAGCCCGACTCTCTATCTGACAGACTCCTCAGGCAATCAGATTCCGCATGTCGTCGAGACGCCAAAGCCTACTGTCACACCGAAGCCGACTGCTGCAGCCACAGCAAAGCCGACGGCGACGCCGAAAGCGACAGCTACGGCAAAGCCTAAGAAAACGAAAAAGCCTAAGAAAACGACAAAGCCAAAGACAACAACCAAACCGAAGACAACGGCAAAACCGAAAAATACAGAAACTGCGAAGCCGTCTGCCACAGAAAAGGCAGAAAAGGTGAAAGCACCCGGAAAGGTCAAGGATGTTGTTGTTAAGAATAATAAGAAAAAGACATTAACCATTACCTGGAAGAAGACGTCAGGAGCTAAGGGCTATCAGCTTCGTTTTGCAACAACGAAGAAGATTCCGGGGGGCGCTGCATCGGTGACACTCACCGGGCGCAGAGCAGCACTGACCGATCTTTCCAAAGGCAGTGTCTTTTATGTGAAAGTGCGTGCATATAAACTAAACGGCAAAAAGAAAGTGTACGGTTCATATAGTGCCGTCAAAAAGGGAAAGGTCAAGAAGTAAAAGTGTTTAATATTGAGGAGGAGCTGAAAAAGCTGCCCGGAAAGCCCGGCGTGTATCTGATGCATGACGCGAAGGATGCCATTATATATGTGGGAAAGGCAATCAGTCTGAAGAACAGAGTACGGCAGTATTTTCAGCCAAGCAGAAATGTTTCACCAAAGATTGAGAAAATGATCTCGCAGATCGATCATTTTGAATATATCATTACTGATTCCGAGGTGGAGGCACTGGTGTTGGAGAGTAATCTGATCAAAGAACACCGTCCCAAATATAACACCATGCTCAAGGATGACAAGAGTTATCCGTTTATCAAGGCGACTGTGGGAGAGACATACCCGCGCCTGATCTATTCCAGACAGGAGAAAAGGGATAAGTCAAAGTATTTTGGACCATACACAAGCGCAGGTTCCGCCAGAGACACGCTCGAGCTTCTGCGCAAGATTTACCATATCCGGAGCTGCAGACGTGTCCTGCCGAGGGATACCGGAAAGGAACGTCCGTGCTTAAATTACCATATCGGACAGTGTGATGCGCCGTGTCAGGGATATATTTCCCCGGAGGATTACAAAGAACATTTCAAGGAAGCACTGAAGATCCTGGAGGGAGATTATTCCGGAGTGCTTTCGTATCTTCAGGACAAGATGACGGCGGCAGCCGAAGCGATGCAGTTTGAGGAAGCCGCACAGTACCGCGACCTGATCGAGAGTGTTCGCAAGTCCTCCGTCCACCAGAAGATCACTGATTTTGATGGGCTGGACAGGGATATCATTGCGCTTGCAAAGGATCAGAGCGAGGCAGTCGTGCAGGTCTTTTTTATCCGGGAGGGCAGGATGATCGGCAGGGATCATTTCCATCTGAACGGTGTGGACGGTTCCAACAGACAGGAGATCCTGCAGGCATTTATCAAGCAGTTTTATGCGGGGACACCTTTTATTCCCAAGGAACTCATGTTAGAATATGAGATAGAGGATGAGGAAGTGATTGCACGCTGGCTCAGCGAGAGGCGCGGTGATAAGGTCCGTATCATTGTTCCTAAAAAGGGACAGAAGGAACGGCTTGTCGAGCTGGCGCATAAGAACGCGATGATGGTTCTGGAGCAGGATGCACAGAAGATCCGCCGTGCGGAGGAGCGTACGACGGGAGCAATGCAGGAGATCTGTTCGTGGATCGGTCTCACCGATGTTCACCGTGTGGAATCCTATGATATTTCCAATATCAGCGGTTTTCAGTCGGTCGGATCCATGGTTGTTTTCGAGGATGGATCGCCGAGAAGGAGCGATTACCGCAAGTTCCGTATTAAGACCGTGCACGGACCCGACGATTATGCCAGCATGCGGGAGGTGCTGACCAGACGCTTTCAGCATGGACTGGACGAGGAGAAGAAGCTGGCGGACGAAGGACTTTCCGGCGAGGAAGGCAGCTTTACGCGATACCCGGATCTGATCATGATGGATGGTGGTAAGGGACAGGTTCATATTGCCGAGGAGGTTCTTGACAAGCTGCAACTATCCATTCCGGTATGCGGTATGGTCAAGGATGACAGGCACCGGACCCGTGGTATTTACTTTCATGGGGAGGAGCTGCCGATCAATACCGGCAGCGAGGGCTTTCACCTGATGACCAGGATTCAGGATGAGGTTCACCGGTTTGCAATCGAGTATCACCGTTCCCTGCGCAGCAAGGTACAGGTCAAGTCGATCCTGGATGACATTCCGGGGATCGGAGAGAAGCGCCGCCGCGCACTGATGAAGAGATTTGGCTCCATAGAAGCAGTACGGAGCGCAGATATAGAGGAGTTAGCACAAACAGAAACAATGAACATGGGGGCAGCCACGAAGGTCTATGAGTTCTTTCATTCTACAGAGAACCGTCCGGAGGGCAGCTTGCAAGAAGGAGAATAGCATATGGCAGAGACTTACAGCGTATCATTGGAAAAGCTCATTGAGCAGATGGAACTGGAAAATGTCACATCCGATGTGGATGTATCGCGCATCGACATCGTACAGACCGATGTAAACCGTCCGGCACTGCAGTTAGCAGGCTTCTTTGATTATTTTGACTCCGGAAGGATTCAGATCATCGGTCATGTCGAGCATACCTACATGGAGCAGAAGGGATTGGATTACACACTGGAGATGATGGAGATCATCATGGCGGGCAGCGAGCGTCACACAAAGCCGCCGTGCATCGTGTTTTGCCGTAATCTTCATATTGACGAGAAGCTGGTTCAGCTTGCCAGCAAATATCAGGTGCCTATTCTGCGCACCCCGAAGGAGACCAACGCATTTATGGCAGAGGTCATCCGCTGGCTGAATGTCGAACTGGCACCGCGTTGCAGCGTGCATGGCGTACTTCTCGATCTTTTCGGAGAGGGTGTACTGATCATGGGCGAGAGCGGCATCGGTAAGTCCGAGGTTGCGCTGGAGTTGATCCACAGAGGTCATCGTCTTGTATCTGATGATGTCGTAGAGATTAAGAAAGTAAGTGATGCTTCCCTGATCGGAAGCGCACCGGACATCACCCGTCATTTCATCGAGCTGCGCGGTATCGGTATCATCGATGCGAAGACATTATTTGGTGTAGAGAGTGTAAAGAACGAGCAGGAGATCAATCTTGTCATCAAGCTCGAGGAATATAATAAGAATCAGGAATATGACCGTCTCGGTCTGGAGGAGCAGTACATTGAGTTCCTTGGCAATAAGGTCGTATGCCATTCCATTCCGATCCGCCCGGGTCGTAACTGCGCGATCATCTGTGAGTCTGCGGCAGTCAACTACCGTCAGAAGAAAATGGGCTACAATGCGGCACTCGAGCTTTACAACCGTGTCACCAACAACATTGCAGAGAAGTCCCAGAAGAAATAAGTACAGACTGGGGATTTTAAATGGAGGGGTATTTATGAAATTTGTCAAATCAGATGATTTAAAACTGGGAATGCGTCTGGCAAAGCCAATCTACAACAGAGACGGTGTTATGCTGTATGAGCGCAATTCCAAGCTGACCAGACAGGGTATCGTCAGTATCCAGAATTTCGGATTAATCGGGGTGTACATTCTGGAGCCGGCAGAGCCTGTTCCGCCAATGTCACCGGACGACATCGAATTTGAACGCTTTCAGGCAATGGCGATCTTCACGATTCGTGAGATTCTCGATGCCGTCACAAAGCAGCAGGAAGCAAAGGGCATGTATCAGTTTGCCAACCAGATCATCCGCCGCTACGGAAGCCTGAACCATAAGATCAGCTTTGTACAGAATCTGCGGAGCAATGAGGACTATGTATATAAGCATTCCCTCAACACAGCCATTTTGTGTGCGCTGATCTCACACCGGATGGATATGGAGTTTAAGCAGCAGCTCGATATTGTTGTCGCTGCACTCCTGCATGATGTGGGAAGCCTGATGATCCCGGCGCATATCTACCGCAAGCGGAAGAATGAGATCACGCCGGAGGACGAGAAGAAGATCCGCACCTATCACTATGCGGCGATCCAGCTGATCGACAACGATTACGATTTGGATCCGGAGATCAAGCGCTGTGTCAGGGGTGTGATCAATGATCTGCATGATACCGGCAATGACGATGCGACTGCACATCATTCGCTCAATATAGACATATTAAAGACGGCGTATGCATACGATTCCATGACGGCAATGAACTTTGAGGAAGAGCCGACATCCGAGATCGAAGCGGTACGCACACTGCTGAACCCGGATAATGGCTACGATCAGGAGGTCGTTGCCGCACTGATCGAGAGTATCAATATTCTGCAGCCGGGAGTCTGCGTGGAGCTGTCCAATGGGGATAAGGGACTTGTCGTTGCCGGCAATGACAGTGATGTGCTTGCACCGGTGATCCTTTCCTTCCGGGACAATGTTCTGTACAATATGGCAGATCACTATGTGGCACAGCAGATTCAGATCTGGGATATCATGAAGACCATGGACAACCGTTATGTCATCGACAACGATCTGCTGATCAGTTATCACGGCAAACCGGTTCACATGGGGGAGAAACTGACACACAAGAATTTTTAAAGGACAAAGAACATGTATATTATAGTAGGATTAGGAAATCCCGAGCGCCGCTATGACGGAACCCGCCACAACATCGGGTTTTCTGCGGTGACGGCACTTGCCGATATCTACGGGATTTCCATGGACATGAAAAAGCATCGTGCGGTGTGCGGCAAGGGTGTGATCGAGGGACAGAAGGTCATCCTTGCCATGCCGCAGACATATATGAACTTAAGCGGAGAGAGCGTTCGGGAACTGGTCGATTATTATAAGATCGATCCTGAGGAGGAGCTGATCGTCATTTATGATGACATCAATCTGGCACCCGGCAAGCTGCGGATTCGTCCAAAGGGAAGCGCAGGTGGTCACAATGGAATCAAAAACATCATTGCTCATCTGGGAACACAGGTATTTCCGCGTATCCGCATCGGCGTCGGTGAGAAGCCGAAGGGCTGGGATCTGGCAGATTATGTGCTGGGACGTTTCTCCAAGGAGGAAGAGCCGGTTGTCAGAGAGGCTCTGGAGAAGGCGGCGAAGGCATGCAGTGAGATCATTACGGAGGATGTCACTTCTGCCATGAACAAATATAACAACAAGTAATCATCCGTAGATTAACAATGGAACAGAACGAGAGGACAATCATCAATGGAAACCCTATGGAAACCTCTGGAGGAGTTAAACGCCTACGGCGGAGCCAGAGAATGCATTGAGCGCGGCAGGATGCCGGTACAGATATCCGGCTGCATCGATGGTCAGAAGAGCCATCTCATCAGCGGTCTGGCACAGTCCAAAAAGTGGACGGTGATCGTAGCTGCCAACGAGAGAAAGGCGAGAGAACTTCTGGCAGATTATCGGATGTACGACAAGGAAGCCGTGTTTTATCCGGCAAAGGACGTCATCTTCTACAGCGCCGATGTACACGGCAATGCAGTGGAGACTGAACGACTAAAGACAATCAAATCACTATTCGATCAAGAGGGCGGCACAGTGATCACCACCATGACGGCGGGGATGGAATATGTGCAGTCCTTATCTGTCTATAAGAAGTCCTGCAGGCGTCTGGAAGAAGGGGGACAGGTTGATCTCGAGGAACTCACCCGCAGCCTGGCAGATATGGGCTATGAGAGACAGGGTCAGGTTGACGCTCCCGGCGAATATTCCATTCGCGGCGGCATTCTGGATATCTATCCGCCGACCGGGGAATGTCCGTACCGTATTGAACTCTGGGGAGACGAGATCGACACGATTCGTTCCTTTGATGTGGAAAGCCAGCGCTCCATTGAGCGCGTATCAGAGCTTGTGATCTTTCCGGCGATGGAGATCATTCTGACGCAGGAACAGATGAGGCAGGGATTTGCAAAGATTGCCAAAGAACAGAAGAAGCTGCAGGAGAAGTTTAAGAAGGCAAAGAACTTCGAAGCCTTCAATCGTCTGACCGACACGATGAAGGAATGGCGGGAGCGTGTAGAATATACCCGCAGCGGCGCCGGTCTGGAAAGTTTTTTATTATACTTTGATTCAGAGGCAGGCTCCTTCTTTGATTTCTTTGATCCGGCGGAGACGTTGTTTGTTGTGGATGAGCCGGTGCGATGCCGTGAGGCGATGGAGGCGGTCGAGGCAGAGTTTCGGGAAAGCATGGAAAGCCGTCTGGAAAAGGGACTTTTGCTACCGGGACAGATGGAGGTTTTATACAGTGCCGAGGCAGTCAGCACGATGCTCAGCCGGAAAAGCACGTTGTATCTGACAATGCTGGACGGACTCCCGAAGGATCTTACCGTACGGGAAAACTATCATCTGCAGTGTCAGGCGATTGCTTCTTACAATAAGCATTTTGAATTGCTGGTCGAGGATATGAAGAAGTGGCGGCAGCAGGGCTATCGTATTCTGATGCTCTGCGGTTCGAGAACGAGAGCAAAACGTCTTGCCAGTGATTTTGGGGAGTACGATCTGCCGGCGTTTTACAGGGAGACGCTCGACAAGCCGCTGAAGCCGGGCGAGATCATGGTAAGCTACGGCAGGCTGTCGAAAGGCTTTTCCTATACACAGCTTCGCTTTGTGGTTGTGACGGAGAGCGATATCTTTGGCGCTAAAAACAGAACGACAAAGAAACGACAAAAGCAGTACAATGGAAAGGTCATTCAGAGCTTTAACGAGCTCAATGTCGGGGATTATGTCATCCATGAGAACCACGGACTCGGCATTTACCGCGGCATCGAGAAGATCAAGGTAGACAATGTTGCAAAGGACTTTGTAAAGATCGAGTACGGCGACGGAGGCAATCTTTATGTGCCGGCTTCATCACTGGATGTTCTTCAGAAATACGCCAGTCAGGATGCCGCCAGAAAGCCAAAGCTTAACAAGTTAAATACCGTCGAATGGAAAAAGACAAAGACGCGAGTCCGCGGAGCCGTAAAGGAGATCGCCAGAGAACTCGTCGAGCTTTATGCGAAGCGGCAGGAGCAGCCCGGTTACCGGTTCAGTCCGGACACTGTCTGGCAGACCGAGTTCGAGGAAATGTTTCCGTATGAGGAGACGGCGGATCAGCTCGATGCGATCGCTGCCACCAAGCGCGATATGGAGAGCGGCAAGGTTATGGACCGTCTGATCTGTGGCGATGTCGGTTACGGTAAGACAGAGGTTGCGATCCGTGCTGCCTTCAAAGCAGTCAACGACAACAAGCAGGTAGCCTTCCTGGTGCCGACCACGATCCTGGCACAGCAGCACTACAATACGATCAGGGAGCGTCTCGGTGATTATCCGATCAATGTGGAAATGATGTCGCGTTTCCGCACACCGAGCCAGCAGAAAAAGACGATCGAGAAGCTCAAACGCGGTGAGGTGGACATTGTGATCGGTACGCACCGCCTGTTGTCCAAAGATGTAGCATTTAAAGATTTAGGTCTTTTGATCGTGGACGAGGAACAGCGCTTCGGCGTCACCCACAAAGAGAAGATCAAGCAGATGAAGGGCGATGTGGATGTCCTCACACTCTCTGCAACACCAATCCCGCGGACGCTTCATATGAGTCTCGTCGGGATCCGTGATATGAGCGTACTTGAGGAGCCGCCGGTAGACCGGCTTCCGATCCAGACCTTCGTTATGGAGCACAGCAGCGAGATCATCCGCGAGGCAATCAACCGTGAGCTTGTGCGGGGCGGTCAGGTGTATTATGTTTATAACCGTGTACACAACATTGACGAGGTCGCATCGGAGATCTCCGGGCTTGTGCCGGATGCCAACGTGGCATTTGCGCACGGTCAGATGAGCGAACGCGAGCTGGAGCGGATCATGATGGGCTTTATCGAGGGTGAGATCGATGTGCTGATCGCCACCACCATCATTGAGACGGGACTTGATATTTCCAATGTAAATACGATCATCATAGATAATGCCGATCAGATGGGACTTTCCCAGCTCTATCAGCTTCGCGGCCGCGTCGGACGTTCCAACCGGACCGCATATGCATTCTTAATGTATAAGAAGGACAAGATCCTGCGGGAGGTTGCAGAGAAGCGTCTGGCAGCGATCCGGGAATACACGGATCTTGGCTCCGGCATCAAGGTAGCGATGCGCGATCTCGAGATCCGCGGTGCCGGCAATCTGCTCGGTGCGGCGCAGTCCGGTCATATGGAGGCGGTCGGTTATGAGCTTTATTGTAAAATGCTCAGCGAAGCTGTTCGTACCATGAAGGGAGAGCAGCCGGAAAAGGAAGATTTAGACACAAATATCGATCTGCAGGTTGACGCATTCATTCCGGCATCGTATATTAAGAGTGAATATCAGAAGTTAGATATGTATAAGCGCATCGCTGCTCTGGAGAATGAGGGTGAACGCTCCGACATGGAAGACGAACTGATCGACCGGTTTGGAGACATTCCGCATGCGGCGCAGAATCTGCTGCGGATTGCCGTGCTCAAAGCGGCAGCCCATCGCAACGGAATCTTGCAGATCGCACAGAAACCGGATGGAATCCGGTTCTATATGCAGCCGGATGCCGTGCTTGACGTGGCAAAGATACCGGCAATGATCGAAGCCTTCGAGGGAAAGCTTCGTTATATCTCCGGGAATGACGCCCATTTCCTGTACCTTCAGAAAGCACTGGAGACAGGGAAGAGTACGGCGGCAGTGACCGGTCGTACTGCGGCGAAGGAGAAACGTTTACAGGCAGAGAGAATCTTTGCGGCAGCAGAAAGTGTAGTGGAAGCAATCGCCGGAGTCGGCGGTGGCGAAAGGGGAACGAAAGGAACAGGCTTTGCCGCGGCAGAGCCGGCAGACGCATCAAATGCGAAGAAATGAGGGTAATATGATACAGAGAAAACAATGGATGTCAATCCTGTGCATCGCCATGGCAGTGATGGTATTATTCACCGGCTGCGGCAAAAAGAAAACATCAAAGCTGGAGAAGGGCGATATTTCTTCCGGTACCGTTGTCATGATGGTCGGGGATTATCAGGTACGCTACAGTGAAGTCATGGCATACTGCTACTTCCTGAAGTGTCAGTATGAGGACAGCTTCGGCAAGGAGCTCTGGAACTACAAGCTCAGTGAAAATGAAACAATCGGAGATCAGGCAAAGCAGGAGATCGTCAACATGATCACGCAGCTTAAGGTCATTTCCGGCGTGGCACAGGAGCAAGAGGTCAGCCTGTCTGCGGACGAGCAGGACGAGGCGCTTCGCCAGGCGGAAAGCCTTGTGCAGAATGCGACGGCAGCCGACAAGAAGACATATTCCCTTTCCGTACAGAAGATCAGCGAGATCTATCAGGAGAACTTTCTTGCCGAGAAGATGTTTTATGTGGCAACCGATGATGCGGACACCAACGTATCCGATGAGGAGGCACGGCAGGCAATCCTTGATAAGAAAGCAAAGACAGCGTCCGGTGCGGCAATTGGCACAGAGGAGGATGAGACTGCGATCACACAGGATATGATCAGTCAGCAGAAAGAGGTCATCATTCAGCAGCGTCAGTCAGACATGTTTGTCAAGAAATATAACCAGTGGCTGCAGGACAAGAAGGTTGATATCAATCAGAGTTTCTGGAATGATTTTTCCCTCTAGGAGAATGTCATTCCGGATCGTTTTGAAGGTGCAGCGTGCGGAAAAATTGTCTGAGGGAAAGGCTGTTTACAGCCGGGAGCAGATTTGTTATACTGAAAGTTAGGACAAAGAAAGCATAGGGACGAAAGAGAGGAATGTCAAATGGTGAAAGCAGAGCATGTTAATCCATTTATCTTATCCGTATGTAAGGTGGTCAAGGATGTGTGTATGATGGATCTGACCATCGGTAAGCCAGACGTGAAGAAGGAGGAGTATCCGGAGGATGCCTCTATCATTGAGCTTGGACTGGTCGGAGCACTGCAGGGCAAGGTGATCTTGAATATGGAGCATCCCACGGCATTGGAAATCATATCCAAAATGATGATGCAGCCGGTTGACACGATCGATGAGATCGGTCAGAGCGCGATCTCAGAGCTTGGTAATATGATCGCAGGCAACGCAGCGACCGTATTTGCCAGCAACAACATTCTGATCGACATCACGCCGCCGGATTATTATGAGGGAGGCCGGTATCAGGGCGAGGGGTGCCAGATGTTAAGCATTCCGTTCCGCTCGGACGCGGGAGCCATCTCGGTGGACATTTTTATAGCAGAATAACAGAACTGTCTGCATACAGATCTGACACAGCATGTCAGTATTGCCGCGGCAGGATGATACAGGGATACAGCCGGCAGCAGATGCATGTCGGTTTTCTTCCGTTTCATAAGAGATAATAACAGATAAGAAAAGAGGATAAACATGGCAGGATTTAAACGATACCGCAAGGACGATCCGGTTTCGTATTCCCTCGGGATTACGTTGACTTTTGAACTCCTTCGTTACAAGACAGAATATGTCAATAAGGTCTACGTCCACTCTGCAATGAAGGAGGGAGAAACCTACGACAAGCTTCGCCGGATATGCGGGGAGGCAGGCATCCCGATCCGGCAGACGGACAAGATCTTTCATGTTCTTTCCCAGAAAGAAAACTGCTATGTGATCGGAGAGTTTCGCAAGTTTGAGGATGTGCTTGATCCCAGGGCATCCCACATTGTACTTGTCAATCCGTCCAATGCGGGCAACATGGGAACGATCATGCGAAGTGCACTTGGTTTTGAACTTAATCAGATGGCGATCATCCGCCCGGCAGTTGATGCGTTTGATCCGAAGGTGGTCCGCGCATCCATGGGAGCGATCTTCTCCACACAGTTTCAGTATTTCGATAGCTTCGATGAATATCTGGAGCAGTTCGGGGAGAGAGAATTATATCCGTTTATGCTGCAGGCAAAGATCACTTTGCCGGAGATCAGTCCATCCGGAACATACTCGTTGATCTTTGGCAACGAGGCAACAGGACTTCCGAGAGAATTTCTCGATATCGGAACCTCTGTGATCATTCCGCATTCCGACCGGATCGACAGTCTCAATCTGCCGATTGCTGCAAGTATCGCCATGTATGCGGCACACAGTGCAGCCCGCCGGTAGGTGTTGACAACAAATGTATAATATATTATAGAAGAAAAGCAGTCCGGCATTTGCATAGCGAAGAGCCGATTCAATAAAAGAAATGGAGGATTATCATGGCAAAGATAGACATTATTTCAGGATTTTTAGGAGCAGGAAAGACCACACTGATCAAGAAGCTGATCGCGGAAGCATTTCCGGGCGAGAAGCTGGTACTCATAGAGAATGAATTTGGAGAGATCGGAATCGACGGCGGTTTCTTAAAGGAAGCCGGTATCCAGATCACCGAGATGAACTCCGGCTGTATTTGCTGTTCTCTGGTAGGAGACTTTGGTGCCGCCTTAAAGGAAGTGCTTGAGAAGTATTCTCCGGACCGTGTTATCATTGAGCCGTCCGGCGTTGGTAAGCTTTCCGATGTCATCAAGGCAGTACAGAATATCGGTGATGGCGTGGTGATCAACAGCACCGCAGTCGTTGTTGATGCACAGAAATGCAAAATGTATATGAAGAATTACGGGGAGTTTTATAATAACCAGATCGAATATGCCGGCACAGTTATCTTAAGTCGTACCCAGAAGGTATCTGATGACAAACTTGACACCTGTGTCAAGATGATCCGCGAGAAGAACGATGAGGCATCCATCATCACAACACCATGGGATGATATTAACGGCAAGAATATTCTTGAGGCAATGGAGAAGGTAAACTCTCTCGAGAAGGAGCTTATGGAGGAGCATGAGCACCATCATCATGACGGAGAATGCTGCTGTGGACACCATCATGACCACGACGAACATCATCATGATCATGACGGAGAATGTGGCTGTGGACACCATCACGATCACGAGGAACATGAACATCACCATGACCATGACGGAGAATGTGGCTGCGGTCATCACCATGACCATCACGATGGCGAGTGTGGCTGCGGACATCATCACGACCATGAGGGCCATCATCATGCAGACGATGTGTTTACAAGCTGGGGCGTAGAAACAGCGCATAAGTTTACAGAGGACGAGCTGAAAGAGATCCTTGACAAGCTTGCAAAGGGCGGCGAGTACGGAGAAGTGCTTCGTGCCAAGGGTATCGTTACTCCTGCAGAGGGCGAGTGGTTCCACTTTGACCTGGTACCGGAGGAGACAGAGCTTCGCCGCGGCGCGGCTGATTATACCGGACGTATCTGTGTGATCGGTGCAAACCTGAACGAAGACAAGCTCAAAGAACTCTTCCACGTATAAAAGCTGCTTGACTAAGAAGAATAGAATGATGCAGATGCCGCAGAGCAGCACGATATGTGAAGCGTGAAAGATACACAGTGCATTTCATTGCGGCAGGTCATCTGCGGAATGGAGATTAATATGTTTGGAAAACAGAAACAGGAGATGATGGTATATGTCATCATGGGCTTTCTGGAGGCAGGAAAGACAAGCCTGATCAGAGACCTTCTGGTGGACGAGCTGTTTGATGACAAATCAAAAACACTGATCCTTGTATGTGAGGAAGGCGAGGAGGAATATCCGCAGGCATTGTTGGATCAGACACATGCGGCTTGTGAATACATTGAGGACGAAGAATCTTTCAATGGCAAAGTGATCGAGAAGTTCCTTAAAAAGCACCGCCCGGACCGCATCATTATCGAGTACAACGGAATGTGGCCGACCGTGCATATTCCGGAAATGTATGATTCTCTGGAGGAAATCTGCTTTGACAGAGAAGTATATTTTCAGACCATCGATGTGGTAAATGACGAAACATTCTTATTATATACCCGAAATATGCCGTCCATGATGGTAGAGCATTATAAGGTGTCAGAGATGGTCATCGTTAACCGCTGTACCGTGGAGAATACCAACAAGAATGCAATCCGCGGAAGCGTCAAGGCAGTCAATCCGCGAGCACAGATCGTGTATGAGTCAGAGGACGATGCCTTCTATGAGATGAAGGACGAGATGCCGTTCGATGTCAATGCGGACGTGATCGACATCAAAGAGGATGACTTCGGTCTCTGGTATGTCGATATGATCGATCATCAGTCCATATATGATGGCAAGACACTGCATCTGACCGGACGGATACAGAAGGCAAAAGGACTGGAAGCAGGTTATGTAATATTTGGACGCCATGCAATGACCTGCTGTGCCGATGATGTGCAGTTTATCGGTTTCCTTTGTAAAGCAGATGACTGGTCCGGCTTTGCCAATGGCAGCTATGTCACGATCACGGCAAGACTCGAATTTAAGTTCCGCAAAGAGTACGGAGAAGAGGGACCTGTATTCTATGCCGAAGAGGTTACAGCCGCTCAGAAACCGAAAGAAGAACTCGTATATTTCAATTAGAATAGTCATTTATTGCGCTGTGTTCGCCTGCAGGATGGACGCAGCGCTTTTTAGTAAATTTTTCTTGTGCAAAATATACTATAAAAATAAAGGAAATGAAATAAAATTATGGAAAAAGTACAAAATATTTCAAAAATGTGGCGTTCTTGGACATAAAATACAAAAATGACCGATTCGGATTGGTAAATTTGTATATATCTTATTTGTTGAAAAGTTGATATTATATTATGCGTAATGGAAGTGGTATAGCTGTCGGCAGTTGCGGATGCCGAAGGTTATGTTCACTTCTTAAAAATCAAACATACCCAAAACGATATTGGGGGAAATTTTAAGGAGGAAAAGAAATGAAGTTAACAAAAGGAATGAAGAAAGCTCTTTCCTTGCTTCTGTCTGCTGCTATGGTAGTAACAGGAGTAAACGTAACTACAAACGCAGCTAGTGCTGCAGACGCAGTTCCATCATTCACATGGACTAACACCAACACAAATAGTTGGGATAATGAGTCCGTAGAAGTTTCACTTGCAAAGGGTGATGCTGAGTACACAGCTGAGTTTAAGACAGCTAAGGGTGCTACAGGTCTTAGAAATCTGGGATATGTAGAGCCAAATGCTGATTCTACACTTAAGATTACTGTTAAATCTGTAATCGTTAATGGTACTGAGTTCGAGACAAACAAAGTCATTGACATTACATCTGATACCAAGAATGGTATGGCTAACATCTGGGATGGTAAGTCTCCAAAAAATGTTCTGTATACAAATGGTGACAAGGATCTCTATTGCAGCGCAGATGAGATTTCTTACCGTGAGAACGGAGAGGCTAAGAAGATTGAGACTCTTTCATATGTATTTGATGTAACTAACACTGGTTACACACCTGTAGAGTCTACAGAGCCATCTGAGAATCCGGCTACAGAGACACCGGCTGTAACAGAACCTGCTAAGGTTACAACAACACCGGCTGTAACAGCAGAGCCAACTGTAGAGCCAACAGAAGCACCTACAGATCCTCCTGCAAAGCCTGCACCGGCTGATCTTGATAAGGGTCATCAGGCATGCCTGATGTTCACAGATGATAACTATGGTTGGGGTTGCTGGAATGAGAACAAGGGTGAAGATGCCGTTGTAACCGGAAACGGTACATACACAGTATCTATCAATAAGTCTGATTTCAAGTCTACCGATGTAGCAAACGCTGCTAAGGGTGCTAAGGTATTCTGCGTAGATATTCTTGGACTTTGCACATCTGATAAGATGGATGCATCTAAGGCTGCTATCTCCAACGTAATCATCAAGTGTGATGGTAAGGAGTTCAAGGCTGACGAGTCTAAGATGTACGAAGGTCTTATTGAGAAGGATAAAGGAAACTATCGTCTCGAGATCCGCAATGAGTGGGGATGGGGCAATGGCGACTTTGCTACAAAGGATGAGTTCGATCCTAACAGCGAGTTCGGCTTCGAGGAGTCTCTTTCTGTAACATTTACTGTAACTGGTATCCAGGAAGGTAAGACACCTGAGAAGGCATTTTTGACAACAGATGCAGAGGGCAATGAAGTATCTGTAGTATCTGCAGTAGGCGTTAGAGCAGCTGAGGCAGCTAAGATCACTCCGGCTCCTAAGGCTACAGCTAAAGCTCCTGTTGCTAAGACAGCAACACCAGCAGGCGTTAAGACAGCTACACCAGCAGCTGTTTCTACAAAGTCTGTACTTGGTACAAGCAAGCTTACAACCGCTAAGAAGATGGTAGTAGTAGCTCCTGGCAAGTCTGTAAAGGTTGGATTCAAGGCTACAGCAGCTAAGAATACATCCGGTGCAGCAATCGTTAAGGCTACAACAGCTTCTAAGAAGGTTGCAACTGTAAAGGTTAAAGGTAAGAAGGTAACAATCAAGGTTCCTAAGAAGGCTGTAAAGGGTGCTTCTACAACAGTTACTCTGAAGTCTACAAAGGCAAATGGTAAGGCTATCTCTGCTAAGATCAAGGTTTATGTCCGCAACTCAGCCAAGAAGGTTAAAGCAGCTAAGAAGGCTATCACCGTTAAGAAGGGTAAGACAGCTAAGTTAGTTATCAAGGCATCTAAGGTTCAGAATAAGAAGAAAGCTTTCGTTGATACAATCACCGTTAAGGGCAAAGTTCTTAAGCTGACAAACGTTAAGTATGCTAAGGGTAAAGCAACTCTTACTCTGAAGGGTGCTAAGAAGGCTAAGAAGAAAGCCGTTACTATTAAGGTTGGTAGCAAGAAGGTTAAAGTTAAAGCTACTGTAAAATAATAGTTCACTTCTATTACAAATAAAAGAGCTTTCAAAAGGAAAGGGGATGCCCGTTGGGTGTCCTCTTTTTCTGTTCTGTAAACCGTGTCGGATCCCTCTTAATGCTGTCGGATTACTGACTTCCCATACCTCAAATTGATGTATGGAAAGTCTTAGTTACTGAATAAAGCGATTTTACTGATGAAGCGAATATTTTCTTTGTATGATGTCCGGTTAAGGCGGAGGTAGTGATAATAGAGCTAGGGGCGATAACGTATCATCCATCCCTAATTGCTCGGGAGGAAAATTCGCTGCATTTGCAAAAATTAACAGAAAGTTTACGAATTATCTGCCGGGAGATTTTACCCATTTGATTGTGGAATCAAAAAAAATCAGAATTATTTTTCTGCAATTCAGGAAATAAAATAGAAAATCGTGTCGATTCATCAAGAAAACCGCAAATTTTTATGTGCCGTAAAGCCAGTGTTTATGCGGGTTCCGGTAAAAACAAGAAAAAAATCGAAAAAACTTTCAAAAAAGTGTTGACAAGTTATGGTAAGCGTGATAATATATATCTCGCTGACGCAGAAAAGAGTCAGTCAGAAACAAGCGGGAACGCTTGAGAGAAGCTTGATAATTGAACAGTAAAACAACCCTGAA
>ERZ773192.1195-NODE-1195-length-27719-cov-16.405147_pt1 | contig 27719 bp, 30 predicted proteins | sample MGYA00581010_ERZ773192 | MGnify/ENA primary metagenome ERZ773192 (study PRJEB29015, sample SAMEA2737741) | human gut metagenome | biome: human gut; feature: human-associated habitat; material: faeces | place: China | collected 2012 ...
AGCTTAAAATATCGAAAAAATCAAAAATTAAGCTATGACTATATAATACGAGGATGATAAAAATGACTATGACTGCAAAAGAAAAAGTTGAAAGAGATTTACAAAACATTGAGGCTGCTATGAAACAGCTGAGAGCTGATGTAGAATTACTTGGTGATGAAGAAAAAGCGGAACTGAAAGAAAAAATCCGCAAGTATCTTGGAAAGTATTCTGATGAGATTGAGGAAATTAAAGAGCTGGACCGAACTTTAACTGAAAAGCTTGGTAAATATGGTAAGCGTTTCCTATATGCCTGCGTTGGTATTTTGGCAATTGCTGGTATTGATAGACTGATTGGCTACATCAAAGATTTATTCTAAATAAAAATTAAATCCCTAAGTCATTATTGGCTTAGGGATTTTTCTGTGTTTATGGAGGTAATTATGGATGTCGAAAGAAAATATAATATACTTAAGTATATGTTTATCATTGCTGCTGTTGGAATTGCTGGTTATTACACATATGATGTATTAAAGCCGGCTGATAAAACTCCTATTATAACATCTGAGCAATTGAAGAACACTGACCAAATTAAAAATGTTGCTGATGATGTAGGGGTGAGCTTGTCAGATGAGCAGAGCAATATAATAAAAAGTAAAGTACAGAACTCAAAGCCGGACGGAAGCGTGTCTGCGAATGTGGGGAATATAAAACAGGTTGCAGAACAGCAGCGACAGCAGAACGGAAGCGACTTTGCGCCAGTAGTTTCAGATGAAGACCTGTCAAAACTTCCAGAGGAAACTCCAGTTGAACTTAAACAATACCATATTTATGCTGCTCCAAAAGTTCAGCACGAAGTAGGTCTGAAACTGGATAAAGAAAGCGGAAGCCATATTTCCGGTGTTAGTTATGGCATTAAGCGAAGAATTACCGAAAAAGGGCAGTACATCGGCGCCCGTATAGATTATGACTGGAAAGATAGAGAAGCTTCTTCATGGGTAACGTATAGTTGGTGATTCAATAAAAAATACCTTTACTTTTTTGCAAAATTATGGTATAGAGTGAATTTTTGTATTATAATATAAAAAACAGAGATAAAAGGAGTGAGATTTATGGTGCAAACTGAAACTATCCGTATTGCCTATGATGGTCCTGCTTTAGCAAACGGAGCCATGGACATTAAAGACCTTGCTCCTGCTCTTTTAGCTTTTGCTGATTTAGTTAAAAGAGCTAATACTGTTATTGGCAATAAACGACCAATTGATATTTTACTTACTGCAGATGATATTCATAAAGGTTCTTTCGATATTTCTATGCAACTGGTTTATTCTACGCTTGAACAGGCTAAACTTTTTACTGGCTTTATGGAAGAAAGTGGATTAAATGCTTTAATTGAGGTGCTTGGATTTGGATCATCTATTATAAGTGGTGGAGTATATGGTGTATTTCAATTAATTAAAGCTCTGAAAAATCGTAAAGTATCTAATGTCCAACAAGATGCTAATACTGGTGTGACGATGATTACTTTATCTGATGGTACACAAATTAAAACTACAGCACAAACATTGAATGTTTTTGTGGATCATGAAGTAAGGAAAAACATTGAATCCGTTATTCGTCCTTTAAGAAAATCTGGAATTGATTCTTTTGAATTCAGAAAACCATATAAGATAGAGGATAAAAATGCATTATTTTCTATTCAAAAAGATGAAATCGAATATTTTGATTCACCAAAATTAGAAACTGTTGAAGTTCCTGATAATATTACTGAACAAGAGTTAATTGTACGTATTGTTAGTGTTGTATTTGAAAAAAATCAAAAGTGGCGATTTTCTGATGGGGAATCTTCTTTTTGGGCAAAAATTGATGATGAAGAATTCTGGTCGAGAGTTCAAGAAGGTAATTTAGCCTTTAGAGATGGAGACCAATTAAAAGTTAAAATTCAATCTGTTCAAAAGATTACTAACAATAATCTCACTACAGAAAAAGTAATTGTTAAAGTTATAGATGCTATACATAAGCCAACACAAATAAAATTAATTGAATGAAAATAAGCACTGTATTTTACAGTGCTTATTTCCATTTTTATTAGTAGTATACAGTTAACTTATTTTAGTTGGGATTGACAAAATTTAATAAAATACTTATAATATACTCATCAGATGCTGATAAGTATATTGTGATGAAGGAGGCTTTACCATGGCAAAACAAGGTAGAGTAGTAATTTTAAATGAAGTAAAACAACATAATAATTCTGACTGGTGTCTGTGTTTTCAGTATTGTAGATATGAATTTGGTGATGGTACTGAACAAAATGGGTATAGGTTTATTTGGAGAAGACCTGATGGATCTTTGCAAGGTGCAAGAGGCCAGGCTAGAATACCGTCCTTAGCTGATATTCAGGAATTAACTGCTAAATCTATACGTGAGGGATGGGGAAATCACTTATCTGATACCAATGTGAATAATGATTTGGAAGAATAGTATTAAAGATTTTACTGAAGTAGTCGAAATTGGAATAAAAGTGCTATAATTAAGTAAAATATAATAGAGTAGGGTGTGATTTTATGGTTCATGAAACATATCATAAACAAATAAAGAGAATAAAGATGCTTTTGGCTGAAAGAAATGAACTTGAGATTGAAAAATACAATCTGATCGAAAAGTTTATTATGAGTGAGGATATTTCTTTAAAAGATGAAGTTGTTTCTATAAGTGGAAAAATTAAAGAAAAAAATGACGAAATAATTGAAATCGAAAATATTTTGGAAATTCCGAATGTTTTTTCGAAGTAATAAAAAAGCCCTACTTAGTTTTTATACTGGTAGGGCTTTTTTGTTTTTCCATGCGATTGGCAGTTCGCATGGTGGGGGGAGGTATCCGGACCCCCACAGACGAAGTCTTTGGCAGAGACTTTAGGGGTCGTCTGACACCGCTATTATATCATTATTCTTGTTGAGTTTAAATTGAGTTTAAGAAATTTGAGGAATTGGTAAAACAGCAAAAAATATATGGATTATGTGGACGTGATAACATATATTAAGATTATGTAAGATGATGTAAAGTGTCCTAATAGACTAGATAGATTTGTTTGGATAATGAAAACACCGAGATGAAATATCTCGGTGTTTTTTTATATTTGTATAAAAAGAAAATAAACTTTTAACGGAAAACAGTTTTTTGTTGCACTCTTTTAATAAATAGCCTATAATGTAGTTGTCAAGGTATATAATACAGGAGGGATATTTATGTCCAAGCATCAATTTACTGATATCCGTGTAGCTATTGAGCCGGATAATCCGTCTGTGCAAAGATTGGAATTTAAGTGTATTAAATGTGGTGCCTGCAAAACTGTTTGTACTAATGAAATAGGTGTATGCGGTACTTATGATTTGCAGTTTACCAATGATATTCCTGTCTGCATTAACTGCGGACAATGTGCTAATGTTTGCCCGGTTGATTCTATTACAGAAAAATTTGAAATTTATCAGGTGGCAGAAGCTTTAAGAGACCCTGATAAAATTGTTATTGTCAGCACTTCACCGTCTGTGCGTATTGCATTGGGTGAAGAATTTGGCATGGCTGACGGCAGTTTTGTAGAGGGTAAAATGGTGGCTTTACTGAAAAAACTGGGCGTTGATTATGTGCTTGATACCAATTTTGCGGCCGATCTGACTATTATGGAAGAAGCAAGCGAATTGGTAGAGCGCCTGCAGCATGAAGATAAGAAGCTGCCGCAGTTTACCAGCTGCTGCCCTGCGTGGGTTAAATTTATGGAGACATATTACCCGGACATGCTGGAGCATTTGTCAACAGCTAAAAGCCCCATCGGCATGCAGGGACCGACTATTAAGACTTATTTTGCTAAAAAGATGGGTCTTGACCCGAAAAAGATTGTTAATGTAGCACTTACTCCCTGTACTGCGAAAAAATTTGAAATTCGCAGAGATGAAATGTGTGCTGCCGGTAAATATCATGGCGATGAAACTATGCGTGATATGGATTTTGTTATCACTACCCGTGAACTGGCTATGCTGGCCAAAGATGAAAAAATTGATTTTGTTGCCTTGGAAGATTCTTCTTTTGATGAATTCATGGGTCTTGGCACGGGGGCAGGCGTTATTTTTGGTAATACAGGCGGTGTTATGGAAGCTGCTGTACGCAGTGCCTATGCTTTTATTACCAAAGAAGATATTCCGGCTGATTTGCTGCAGCTTGAGGCTGTTCGCGGCATGCAGGGTATTCGTGAAGCTGAATTGACTATTGCTGGCAAAAAGCTGAAAGTTGCTGTTGTATATGGCACTGCAAATGCGCGCAAGCTGGTAGAAGAAATCAGAAACGGTAATGTACACTATGATTTTGTAGAAGTTATGACCTGTCCCGGCGGCTGCATCGGCGGCGGTGGGCAGCCGAAAGACAGAGAGTACAAGGGGGATGCATTGAGAGAAAAACGTATTCAGGGCTTGTACGCACGTGATAACAGTGTAGCATTGCGCAGCAGCCATCTGAATCCGCAAATTCAAAAGGTATATGAAGAATTTTACGGTGAGCCGCTGAGCGAATTGGCTGAACAAATGCTGCATACTATGTATCAGGATAGAAGCGCTGATTTGGGAGGACATTATATAGCTCCTGCTGCTGAAGAAAAGGCAACTGCAACAAAAAAATATCGCTGCAAGGTATGCGGTTATATTTACGAAGGTGACAGTCTGCCAGAAGGCTATACCTGCCCGATTTGCAAAATGGGCAGTGAAATGTTCGAAGAGATAAAAGATAATGCAGCTGTAACTAAAAAATATCGTTGCAAGGTATGCGGCTATATTTACGAAGGCGACAGTCTGCCGGAAGGTTATATTTGTCCTATTTGTAAAATGGGCAGCGAAATGTTTGAAGAAATAGAATAATATTATAAGAAAAGAGTACCGGCTTATGGCGGTACTCTTTTTGTCTGCATTTAAAAAGATAAGGATATTTTATTGTTTTTAAATGTTGTAATATAATATTTTTTAGGCATGGATATTTTACGGTTGGTTTGAATTTGTGACTGCTGCAGTAAGGCAATGATTTTATGGGTAAAGTACCACTTTTTATATTCGCTGCAGCGAGCGTGACAGCCGATATTGCGTTTATCGCATTGATGGCAGGCAGCGTCAGAAAGATTATTAAGCAGTATGTTTGGCATTAAAGTATTTTTACTCACGGTCCAAAGCCTCCTTATTAAGCTATAATTATAAATTTTATTTTGAAGTAGAAAAATCCTTTGCGTTTATGTTAAACTTATTTAAAATCTTAAGAGATTTGTTATAAAAATGTAAAATGATCGTTTGGGAGGATAAAATGAAGATTATAATTTCTCCGGCTAAGCAGATGCGAGTGGATGAAGATGCTGCTGCCAGCAGAACTCCGATATTTTTACAGCGTACGGAAAAGCTGCTGGCTGCAATGCAGCAGATGGATTATACGCAGCTGCAGAATTTATGGCAGTGCAATGATAAATTGGCGCAGCAAAATTATGCACGTATACAGAACATGAAGCTGCAGCAGGGAGTTACACCGGCGGTATTAGCTTATGATGGCTTGCAGTATACGCATATGGGACCACGAGTTTTTGATACCAACTCCTGGAAATATGTATGTGAGCATTTACGTATTCTTTCTGGTTTTTATGGAATTTTGCGTGCCGATGACGGGGTAGTGCCCTATAGATTGGAAATGCAGGCAAAACTTAGCTGCGATGGGTTTGATGATTTGTATGCTTTTTGGGGTGAAAGTTTATATAAAGAACTTACTGCTGAGGATAAGGTTATCTTAAATCTTGCTTCTAAGGAATACAGCAAAGTAGTGGAGCCGTATCTTGAGGAAGATGTGGAGTTTGTTAGCTGTATTTTCGCTGTGGGAACGGAAGAAAAACATAAGGTGAAGGCTACGGAAGCTAAGATGGCCCGCGGTTATATGGTGCGCTGGTGTGCGGAGGAAAATATCACTTCTGTCAGCGACGTAAAAGCCTTTAATGGTTACGGTTATAAATTTTGCCAGGAACTTTCTGACAGTGGAAAATATGTGTTTATAAAGCCCGAAAAGCAGCGTATATAGTAGTAAAGGCTTGCCATAGGCGCATGATAATGTTATAATATTAGCAGAAAATATAACTGTTATTTTGAAAGAGTGGGTTAAATACCCGCTCTTTCCGCTTATTAAAGCAAAAATACAATTTAATATCGTGGAGGTGATAAAGATGCAGGCAAGAGAAATAGAAGCATTGATTACAGAATTAATGGAGCCTATTCTCAAGGATACGGATATTACACTGGTCGATGTAGAGTATGTCCGTGAAAAAGACTGGTATCTGCGTATTTTTATCGACAAGCCTGAAGGAGTAGAAATTGACGATTGCCAGCTGGTAAGTGAAAAGCTTACTGCTGTGCTTGATGAAAAAGACCCCATTCAGGATAAATATTTTCTGGAGGTTTCCTCTCCTGGTATCGACCGTCCTTTGAAAAAGGATAAGGATTTTGTCGATGCTTACGGCAGCAAGGTAGATATTTCTTTCTATGCTCCCTGGGAGAATATGAAACTTTTAGTGGCAGTCCTGGTTGGACATGATGATGAATTTGTAGAAGTAAGAAAAATTATCAAGGGCAGGGAATTTAAGAATCCGGTCAAGATAGAACGTAAACTGATAGCTAATATCAGACCGCATATTGATTTTTAAAATATTTAGGAGGCGTATTAATTGAATGCAGATTTTATCTTAGCAATACAAGAATTGGGAAAGGAGAAAGGTATTGAACCTGAACTTCTGTTCCAGGCTGTGGAAGAAGCTTTGGTAACTGCTTACAAAAAGAATTTTGGTTCTGTCCAAAATGTAAGAGTAGATATGAATAAACTGAGCGGAGAAATCCATGTATATGCTCAGCGCGAGGTTGTTGAAGGGGAAACAGAAGAAGCTAATGAGATTTCTCTGGCTGATGCGCATGAAATTGACAGCCGTTATGAAGTGGGCGATATTGTTGAAACGGAGGTAACTCCTAAAAACTTTGGCCGTATTGCTGCACAGAATGCAAAACAGGTTGTTGTACAGCGTATTCGTGAAGCTGAACGTGGAATGGTTTACGAGCGTTTCTCCAGCCGTGAAAACGATATTGTTACTGGCGTAGTACAACGTATTGAAAATAAAAATGTTTATATTGATCTGGGTAAGGTAGAAGCAGTACTTGCTGCTACTGAACAGATTCCCGGTGAAGTTTATCAGTATCATGAACGTATGAAAACCTATATCATTGAGGTTAAACGTACCAGCAAAGGACCTCAAATCATGGTTTCCCGTACTCATCCGGGACTTTTGAAACGACTGTTCGAGTTGGAAGTACCTGAAATACATGATGGTGTAGTGGAAATTAAATCCGTTGCCAGAGAGCCTGGTATGCGTTCTAAAATTTCCGTTTATACCCAGGATGACAATATCGATCCGGTAGGTGCCTGCGTAGGTCATAAAGGTATGCGCGTACAGACTATTGTCAACGAGCTGCGCGGTGAAAAAATTGATATTGTTAAATACAGTGAAGATCCGGCACAGTATGTTGCTAATGCTCTCAGCCCGGCTAAGGTTGTAAGCACTCAGGTAGATGAAAATGAAAAAATCTGCCGCGTAGTAGTACCTGATTATCAGCTGTCTCTGGCTATCGGCAAGGAAGGTCAGAATGCACGTCTGGCTGCTAAGCTGACCGGTTGGAAAATAGACATTAAGAGCGAATCTCAGGCTGCCGCTGAAGCAGATACGGAGCAGGAAGATTATGATCAAGACTAAGAAAATTCCTCAAAGGAAATGCGTTGGCTGCAACGAGATGAAAGATAAAAAGTCGCTGCTGAGAATTGTTCGTTCTCCTGAAGGTGAGATAAGCCTTGACCTTACAGGCAAAAAGAACGGTCGCGGTGCGTATGTTTGTCCTGATAAAGCCTGCATTACCAAAGCAGTAAAGGAAAAACGCTTGGAGCGTGCTTTGGAAAAGTCTATCAGCGACGAAGTATATAACAAACTGCTGGAGGATTTTGACCATGGGCAACAATAATATTGCCTTTGCTCTGGGCCTTGCACAAAAGGCCGGTAAACTGGCCTCCGGTGATGTAGCGGTGCGTATTGCTGTAAAATCCGGCAAAGCAAAGCTGTTGCTGGTTGCAGCAGACGCAGCGCCTAATTCGAAAAAAGATATGTATTATCTGGCTGAAATGGCGGGAATACCGGTTTTAGAGGTGTTAAACCGTGATGAACTTGGTGCGGCAATCGGTAAAGCCAAGAGAGCTGCCGTTGCAGTTACAGACAGAAACTTTGTAAATATGATAAAAAGATAATCCCATAAGATCTGATTTGGAGGTGGATGAATGGGTAAGAAGAGAATATATGAAGTTGCCAAAGAGTATGGCAAGTCCACGAATGAAGTTTTGGATCTTTTAAAACGTCACAACATTGAAAAAAGCAATTTTAGTGCAGTAGATGATTCTGATTTGGTCATTATTGATAAAGAATATAACAAGAAACCGCCTGTTCCTGCAAAAAAAGAAGTTGTAAAAAAAGAGCAGCCTGTAAATATGCAGAAACAACAGGTTAAAAAGCCGGAACAGAACGGTATGAATAAAAATGTTCCGCAGCATAATCAAAATACTCGCAGCAATGAGGGCAAGATGCAGCAGCGTAATAACAATAATAACCGTAATAATCAAAATGCACAGCAAAACCGCGGTGGTCAGGCAGCACACACTGATAACCGTAAAAATCAGGATGCGCATAATCGCCAGCAACGTTTTGGCAACAATGCGCCGAAAAACCAGCCTGCCCGCAATAACGATAACCGTAATGCACAAGGTAATGCGCAGCATAATCGTCCGAATTTTAACAATGGTGCTTCTGATAACAGAAACAACAGAAACAATAATTTCAATAATAAAAACAACCGCAAGGATAAGCCGCAGATTAAAGGCTCCTATGCAACTAAGGAAAGCAGACCTAACCGCAGTGCCGGACATCAAATGAATCGCAAACGCCCGGCAAACAATGCTCAGAAAGTACAGCAGCCGGTTGTAGAGGTTCCGAAGCCGACTTATGTTGAAATTGGTGAAAGCATCAATGTCAAAGAATTTGCATCTTTGATTAAACGTGAAGTAAACGAAGTAATTAAAGCTTTGTTTATGCTGGGCGTGATGGTAACTATCAATCAGGATATTGATTATGATACTGCTCAGCTGATTGGTGAAGAATTTGGCGTAGAAGTTGGACAGAAGGCTCCGGACGAAGATCCTACCGAAGTACCGGAAGTAGAAGATGATCCGGCAAAACGTTTGCCGCGTCCGCCTGTAATTACTGTTATGGGTCACGTTGACCATGGCAAGACTTCTTTGCTGGATGCTATCAGAAAAACTAATGTTACTGCTCGTGAAGCCGGCGGTATTACCCAGCACATTGGTGCGTATAAAGTAAATTATCAGGGTAAACAGATTGTTTTTCTTGATACCCCTGGCCATGAAGCGTTTACTGCTATGCGTGCCCGCGGCGCGCAGGTTACTGACGTAGCTATCCTTGTTGTAGCAGCAGATGACGGTGTAATGCCGCAGACTATCGAAGCAATCAACCATGCTAAGGCTGCTAAGGTGCCTATCATTGTTGCTATCAACAAGATTGATCGTCCCGGCGCTAATCCGGACCACGTAAAACAACAGTTGGCAGAACATGAACTGATTCCTGAAGATTGGGGCGGCGATACCATTATGGTACCGGTATCTGCTCACCAAAAAACCGGTATCAGCGATTTGCTGGAAATGATTTTGCTTGTTGCTGAAATGCAGGAACTGAAAGCAAACCCGAACTTGCCGGCTCATGGCACTATTATCGAAGCTCAGCTGGATAAAGGTCGCGGCCCTGTAGCTACCGTACTGGTTCAAAGAGGTACCCTGCATATTGGTGATACCATTATTGCCGGAACTGCTTATGGTAAAGTACGTGCAATGATTAATGACCGTGGTGAAAAAGTTAAAAAAGCACTGCCGTCTACTCCTGTAGAAGTACTTGGTCTTAACGATGTGCCGCAGGCAGGCGATATTCTTGATTCTACTGATGAAAAGACTGCCCGCAGCGTTGCTGAAAAACGTATCGCTAAGAAACGTGAAGAAGAAATTCAGGTTAACTCTAAAGTTTCTTTGGATGACTTGTTCCAACGTATTCAGGAAGGCGAGCTGAAAGAACTGAACATCGTTGTTAAAGCAGACGTTCAGGGTACTATCGAAGCATTGAAAGCATCTCTGCAGAAAATTAAGAACGAAGAAGTAAAAGTAGTAGTAGTTCATGCAGGTGTAGGTTCCATTACTGAATCTGACGTTATGCTGGCTTCTGCTGCTAACGCTCTGATTATCGGTTTCAATGTACGTCCTGATGCTAATGCACGTAAGGCTTCTGAAACTGAAAAGGTAGACGTACGTACTTATCGTGTAATTTACGATGCACTCAATGACGTTGAGGCAGCTATTAAAGGTATGCTGGCGCCTAAGTTCAAAGAAGTTATTCAAGGCCGTGTGGAAGTACGTCAGCTGATTACTATTTCCAAACTTCTTATTGCAGGCTGCTATGTACTGGAAGGTAAAGTTACCAACAGTTCTAAGGTTAGAGTAGTACGTGACGGTATTGTTGTACACGAAGGCGAAATTGAATCTCTGCGCCGCTTCAAAGACGATGTCAAAGAGGTTGCTCAAGGCTTCGAATGTGGTATTACTCTGGATAAATTCCGTGATCTCAAAGAGGGCGATATCTTTGAAATCTACAATATGGAAGAAATCAAAGAAGAATAGGCCGAAGCAGGTGTATTATGGCAAGATTAAGAGTTGAAAAAGTACAGGAAGCCATTCAGCATGAAATAAGCAATATGCTTTTGCATGATGTCAAAGATCCGCGTATTCAGTTTGTTACTATTACCGGTGTAGAATTGACAGATGATATGAGCATAGCTAAGGTTTATATAAGCCTGTATGGACCTGAAGATAAACAGGAAGAAACCTGGAAAGCTTTAAATAAAGCACTGGGCTTTATGCGCAGTGAAATAGCGAAACGTATTCGTCTGCGTTTCGCTCCCTCCCTGATTTTGGTTAAGGATACTTCTATGGAGTACAGTGCTCATATTCAGAGCATCCTTGACAAGATTAAGCAGGAGGAAGGCGGCACAAATGAGCAATAAAATCAGTCTGCAGGTAACAGGTAATCTCCTGCTGCAGGCACAAAAAATTGTTTTGTGCTGTCATGTCAGTCCCGATGGAGATACATTAGGCTCAGCGTTGGGACTGATGCATATTCTTAAAAGACTGGGTAAAGAAGTTACTGTCTTTGTTGATGATGAGATTGGCAGAGGTTTTGGCTTTTTGCCGGGTATTGAATGCTGTCAGCGTCCGGAGTGCGGCAGTACAGTAAAGGCAGACATCCTGGTTGTTATTGATGCAAGTTCTTTTGATCGAATCGGTATTGTGGGAGAGGTTGTGCAGGTTCCGTATATTTTGAATATAGATCATCATATTTCCAATACGGAGTTTGCCGACTATCTGTATCTTGATACTAAGGCTGCAGCTACCGGTGAAATTATGTGTGATCTGTTTGAAGCAATGCAGTGGCAGCATGATGAAGCAACAGCACTTTGTTTGTATACTGCTATTTCTACAGACTGCGGCTCTTTCCGTTATTCTAATACAACACGTAAGACGATGCAGCGAGCTGCTTTGCTGCTTGATTATGGTGTACAGCCAAGTATTATTTCTGATAATCTTGATATGCGTACCCGTGAAACTGTGGAACTTTTGAGTAAAGTATTGCCGTCTTTAACTTTTGCCTATGATAATAAGGTTGCATATATTGCTATTCCACATGAACTATATGATAAGGATATCCAAACTGACAGTTTTGTTTCTTATCCCCGTTATATCGAAGGTGTCGATATAGCTATTATGTTTAAAGCAGTGGAAGAAAATGTTACCCGTGTAAGCATGCGTTCCAGTCGTACTGATGTAGCGCAGATTGCGCTTAGCTTTGGTGGCGGTGGACATATTCGTGCAGCCGGATGTACGATTTATGCACCTTTGGAAGATGCTAAAGAGCAGCTTTTGGATGCAATAGGAAAGGCTTTATAATGGACGGTATTTTAAATGTTTTAAAACCGCCTGGAATGACATCCCATGATGTGGTTGCTTATTTACGGCGAGTGTTGAAAACTAAAAAGGCTGGACACGGAGGAACTCTTGACCCTGATGCGGCAGGAGTTCTCCCTGTGTTTATAGGCAGTGTTACCAGATTATTAGAATTTGCTGTTGAAGGACGAAAACAGTATCTTGTAGAAGTTACCTTGGGTCAGCAGACTGATACAGGCGATGACAGTGGTACGGTTATTAAGACTATGTCGGTGCCGCAGCTATCCAAAGATAAAATTCTGACAGTTCTGCAGCAGTTTACCGGTAAGATAATGCAGACTCCGCCTATGTATTCTGCTTTAAAAGTTGACGGACAAAAACTGTATGCTTTGGCACGTCAAGGCATCAATGTAGAAAGAGAAGCACGTCCTATTGAGGTATATAAATTAGAATTGCTTCATCAGGGAGATAATTCCTTGACTTTAGCAGTAGAATGTTCTAAAGGAACATATATACGCGTACTTGGCGAAGATATTGCTGATGCATTAGGTACTTGCGGCACAATGAGCTTTCTGCTGCGTACACAGGTTGCGGGCTTTAAAATTGAGGATGCCTTTACCTTGCAGGAAATTACTGAGAATCCAGAGAAATGCTTGGCTGAACCTTTATCAGCTGTAAGCAATATACCTCAAATAGTATTGACAGCAAGGCAGGCAGCACGTATTACTAATGGTGTGCGTACTACTGTTGCAGGTACACCTGATGGCAGATATGTACTTATGGGGCCTGTAAAAGAATTTTTAGGTATAGGCAGCTGCAGCGAGGAAAAAATACAAGCAGAAAAGATTTTTTCACGTTATATAATGCAAGAGGAATAAGAGATGGAGATTATTACTTCACTGGAAAACTTTCATGGCTTTGAGCGCCCATGTGTTATTGCTCTGGGAACTTTTGATGGACTTCATTTAGGTCATCAGGATGTTATCAGCTCGGCTGCAAAATATGCAAGGGAGCATAATTGCTATTTGGCTGTTTTTACTTTCAGTAATCATCCTTTTTCTTTAATTAAGCCGTCAGAAGTACCGATGTCTTTGATTGGCAGTAAAGAGAAATATGCTTTGCTGGAAAAAATGGGTGTAGATCTTTTAGTGGAAGTACCTTTTGACAGGCAGCTGGCAGAATTATCTCCGTCTGCTTTTTTGCAGCAGTTGACTAAGTTAGGATTTGAATGCCTGGCTGTAGGCGAAAATTTTAATTTTGGCTGTCATGGAGATGGAAATATTGCCACCTTAAAGCGATTTGCGTCTGAAATGGGTTTTGAGCTTATCGTAAGACCATTGGTAAGCGATAACGGGATTATAGTAAGCAGTACAGAAATCAGGCATTTGATTAGTGCAGGCGATATTGCAGAAGCTAATCGAATGTTAGGCAGAAAATACACTTTATCCGGTGTAATTGTTAAAGGCTGTCAACGAGGCAGACTGCTCAATTTTCCAACGGCTAATATAGAACTTTCTGCGCAGCAGGCAGCTATTCCGCATGCAGGTGTTTATGCTGTGCGTGTGTATGTTAATGATTCAAATTATTATGGTATGGCTAATATAGGCCTTAATCCAACTTTTGGTGATGTGACTGCTGCAAGATTGGAAACACATATTTTTGATTTCAACAGCGATATTTATGGCTCATGCATGCATGTGGAGTTTCATAAATTTATCCGTAATGAATGTAAGTTTGCATCTGTTCAAGAACTTTGCAAGCAGCTTGAAGCTGATAAGGCCTGCTGTCGGGAGTTTTTTGGATTATAAAGGTTGTAAAAAATATAACAAATATCTTGCTCTTTTATGAGCAGGTATGATATACTATTAAAGTATTTGAACCAAAGCTTGGAAGTGCGCAACTCCGACGGCTGCTATGCTTTGGGAATTGTAAAATTAGGAGGAATTTTTAATGTTAACTAGCGAAGCAAAACAATCCATTATTCTTGACAATGCTCGTCATGAAGGCGATACCGGTTCTCCGGAAGTACAAATTGCAGTTCTGACCGAACGCATTAAATACTTGACCGAACATCTGAAAGAACATAAAAAAGACCATCATTCCCGTCGCGGCCTGCTGAAAATGGTAGGTAAACGTCGTGGTCTGCTGAACTACCTGATGGAAAAAGATATTGAACGTTATCGTGCAATCATTGCAAAACTCGGTATCCGTAAATAAGATTTTTCAGGCTTGCCTTATGGCAAGCCTTTTTTATTTATGTTATTGCTTGTAAAGATAGTAAGGACAGGATATAATGAAATAAAATTATATTTTATTAAGGGCGGTGTATACAATATGAAAAAATTATTATTAATGATGAGTTTATTAGTTTCTTTGCTTATCAGCTCTGTTGCTATGGCTGCAGACGCTTCTAAAGACTTTGCCAAAGAAGAAGCGGCTGCTGATCTTTTTATTAAAGGATTGAATGATGCAACTGTCACTTATGAAGTTATTTCAGCTAACTTTACACCTGATTTAAAGAAAAATTTTACTGCTGACAAATACGCAGCAATGCTGCAGCAGGTAAAAGAAAAATTTGGTAAGAATAAAGAAGCTAAATTTGCTGTTCTGCAGAGATTTGATAAAGCTGACCGTGTAATTTATGTTGGTTCTTTCAGCAAAGAAAACCTTGCTCAAATGGTATTTGTTTTTGATACTACCGGTAAAAAACCATTAATGGCAGATTTCGCTTTAGTTCCTGTTCAGGCTCAAAAGAAAGAAGAAGCTAAATAAGTTTTATAGTGTATGATAACAGCTCACAAGTATGTGAGCTGTTTATTTTTTTACAGAATTGTGTTTAATAGTTTACGCTTATAAATAAATATGATACAATATATAAAATGTAAAATTTATGTAATATGGTACTGTTAATGCAGAAAGAATTTGTTATTAAAAATTTACCAACTGATTTTTGCCATGCATCTACTATCTTAAGACTTGCAGAAGATAGGCTAATGTGCTGTTGGTTTGGCGGGCAGAAAGAAGGTACTGCCGATGTAGCAATCTGGGGCAGCCATAAAGATGCAAAGGGCTGGAGTCAGCCGCAGAAACTTGCTGATGGGGTTGAAGCAAATTGGAATCCAGTGCTTTTTTCTTATAAAGACGTGATCACGCTGTTTTTTAAAGAGGGGCAGGAAATTTCCAATTGGAAAACCTATTGCAGAAAATCTGTAGACTTAGGTTATAGCTGGAGCAGTCCTGCAGAACTCGTCGCTGATGATGACAGCGGCGGACGTGGCCCAGTGCGTAATAAGCCTGTTTTATTAGCAAGCGGCAGAATTATTGCCGGTGGTTCAACTGAACGCGGGTTATGGACATCATTTGCTGATTATAGTGATGATGGCGGAAAGACATGGCTTAAGTCTTTGCCGATAGGTATCACAGGTTTGTTATATAAAGAGGGCGAGAAAACAGCCGAAAGTAACATAGCTGTCAGTCAGCAGTCTTTTTATGGACGTGGCGTGATTCAGCCTACTATTTGGGAAAGTGCTCCCGGACAGGTGCACATGCTGATGCGCAGCAGTGAAGGTTATATTTATCGCAGTGATTCTGCTGATAATGGCAACACTTGGAAGGAAGCTTATTCAACACAGCTGCCTAATAATAACAGTGGTATAGACCTTGTGCAAGCACCTTTTAATCAGTGTTTGTATTTGGTATGCAATCCCATTCATAGTAATTGGGGAATGCGTTCACCTTTAAGTCTTTTTAAATCAGCTGATAATGGTAAAAGCTGGCAAAAAATGCTTGATTTGGAAACAGACGCAGGGGAGTTTTCCTATCCTGCAGTAATTGCTGACAAAGATGGTTTAGATATTACTTATACATGGCAGCGCAAAAATATTGTACACTGCCGTTTTAGCAAGGATGAGTTATAAAAGGTTGTTGTAAAAATTTTTATAGAGGAGTGGTATGTATAATGAAAAAGATTTTATTTGTACTGGTATCATTGCTGATGATGGCTATGATGATTACCGGCTGCGGCGGCGACAGCAAAAAAGCTGCGTATCCTGCTGATGGCGATATTACTGTCATCATTCCTAAAGCTCCTGGCGGCGGTACCGATGTTTCTGCCAGAGGTTTGGTGCAAATGCTGCAAAAAGAGCTGCCGGGCAGCAAGTTTGTTCCTGTTAACAAACCGGATGGCGGCGGCGTAACCGGTATGGTTGAGCTTGCTAATGCTAAACCTGACGGACATACTTTAGGTATGGTAACCGTAGAGTTGGCAATGTTCCCGCATCAAGGTAAATGCAAAAACACTTACAAAGATTATGCTTCTATTTGTGCACCGATTGCGGCGCCCGCTGCTCTGATTGTTCCTGCAGAAGCTCCGTACAGCACTTTGGATGAATTTGTTGCTTATGCTAAAGAAAATCCTGGTAAAGTACAGATGGGTAACTCCGGTATTGGTGCTATCTGGCATATTGCTGCTCTGTCTTTTGAAGATGAGTTTGGTGTACAGCTGAAACACGTTCCTTATCCGAAAGGATCTGCTGATATTGCAGCTGCTTTGGCTGGCAAACATATTGATGCAACTTTAGCTGACCCGTCCGTATTCAAAAGCCAGGTTGATGCAGGTAATCTGAAAATTTTAGCTATTATGGCTGATTCTCGTTCTCAGATTTATCCTGACGTACCTACCTTTAAGGAATTGGGTCATGATATGACTATCCGTGCCTGGGCTGCGTTAGTTGCTCCTAAAGATACTCCGAAAGAAAAATTGGAAGTATTGCGTGCGGCTGCTAAAAAGGTATGTGATTCCAAAGAATTCAAAGAATATTTCATGAAACAGGGTATTGATCCGACTGTAATCATTGGTGAAGATTGCGATAAGATGATGCAGGAAGACCATGAAATGTATCAGAAATATTTACAGATTGCTCAATAATAGCAAACAAGTTTTATAATAAAAAAGACAGCGTAAGCTGTCTTTTTTATTTATCGTAAAATTTTGGTAAAAGTTTTTTCCTGATTGGCATAAATTTCTAAAAATGTTATAATATAAAATATGTCATATTTGTGAACAAATAATTTTATAGGTGATGATGATGAGTTTATTCTTTATGGCAGCGGCTTGCTATGGAGTTGGCATATTTACGTTGCTTTTTCCGCATAAATGGCAGAAGGCTGCTCATTATGCGGCATGTGTAGCTGCGATAGCAGGCAGTGCTTTAGTCACATATAACTCTGGCCTTGTTTTATTGGACATTCTGCAGATAGCGACTGTACAGTGGGGCTCCTATTCGCTGTCCTGTGATAAATGGAGTGCTGCCTTTTTGCTTTTGACGGGTTGTGCCGGAATTATTACCAGCATCTATGCTCTTGGGTATGCACTCAGTTATTTGGGAAAAAGACTGAGTATGTTAGGCTCTTTATGGAATCTTTTCTTAGGCTCCATGGTATTTGTAGTGTTGGCTGGTGATGCTTTTAGTTTTCTCTTGTTCTGGGAAATTATGGCTGTAGCTTCATTCCTGCTGGTTAATCATGAAGCAGAAAAACGTGTAACCTGGAATGCAGCTTATCAATATCTGGTTATGACTCATATCGGTACTGCAGCTATCATGATTGCTTTTTTACTGACAGGTACTTACAGTAAATCCTTTGCTTTTACTGATATGGCTAATAATACTTTGTCTGACGGTATGAGCAGCATTGTATTTTTAGCAGCTTTTATTGGCTTTGCTCTTAAAGCAGGCCTTGTACCTTTGCATGTATGGCTTCCTAAAGCACATCCTGCTGCTCCCAGTCATGTTTCAGCATTGATGAGCGGTGTTATGCTGAAAATAGCTTTATATGGCTTCGGTCGTTTTGTCTTTGCTTTTCTGCCTGACTGGAATTACTGGTGGTGTATTGTTGTCATGATAGCAGGTTTGATATCAGCTTTCTTAGGCGTGCTCTATGCTCAGATGGAAACAGATATCAAACGTATTCTGGCATATTCTTCGGTTGAAAATATGGGAATTATCTTTGCTGCTTTTGGCTGTGGTATGCTGCTAGAAGTTACTGCTGGAGAAGGCTGGGGAACACTTGGCTTTATGGCAGCATTGGTACATTGTTATAATCATTCAGTTATTAAAGTGCTCATGTTTATGAGTGCCGGCAGTATTATGCATGCTACCGGAAGTAAAAATCTGGAACTTTTTGGCGGTCTGTTGCGTAAGCTTCCGTATACAGCTGCTTTCTGTTTTGCCGGCTGTATGGCCTTATCAGCTCTGCCGCTGACTAATGGATTTATAGGCGAGTGGATGACATTGCAGAGCTTTATCACTTTAGCTTACAGTGGTTATGGACAGGATATACGTTTGTGGTGTTCTTTAGCTTTTGTTTTGCTTGGTTTAACTGGTGCGCTTGCATTAGGCTGCTTTGTACGCTTTTTCGGTATAGCATTCCTTGGCAGAGCACGCAGTCAAATAGCTGAACAGGCTCATGAATCTGATGGATTTATGCTGCTGGCTATGGGAATAAGTACTGTATTGATTTTTGCATTGGGACTTTATCCGGCTCCGCTGTTAAATGTATTAAGCGGCGTGCTTACTGTTGATACTTCGGTTTATATGCCTGGTATTGCCGATGTGCTGCAAAGCAGCGGTGAATTACTGCAGGCTTATGGTACTACTTTAGCATTGGTACTAGTTTTAACAGGAGCATGTTTTGCGGCAGCTGTTACTATGGCGAAAAAGTCTTATGTTGCCAGTGACGTAACTTGGAACTGCGGTACTGTGCCTACAGCAAGACAGCAGTATTCTGCTACAGGTTTTTCCAAGCCGCTGCGCAGGGCTTTTGATTATCTTTTGAAACCCAAACGCGAGGTTTCCTATGTTCGTAAGGATCATCCTTATTTTGGTCGTTTATTATCTTATAAACTGGAAATTCCTGATATGATTACTCAGAAGCTGTATCTGCCGCTGCAGAAATATTTTGTTGTTTCTTCTGCGTTTCTGCGCCGTTTGCAGCAGGGGAGTGTAAGATTATATGTTAGTTATGTTATGGCTGCGATGATCGCCGTGCTAATTTGGGGGGCAATATATAAATGATGACAGACTATCAAGGTTTAGGGTACAGTCTGTTGCAGGCTTTTGTATTGTTGTTGGTAGCTCCGTTGATTGCCGGAATTATCAAAAAGCTGAAAGCACTGCTGCAGAACAGGATTGGCTCCAGTATCCTGCAGGAATATTTTGATTTATATAAATGGTGGCGTAAACCTACCTTTATTACTCCGTATACGAGTACTATCTTTTTGGCAGCGCCGTGCGTATATTTTGCTTCTACTATAGCAGCTGCCTGCATGCTACCAAATTTTTTTGGCAAAGCAGTATCATTTGGTGACGTATTTGTCTTTGTTTATGTTATGGCATTAGGCCGTTTCTTTATGACGCTTTCTTCACTGGATGCAGCAACTGCTTTTGGCGGCATGGGCGGCAGCAGGGAGATTTATGTTGCTGCTTTTGTTGAGCCTGTAATTATGCTGGCAATATTGTCTAATGTGCTGCATACCGGCAGTACTTTTTTGGGCGGTATGTCCTTAGATCCCGGCGAGGTCAATCTGACTGTGGCAGGTGTGTTGACCTGTATTGCTTTCTTTTTGGTTTTACTGGCTGAAAACAGCCGTATACCTGTGGATAATCCTGATACGCATCTGGAATTGACTATGATTCATGAATGTATGACATTGGAATATTCCGGACGACTTTTGGCATTAATTCATTGGGCAAGTCAGCTCAAACTACTTATTTTTTTGGTTTTATTTTCATTGCTGTATCTGCCGCTTAATATACCTGTTGTATTTAAGGTAATTTGTTCTGCGGCATTGGTTGCAGTAGTAGAAACATTAAATAATAAGATGCGTTTATTCAAAGTACGTGTATATCTGGCTGCCGCAGGCATTATGCTCCTGCTGGCTATTGCCGCACAGTAAGGAGGGTAAATTGTGGAATTTTTAGTAGTTACACTTATGTTTATCGTCTTTCTGCAGACACGTATTATGGATTTGAAGCGTGGCATTTTTTGTCTTAGTATTCAATCGGCATTGATTGCCGCAGCATGTCTTGTTGTAGGTATGAGCCATGGCGGTGGCTTACATGCATTTTTACCGGGTGTGCTCACCATTGCAGTTAAGGTAATTTTTATTCCGTATGCCATTTTGAAGGTTGTGCATAAGCTTAGTGATGAAAAAGAAATTGCCAGCGATATCAATGTTAATTATTCTACAGCAGCAGCGGCTTGTTTCCTGGCTTTAAGCTATGTAGTGCTGGACAGCCTGCTGCCCGGTGTACAAGGCCGCGATATTGTAGCATCATCCATATTTATGATTATGACAGGTTTGACGCTGATAGTTATGCGCAGTCGTGCAATTATGCAGATGATTGGTTTGATTACCATGGAAAATGGCATATATCTGCTTGGACTTATTATGACAGAGGGATTGCCGCTGATTATTGAATTAGGTATTTTCCTGGATGTGTTGATTGCTGTAGTTATTCTGGTAATACTTACTTCACGTTTACGTCTGTCCTTTAAAACTACAGATACTAATGTTCTGAGAAAGCTGAAAGGGTGAGAAGATGCTGGAAATTATTTATGCACTGTTATGTCTTCCGCCTTTATGCGCAGCTTTGGCGCTTAGCGGACGTTTTGCCAATACGTCTTTACACTGGCTGCACAGGCTTACAGCTACCGGAGTAGGTGTTTTAGTCTGCCAGCTGTTATATAATTTTAATCCGGCTCAGCCCTTTAACAGCGAATATTTTTACCTAGATGCATTAAATTGCTGGGTATTGATGATTATTACAACTCTTTATATAGCGGCGACTTGGACAGCCCGCTCTTATCTTGTCCGTGAGGAAAAAAGCGGTGTGCTGAAAAATGAACAGCTGCAGACAGGCAGATATTTTGCTTTGATGCAGATGTTTGTCTGGACAATGTTTATTGTTTTATTAGTTAAGAATTTAGGCTTGATGTGGGTTGCCATAGAAGCTACCACGTTGATTTCCGCACTTCTTATCTCCTTTAAATTTACCAGAAGTGCACTGGAAGCTACCTGGAAATATATTATGGTATGTACAGTTGGCATCTGTCTGGCACTTTTGGGAACTTTGATTTTGTATTATGCGCAAATTGACGCGTTGGGAAACGATAAGCCGCTTAGCTGGCTGTATCTTTATGAGCATGCGGCTGTATTGGATCCTTCTTTAACCAAAATGGCGCTGCTGTTTATTTTGATTGGCTACGGTACCAAGGTGGGAATGGCGCCTATGCACACTTGGCTTCCTGATGCTTATGCGGAAGCTCCTTCGCTGACCAGCGGCATGCTTTCCGGTGCTTTGTGCAGCTGTGCATTATATGTGTTGCTGCGTAATTTGGTAATTTTATTGCCTACTGCCGGTGTTGAGATGATGAGCGGCATGCTTTTGTTCTTTGCCGTGCTTACTGTAGCTGTAGCAGTTCCTTTTGTAGTTGTACAGCGCGATGTGAAGCGTATTTTAGCATATTCATCCATGGAAAATATCGGTATCATGGTAGCTGGCGTTGGTGTATTTACTGCTTTTTCTCTGAAAGCTGTAATGCTGCACATGTATAGTCATGCGCTGATTAAATTCGTGTTGTTCTATATTGCAGGTACTATCATTCAGGAGTATCAGACCAGAAATCTGATGCGTATTCATGGCATGATTAAAGAAGTTCCCCATACAGCTACTTTATGGCTTATCAGTATGCTTGGCATTCTGGGTCTGCCTCCGATGGGATTGTTTTTCAGTAAATTCTATATTCTGACAGCTCTTTTTAAGGAAGAGCACTGGGTCGCAGGAAGTTTGCTGATTATTCTTTTGGCAGGCGTGTTGATTGGTATTTTATATCATGGTATGCGTATGCTGTGTGATCAGCCGCGACGTCCGTCTTTAGGAGATTTGCTGGATAAACTTGATACGCCGGTATTGGCAATTTTATTGTTGCTTACTTGTTTTGTCGGTGCCGGATTTGAAAATATTCCCTGGATTAATAATCTTTTAAATCATGCAGTTTTGATAATAGGAAGGTGATAACGTGCTGCAGGTACAACCGGAAAATTTGCGCGGTGCTGCCAATATTTTCAGTGCTGCGGGTAAAAATCCTCTTGCTGCCATGTTTGGCGCGGATGAAACCTTACATGGCGGCGGACTGGCCATTTATTGTTTATTTTATAATGCTGAAAAAAGAGATATGGATATTTTAAAGGCAGAGTTTCCAGCAGATGGAGATTTAAGCTATCCTTCTTTAACACCTATTCTGCCTGCTGCAGCCTGGTATGAAAGGGAACTGCATGATATGTTTGGTTTTGTTCCGCGTGAACATCCAGATTTGCGTCCCTTAGTATTACATGAAAGTTTTCCAGAAGATTTTCATCCTTTGCTGAAAAAATATCCTGTTGATTATCAAGTTAGAGGTAAGAAAGAATATGAAATGCTTACTTCTGCAGGTGAAGGTCTGTATGAAGTGCCTGTAGGTCCTATACATGCAGGTATTATTGAGCCTGGACATTTTCGTTTCAGTCAGGCTGGCGAGGCCATGCTGCAGTTAGATGCTAAGCTTTTTTATACTCATCGTGGCATTGAGAAGGCAGTGGAAGGCAAAACGCCCTGGGAGGCATTGCCTTTGGTAGAACGCATTTGCGGTGCATGCAGCGTAGCTAATACCTTAAGTTTTTGTCAGGCTGTAGAAAAGCTTTCAGAAGTGCAAGTGCCGAGAAGAGCATGGCTTATTCGTACTTTAGCTGCAGAGTTGGAACGTCTTTATAACCATGTTGGTGATACTGGTAACGTTTGTGCCGGTGTAGGTTTTTCGCCGGTCATTAGTATGGGCAGTAGGCTGAAAGAATATCTGATGCAGCTTAATGAAATGCTGGCTGGTAATCGCTTTTTGCGCGGGCTTATTGTACCGGGCGGAGTAAACTATGATGCTGATGAAAAATGTCTGGAAGAAATAGATGAAGTACTGCGTGAGCTGGAAAAGGAATACAAAGATATTGTCCATATCATGTGGGAGCAGAATAACTTTGTCAACAGAATTCGTACCACCGGTATTATCAGGCAAAATACAGCTTTTGAACTGGCTATGGTTGGTGTAGGAGCACGCGCCAGCGGCAGTACGCGTGACAGCAGAAAAGATATGGGCTTTGGTATTTACGATGAGCTTGATTTTTCTGTTATTACTGAAATTGCTGGTGACGTCGAAGCGCGAGTTAAAGTGCGTGTAGGTGAAGTATACGAAAGCATTAAACTTGTAAAACAGTTGATAACAAAGCTGCGCAGGGAACCGGAAGAAAATCTTCGTGTAGATTTAGGCGATTTGCGCACTTTAGAAGGCAGCTGGGGAATCAGCGAATCGGCACGCGGAGATAATCTGCACTGGCTTATGTTGGATGAAGAAGGTCGTATTGACAGGCTGTTTGTAAGGTCGGCTTCATATCCCAACTGGCCGGCACTGACTGTAGCTGTACAAGGTGATATTATACCTGACTTTCCGTTGATAAATAAAAGCTTTGAGCTGTGCTATGCATGTCTTGACCGTTAGGAGGGAAAATTTACTATGTTAAAAATGATTGAGGCTATTTTAAACAAAAAAATAGTCACGGAAAATATTTCTCTCTCCGGACATAGAAGAATGCGTGGTCAGCTGCAGTGCATGAATAGCTGTGATGGTTGTGGATGCTGCAGTACAGTTTGTCCAGTCAAAGCTATTACTGTTTATGATGGTAAACCAGTTATTGATTATAAAAAATGTATTTTCTGTGGTCGCTGTGTAGAAGTATGCGTTCAGGGTGCTTTGCAGCATAGTAACAAAGATGTATTAGGCAGTGTTTTAATAGAAGCCCAAGCTCAAATCAGTGATATGATTACAGCTAAACTTGGCAGGTCTTTGCATGTGCGCCATCTTGACGCCGGCAGTTGTAATGCCTGTGATTTTGAAATGGGAGCTTTAAGCAATCCAATTTATGATTTGCATCGTTTTGGTATAGCCTTTGTTGCTTCTCCCAGACATGCCGACATGCTGATGGTTACTGGTGTAGTAACACGAAATTTAGAGCAGGCTTTGCGTATGACGTATGAAGCAATGCCGGAGCCTAAGCTGGTTATGGCCTGTGGTGCCTGTGCCAGTGGCGGAGAAACGTATGGAAGTACTTATGCTGTTTGTGGCAGTGCAGCAGATATTGTTCCCGTGGATATTGCTGTACCAGGCTGTCCGCCTAGACCGAGTTCCATGATTGCTGCGATGTGTGCAGCAGCTGATATTCTTAACGAGCGCTTATAATTTACTGATATTTTATAAAATAATATTGCATAAATTATCAATGAGTGCTAAGATATCAGTATGTTTTTTTCAAGGAGTTGTTGAGAATGATTACTTACAGAGCTGCTAAATTCAGTGATGTTGAAAATATACATAAGTTGTTAAATGATTATGCTCGTGAAGGATTGATGCTGCCGCGTTCTCGTAACAGTATTTATGAAAATTTGCGTGATTATATTGTTGCTGTAGAAAATAATCGTCTTATTGGCTGTGGTGCTTTGCACTTCGTTTGGGATAAACTGGCAGAAATTCGTTCTTTAGCTGTTGACCCAGATTTAAAATGTTCTGGCATAGGCCGCAGAATTGTTGCACTTTTAGAGCAGGAAGGTATTGAGAGGGGAGTAAAGATGTTCTTTACTCTTACTTATCAACCAGGTTTCTTTTCTAAATGTGATTATATTGAGACTGCTAAAGAAAAACTGCCGCAGAAGGTTTGGAAAGAATGTGTATATTGTCCGCAATATCCATACTGTAACGAGATTGCTTTTGTAAAAACTACGGTTGATTATCAGCCGGGAGATGTAATGTTCTGAAATTAAGAAAAATGTGTTGACATTTCTGTTATATACGAGTATAATACTTATTGTTCCGAGTTGATTGGAACGAATTGCCGAAGTGGCGGAATTGGCAGACGCACTTGACTCAAAATCAAGCGTAGTAGCCCTACGTGCCGGTTCGAGTCCGGCCTTCGGCACCAAAAAAATATGCGGTTCTACAGAGTTAGAGCCGCTTTTTTATTTGCCTAAAGACAGGTAAAAATGACTCCATTACTCCAAACATTGTCTCTAACGTTGATTCTACATAGCAAAGTGGGGATTAAAATTTTGAAAAATTTAAGAATGTTATGTTTTGTATTATTTAAAATAAAAAAGTATAATTTTACGTAGATATAATAAATAGAAAGAATAAATTATATATTATTTATGATTTTATATTGTATAAAATTGGTAGATGTCAATAGAATTTGTACTTTAATTATCAGAAAAAGACTGAGTGCCATATAATGGTAGTTAATAAGAAACATAAAGCACTTGCGATGAAGCAAGTGCTTTTTTATTTGTGGATATTAAATTGAGCATCAAACTTTTCAGCAACAAGGCTTTGAACATTTGATGATGCATGTCCATAAATATCAACTGTAAAGTTTGATGTAGCATGACCAAGCATTTTTGATACAAGCGCTGGGGGAATATTAGATTCATAAATTGCAATAGAAGCAAAACTATGTCTTAAATCATGAAAACGTATATTTTTAAGGCCATATTGATTTCCAGTTGTTTTTAGAAATTGCCGGAAAATTCTAGTAAGGTAGTATGGATTGTAGGGATCAAAAAATGGAGTTAAGCGTACGTTTGTTTCATCTTTGCAAGGGTGAGTTATACCGGCTGAAAGCATCGGTAAGCGATATTTTAGATAGTTATGGATTTAGCAGGATTTTAGGTTGTTTATATAATGAAAAATAGAGGCATTGGATATAATTCCAATGCCTTTTTAGTGATGGTTTATATTTTTATACTATTTGAATTTTTTGGCAATGATTAATAAATCTCGACTGCCTGTAGTTTCTTCTTGATAATTTTCTATAGAAGTAAGAATGGAGAAACCGTTTTGTATTAATAAGTTATGAACTGTTTTTAAATCTAAAGCACTATGGTAAAAAGGTTCGTCCCACATTGTACTAATGATTTCACTATCAGTCTTACCATGTGTAGATAAAAATAGTCCCCCATGAGCTGTTAAAGAGGATATAATTGGATAGATTTTTTTTTGATTGTTATGTGCAATATGCCAAATAGAATCAAAAGCAATTACTGCATCATATTTTTCTTTAGATTTATAATTTAATATATCTTCTACAAGGAAAGTAGCATTAGGTAAATTAAGATTTTGGGCTTTTTTTATCATTTCTTCTGATATATCTATGCCTGTGACAATAAAACCTTGTTGTGATAGGTAAGAAGCAATTGGATATCCTGTTCCACAACCTATATCTAGTATTTTAGAGTTTGGTTTTAAAACTTTAGCAAAATCAATAATACATTTATTAATCGGCGTTTTCCTTCTAAAATCATTCCAAAAGTTAGAAATTTTATTATATGAGGATCTTACGTCTTTATTTATTATTATAGTTATACTCCTTAGTTATAGATATACTTAATTATAATATAAAGCTCTTAAATAATAATCAGTTATTTAAGAGCTTTAATTTTTATAACATATTAAATTGTATTAAGGTATCTTTTAAAAGTATAATTGTTGAATCATCACTTTTTTTCCAATGTATAGTATTTTTTAGTGTTCCAGATTCCACATATCCATTTTTTGTAAATGTTACTTTCTTATCTTTTTTGAACTCTATAAATCCTGCATTGGTGTTTAAATTTTTTTCCCAGCCTAATGGACGTAATTTTGTATCTTTATCTAATGTACCACTAATAATGTCACCTGTATTATTAAAGGTTAGTAGTGTACCTTCTTTAAAAGATATAAAACCATATTTGTTATTTTGCAGAGAAATTGTTACAGGCTCATCAATTATACCTTCAATGACTAATCCTTGTTCGTTAAATGTAATAGCCGTATTACCCTTATATCTAATATGACCATAGGCAGGTAGAGCAAGATTGCTATAAGTTCGTATAGGATAAAAAAAGCGTGGGAAAAACAAATGATTAGTTTCTGTCATATAGTAATCATTAATGATGTTTTTCCAACCAGTTGGGCGAAGATAGGAGTCAGATTTAAGTGTTCCTTTGACAAGCTCGCCATTAATGTTTAGTTCTGCAGTTGTATCTTTTTTGAATTTCAAATCATCATCAGCCACACTCCAGCCTTGTGGAACAAGTGAAGTATCTTTATCTAAATGGATAGTTGCAGCAGTAACAGGGCAGGTAACTAAAAATAGTAATCCTAAAATTGCTGAGAAATATAATTTCTTCATAAATCCTCCGCTGTTTATTAACGTAGTTTAAAAGTTATCGGCATATTAGCATAGCAGCGGATATTCTGTCCAGACATATTTCTGGCACTGGTAAATTTCCATTTGTAGCAGGCATTTACCGCTGCTGCATCCAGATTGCTGTTGCCGGAAGAGGCAACTACTATAACTTCTTCAACGCTGCCGTCTGTATTAATGAGAAATCTTACCGTTGCAGTACCTTCTATTTTAGCATTGCGTTCAGCCATAGGATAAACAGGCTGAACACTTTTTATGATTCTTGGTG
>ERZ773192.1221-NODE-1221-length-27354-cov-4.681710_pt1 | contig 27354 bp, 24 predicted proteins | sample MGYA00581010_ERZ773192 | MGnify/ENA primary metagenome ERZ773192 (study PRJEB29015, sample SAMEA2737741) | human gut metagenome | biome: human gut; feature: human-associated habitat; material: faeces | place: China | collected 2012 ...
AAATATAAGCCTTTGCTACTCTTACATAGCCTTCTTCAATTAAAATTTCTTCAACTGTATCTTGAACAAGTTCTACTGTTGGTAAAGTACTTTCTTTTTCTTCTAATCTTTTTTCTACATCATGAGCAATAGCATATACTTTCTTTAATTCTACTTTATCAAAACATGCACTAAAGGCTTTATAAAGCGCTCCAGCAATCTTGTCTACTTCAAAGTCAACTAAACGCCCATCTCTTTTTCTAATACTTTTAATCATACAAAGTCTCCTATCTATATATAGTATAATGAAATTTTTATTTAATTTCATTATATATGATATTTTTCTACATGGACTTGATAATTTTTATAAATTACTAAAATATAATCTTCTTTTAATTTTTCAACAATCCCATATCTAAAGACATCTTCTTGATTTAATTGATGCTTTTCTATTAATCGATGTTTGATTTCTTTTTCGTTATCAATTCTTGTCTTCCACCATTTTTTAGGTTTGACTTTAGATAATCTTAAATAGTCTTCTATTAATTCATCTTCATATCGTTCTTTTAAATAAAGATTGATATATTGGAATAATTCATCTAATTGAAAACCAAAGAATTTAAACTGTTGAGCTTGGTAAAATTCACCCAAATCTAAAAAGAAATAAAATGGTGACTTACATTGTCTTAGGACTTTATTCATTGTTATTGGCATTCTTCCTGAATTCCAATATTTTTGTAACATATCTTCAGCTAAATGTATTTTTTCAATATCTTCTTTAGATAAATCATGACTCTCTATTAATTCATAAGGCGCATGTTTTTCATAAATATAACCATATTTATTAGCTTCTTTTCTTAAACTTGTTCCTCTTAAAAGTTTTAAGAACCCTAATTGTAATTCCTTAGGATATAATCTAAAAACATCATCAAATGATTTTGAGAATCTTTGTAAGTTCTCTAGTGGCAATCCTGCAATTAAATCTAAATGAAAATCTATTTTATGATTTTGTTGGAGTTGTCGAATAACATCACATAGACGTTCAAAGTTTTGATATCTTTGAACAACTTTATTTGTTGGTTCATAAGTTGATTGAATACCGATTTCAAATCTAAGTAAACCATCAGGTGCTTCTTCATTAATAAAATCAATAATTCTTTGATCTAAAACATCCCCATTGATTTCAAATTGTAATTGTACTCCTGGATGACAGTTTTTAAAAACAAAGTCTAATATTTCTAAAGCATGTTCTGTTTTAGCGTTAAACGAGCGATCTAAAAGCTTAATTACTTTGACATTTGTATTTAAGATTGCTTTTAATTGTTGTTTTAAATAATCCATTGAAAAGAATCTTAATCCTTTTTCTAATGAAGATAAACAATATTGACATTGATAAGGACATCCTCTACTTGTTTCAAAATATAAGATCCTATTTTTCATATCTTTCATGTCTCTTTCTAATAAATAAGGAGACTCTAACATTTCTAAATAACTTAAATCAACTGGTGGAATCAAGCGTGGATCTCGATGTTCTTTCGTACTAATACCTTGAAGCTTGACTTCTTCATTATTTTCCAAAGCTGTCAATAATTGATTTAAAGCAACTTCACCTTCACCAGCCATAATATAATCAATTTCAAACTCATCTAAAAAATGATCTATTTCATAAGTAACCTCTGGTCCACCAACAATAATCTTTAATTCTGGTTTTCTTTCCTTTAATAAATGACATAATTTTTGAATATGATCCACATTCCAAATATAGACACTTAAACAAAGAATATCTAAATCCATTGATAAAAGATCATCTACGATATGATTTAAATCATCTTTAATGGTATATTCTTTAAAATCAATATCATGATCATCTTTACAAGCTACATAAAGAAGTCTTAACGCTAATGATTTATGGATAAATTTTGAATTTAATGTTGTGATTAATGTTTTCATAATTACTCTATATAAAAATCTAGAGAAAACTCTAGATTTTTAATCTTTCTTAAATTTTGGAATAACGTTTTTATATAAACAATACTCTTCTAACGTCCAGTTTTGATCTTTAATTTCCTTAGCCACTTTTTTACCTACATAACGTAAATGCCATGGTTCATGAGAAATTCCTGTAATACCATCCGTTCCTTCTGTAAAACGAACAATAAATCCATATTTTGCACAGTTTTCAACAACCCATTTATATTCTGTTGTATCTCCAAAGACAAGTCTTTGTTTATCAACGACACTTTGAGAAGTCATATCAATACCAAGTCCTGTTTGATGTTCACTTGCTCCTGGAGTAGCTACATATTCAGCAGCATAAGCACCACCATATTTTTGTTCAGTTTCTTGATAGATTTTTTCTTGTTCTTCATATGAACGATAACCACTGTTTAATAATAAATACATACCTTCTTTTTTAGCATCTTTGATCATTTTAACTAAAGCTTCGGCTGCAACTTTTCTAAGTTGTGGATGATCACATGTTGGTGCTACATATTCACTATCTAATTCTACTAAATCTTTTGGTTCATAATCTTCTGGTATTTCAAAATATTTATTAGAAAGTGTAGTTATTTCATCAGGATTTTTAATAAATTCACTATCTTCGTAATAAGTTTTATCCATATTTAATTCTACTCTAATAACAACATCTTCTAAACTTAAATCTTTATGTTTTGACTGATATTTTGTATATCTATTATATTTTGAGTATTTGAATAAATCAAGTTTTATATATTCTTCAAAATCTTTATTATATTTTTTATCAAGAAAGTCAGTAATTTGTGACTTATTTAGATTTCTAATTAAATAATCAATAGTATTTTTACTATATCCTTTTGTATTTAGTTTTAATATATAATCATCAGTATTATCATTTATTTTTTTCTTTTCTTTTAGATAGTTTAAAGTACTCTTTGCTTCAGAACCTGTATATTTAATTTCAAACATTGCATCAATTATGTCAGTATATTTTGTATTTGATAAATATAGTGGTAAATGTGCAAGCTTTACTCTATTAATAAGCACGATTGGAATTATAATAATAAGCACTAAAAATGTTTTTGCAAGATTTCTTCTAAGTTTATAATTCGGTTTTTTCTTAGCCAAAATATCACCTTCCTTATTATCTTAATTATATCAAATAGATGTAATTTGTTCTACAAATTTTTCAAATAATTTCATAAATTATTATATTTATTCATAGTTTTTATTAGAGGTGTAATATGAAAAAAGTTTTAATAGTATTATTTTTATCTTTTATGTTTATTACAAATGTAAAAGCAGAAGACTTAGGGCTTACAGAGAGCGCTAAAAGTTCTATATTAATAGAAGCATCAACAGGTGAAATTATTCATGAGAGTAATGCAAATGAAAGATATGCGCCTGCTTCAATGACTAAAATAATGAGTTTAATACTTATTATGGAAGAACTTGAAAAAGGTAATTTATCACTTGATGAAAAAGTAAAGGTAAGTGCAACAGCGGCATCTATGGGTGGATCTCAAATATATTTAGAATCTGGAGAAGAGATGACTGTTAATGATTTACTTAAAGCAATATGTGTAGGGTCTGCGAATGATGCAGTTGTTACTTTAGCAGAAAGAATATCAGGAACAGAAGAAGCATTTGTATTTAAAATGAATGAAAAAGTAAAAAGCATGGGACTTAAAAATACTAATTTTAAAAATGCAACTGGATTAGATACAGCTAATCACTATAGTTCAGCATATGATATGGCTTCTATGGCAAGAGAACTTGTAAGACATAAAAAAATACTTGAATATTCTGGAATATATGAAACATATTTAAGACAAAATACTAAAAATAAATTTTGGCTTGTTAATACAAACAAATTAATAAAAACATATGATGGAATGGATGGATTAAAAACAGGTTATACAAAAGAAGCTGGTTATTGTTTAACTGCGACTGCTAAAAGAAATAATATGAGATTAATAGGTGTAATTATGGGAGAAGAAACAAGTGCTAAAAGAAATGAAGAAATGAGTAAAATGTTAGATTATGGATTTAATCTTTATACAGTAAAGGGGTATTTAACAACAAAAACAAAGGTTGGCACATTTAAAAATGATAAGAGTAAGACAGGAAGAGTAAATGTAGTTCCAACACAAGATATAAATGTTCTTAATAAAAAAGGTAATAAAGATAGAGAATTAAGTTATAATCTAAAAATAACTAAGAAGGATATTCCTATTAAAAAAGGCGATGTAATTGGATATTTATCAGTTCATGAAAATAACAAGGAAATATATAAAATAAATGTTACTGTTGATGAAGATATAGAAAAAGCAAATATTCTTGAATTATTACTTAGAAATATAAAAGATATTATGACTGGTGAAAATATAATGTAAGAAAATATGGACAATATAGTTCATATTTTTCATATATGAAAAAAAATAGGACTTTTTCTTTTATTGTTTTTAATGTATAATATTCCTTAGAAATGAAGTGATTTAGATGAAATTATTATTACATATTTGTTGCGCACCTTGTAGCATTATGTGTATAAAAAAATTAAGAGAAGAAGACATTGATGTTACAGGTTTTTGGTATAATACAAATATTCATCCATATATGGAATATAAGGCTAGAAGGGATACTTTAAAGAAATATAGTGAAATGATTAACTTAGATGTAATATATAAAGATGAATATGGTCTTAGAGAGTTTACTAAAAATACTATTAATATACTTGATAATAGATGTAGATATTGTTACTATTCAAGACTTGATGAAGTTGCTAGATACGCAAAAGAAAATGGTTATGATGCCTTTTGTACAAGTCTTCTTATAAGTCCATATCAAAAACATGATTTAATTAAAGAAGTAGGAGAGTCTTTAGAAAAAAAGTATGGTATTAAATTTTATTATTATGATTTTAGACCATATTTTAAAGAAGGTAGAGAAGAAGCAAAAAGACTTGGACTATATATGCAAAAATACTGTGGATGTGTATTTAGTGAAGAAGAAAGATATTTAAATTATATTGTAAAAGACAAAGAAAGAATGAGTGAAATAAGATTAGTTAAACCATCTACTATGTTTCAAAATGAAATAAAAAAATATTTAATAGAAAAGAAAAGAGAGTTTAATGAAGTAGATGATTCTTGTGATTATTTAGTTATAAGAAAAGATGATAAAAAGTTAATTGGTATGATTGAAAATATAAAAGATAATAAATTTTCTTTATTAAATGAAGAACAAAATAAAGGTTATGAAGATGAAATTATTAAATTGATTGAACTAAAAAAATTATTATATGGAGGGAAAAATGAATAATAATGAATATATGAAAGTTGCTGTAGAAGAAGCAAATATTAATATGAAAGAAAATTTTGTAAATGGTGGACCTTTTGGAGCAGTAATAGTTAAAGATGGTAAGATAATATCAAGAGTGCATAATACAGTTTTAAAAAGTAAAGATGCAACCGCACATGCAGAAGTTAATGCAATTAGAGAGGCATCAAAAGTACTTAATACACATGATCTATCAGGATGTATTCTTTATACAAGTGCTGAACCTTGTCCAATGTGCTTATCGGCTATTATATGGGCTAATATAAAAGAAGTTTATTATGCAAATACAAAAGAGGAAGCAAATGAAATAGGTTTTAGAGATGATATAATTTATGAATATATAAAAGGAAATAATAAAGATTTAATTAATCTACATAAATTAGATGAAGAAACATCTAAAGAGGCATTTGATAGTTTTAAAAATAGTTTAGATAAAGAAATATATTAAGAAAATTGATAGAAATATCATTTTTTTTAATATTTAGTGGAAAAAAGTTATGTTGTGGAGAATAAATATATGAAAGGAGAAAATATGATTATACAAAATGAAGATGTATTTATAGTATTTAAAACATTACTTTCATTAAATAGTGATTATTTAATAAATAAAATTGAAAGTACTAATAAGATAAAAAGTAATAAAGAATATATTATAGGTAGTATTGATAAAAATGGTATTATTACGATAATTTTAAATTAATTTTGATAGAAAAAAAATGAACCATTAATTTAAGAAGAATAAGAGAATTTCACCAAAATAGGTCATATTTTATTAAAAATGTGAAAAAAATACAACTTTTTTTCAATTTTTTTCTATTTTTTAGGGGAATTTTAATTTTTATGGCTAATAAGATATATGAGGTGATTGAAATGAAGAAAAAAATTCTTCTAATTGTAGTAGGAATAATAAGTGGGTTGTTATTCAGTTGTAAAGATGTAAAAGCACTCTCAGATGACTCTTATTTAGAGACAAATTATATGGGAGTATGGGCATACCATTACAAGAATGGAAATCTTGTAACATATGGTGGTCTTCCATTTAGATATTTAAATGGAAAAATGGGTTATTGTATTGAACCTAGTAAACCAATAACAGTTCATACATATAGCTCATATAGTGATTGGAGTAAAAGTGGGTTTAGTGAAGATGTTAAAAGAAAGATGGAACTAATTGCGTATTATGGATATGAGTACCCTGGTCATAATAATTTAAAATATTATATGGCTACTCAAGAATTAATATGGCTTTTTAGTGAAGATACAGTTGTTTGGAAACAAAATAGAGACTTTTCTAGTGAAACATTAAATGTGGAAGGAGAAAAAAGTGAGATTATGACTCTTGTTAATAATCATAATAAACTTCCATCATTTATAAATAGTAGTTATACCAGTGAATTTGGTAAAGAGTTAACATTAGTAGATTATAATAATGTACTTTCAAATTATGATATAAATGGTGATATAGCCTATACAGTAAATGGAAATACTATTAATATAAATACTAATAAGTTTGGAAAAGGAACAATCTATTTTAATCAAAAGAATTTTAATGATAAAGAAACAACTGTTTATGTAGCTGATAGATATAATAGTCAGAAAATAGTAGTATTTGGTCATCCATCATTAAATAGTGGGAATATTAATATTAGTGTTGATAATGCAAAAATAGAGTTTTCAAAAAAAGATATTGAAACAAAAGAGGTAATTAAGGATAAGAATGCAAAATATAAACTTATCAATAATGAAACAAAAGAAGTAAAAGAAATTGTTATAGATAAAAATGGTATATCTAATATAAATATACCAAAAGGTGTTTATACTTTAGAAGAAATAAAGGCTCCATTTGGATACTCTTTAAATAAAGAAAAAACAACTATAACAATTAATGATGATATAAAATTATCAGATGGTGTATTTAAAGTAGATTTATATGATAAAAAAACTAAAGGTAAGATAAAAATAAAAAAAGTATCAGAAGATGGTAATGATTTAGTAGGAGTAGTTATTGGAATATATGATTCAAATAAAAATTTAATTGAGAAGATTAAAACGGATGAAAAAAATAATAATGAATCTAAAATATTACCTTTAGGAAAATATTATGTAAAAGAAATTAGTACACTTACAGGTTATAAATTAGATAGTAATTTTTATGAAGTTAATCTAAATTATAATAATCAAAATGAAGAGGTAGTTTTAGGCAACATAAAACTTGTAAATGAAAAAATTAGATGTGATTTAGTTTACATTACTAGTGACAAAGATGGTAATTTTCTAGAAAATGTAGAGATAAATGTGGTAGATAAAGATGGTAATTTGGTATTTAATGGTAAAACTGATACACAAGGAAGGGTTATCATAAATAACTTACCATATGGTGAATATTATATTAGACAAATAAAGGTTCCAAGTGAATTTATACTAAATAATGATGAATATAAGTTCTATGTAAATGATAGTACATGTAATTCAAACATAAATGTTACAAATGAGAAAACAGTTATGCCAGTTACTAGTAAACAAAATAGTATGTATTTAGTTTCATTTATAATTTTATTTGGAATAGGAGTATATAATTATGTTAAAAAAGATAGTTAGTTTAATAATTATAACTATCTCTTCTTTTTTTATAATAAACAATTTTAAAGAGGTAAAAGACTATGATGATAATGTAGATTTATTAATAGAAAAAAATAATATTAGATTTGATGAACAATACTTTGGAGGAGAAGGATTCTTATTTTCAATAGATTGTTATACAAAAACAAATAGAGTAGCTCTAGGACATAGAAAAGTTTACAATTATAGATGTGATAATCCTAATAGTGGAATGACTAAATTTAGAATGCAAATTGTTGAAAGTAGTGAGAAATCACAACAAACAATTAAAGAGCATGTTTTAGCCGTTTATCCTAAATTGAGTGCAGAATGTAAATATTCAAATTGGCATACTTATTGTGATTGTTATAACTTTTTTGTAGGATGTAATGTAATTGAACAATATAAGGAAAAATATAAAGAAATAAAGAAAGTTTGTAAAAAAGATGCATTATGCGCATTAAAGGTAAATATTCCAAAAAAGGAAAAAATTAAAGCAATACTTTATTTTATTTCACCATATTTAACAGCTAAATTTATAAATCATTTTAGAGTAAGAAGGTTTACAAAAGAACAATAGAAAATAAAAAGGAGTTTTTGTTGTGAATAAAATTGCAAGAAATTTTTTGAAAAAAAGCAAATATATTGCAAAATCTGCAATATCAGTTTTAAAATTTAAAAGGGTTGAACCAATAGTTCATCCAACCGATAACGAAAATATGTTAAAAGGAAAAACAGCACTTATAACAGGTGGAAGTGGAGGCATTGGTTTTGCAATTGCTAAATCTTTTGTAGAAAGTGGATGTCAAGTAATTATTTCTGGAACTAATGAGAAAAAATTACAAGATTGTTGTAATAAATTAGGAAATAATTCAAAATATGTTGTAATGAATTTATTAAATGTTAAAGAAATAAGAGAAGGAATAAAAAGTGCTGTTAAATTATTTGGAAAAATAGATATTTTAGTTAATTCAGCAGGAATACATTCAACAGCAATGATTAGTGATTTTCTTGATGTAACTGAAGAAGAATATGATTCAATTTTAGGAATCAATTTGAAAGGAACTTATTTTGTATGTCAAGAAATCAGCAATTATATGATAGAAAATAAGATAAAAGGACATATTCTAAATATATCTTCATCTGTTAATTCTTTATTGTCCATGTCTTCTTTTACAGCTGTGTCCATATCTAATATTTCAGATTTTAATTTTTCTAATCGTCTTAATACTTCTGCTCTATTATTTATTGGTAATTTTCTTTCTATTGTATGTGTTAATTTAGCCATTTCTTCTTGTGTTAGTTCATATGTATCTCCATAGTTTGGTATTTTTACAGGAAGTTTTGTTTCTTCTTCTAGTTTTTGTTCTAATACTTCTTGTGATTCTTCTTCACCATGTATTAAGAATATTTGCTTTGGTTTTTTTATAAATGAATATACAAAATTCATTAATCCATCTTGGTCTGCATGTCCTGAATATCCTTCTATATATTCTATTCGTGCATTTACAGCTATTTCTTCCCCAAAGATTTTTACTTTTTTTGCTCCATTTACAATACTATACCCTAATGTTCCTGGTGCTTGATATCCAACAAACAATATTGTTGAATTTGGATTCCATAAATTATGTTTTAAATGATGTTTTATTCTTCCTACTTCACACATTCCACTTGCTGATATTATTATACTTGGTGTTGGGTCTTCATTTAAGGCTTTTGATTCATCTGCTGTTCTTGTGAATTTTAAGTTCGGAAATTCTAGCGGATTATCTCCTCTTAAGATTTCTTGTTTTATATCATCATCAAATAAATCTGTGTTTTCTTTAAATACCTCTGTTGCTGAAATTGCAAGTGGACTATCAACATATACTGGTGCTTTCATTAATTTTTCATATTTTTTAATGAATTCTGGGTCATTTTTTGTTTCTTTAATTTTATTTAGCTCATATAAAATTTCTTGTGTTCTACCAACTGCAAATGATGGTATTACAACTGTTCCTCCATTATCCATTGTTTCTGATACTATATCTAAGAATAGTTCAGCTTTTTCATCATTTCTTACATGTAATCTACTTCCATATGTAGATTCCATTACTAAATAATCTGCATCTTCTATCATTGTTGGTTCTGAAAGAATTGGATTATCATTATTTCCAAGGTCACCTGAAAATACTGTTTTTGTTCTTTTTCCATCTTCATCAACCCACAATTCAATTATACTTGATCCTAACATATGTCCTGCATCATTAAATCTTACATGAATTTCTGGTGTTATTTCTATTATTTCATCATATTTTACTGGTTCAAATAGTTCTAAACATCTTACCGCATCTTCTGCTGTATATAATGGGTCTCTTGGCTTTTCGCCTTTTCTTATTCTTTTTCTATTTTTCCATTCAACTTCCATTTCTTGTATATGTCCACTGTCTGGTAACATTAATGTACATAAATCACAAGTAGCTTTATGTGCATATATTTTATTTTTAAATCCTTCATTATATAATTTTGGAATTCTTCCTGAATGGTCTATATGTGCATGTGTTAATAGCATAAAATCTATTTCTGCTGGATTAAAGTCAAATTCTTGGAAGTTTTCTTCTTCTAATTCTGCTTTTCCTTGCCACATACCACAATCTACTAAAAATTTTTTACCTGCTGCTTCCACTAAGTAGTTTGAACCTGTTACTGTTTTTGTTGCTCCTAAAAAAGTAATTTTCATAATTTTCCTCCCTTTTTGTTAATGTATCCATATTGGAATTTTCTTGTTTAGTTTTATTTCTAAATCTTTTGGTTTACTTATTTCTATTTTTTCTTCAAAAATATTTTCATCAAATATTTGTACAAAATATTTTTCTTTTTCTTTAGTTATTTTTAAATATGCATCTTCTAATTTTATAATTCTTACTTTGAATATGTTTTTTAATATTTCATCATTCGTAGATTTATCATTTGAAATTTTTTCTATTGTTTTTAGTTCATTTGCCTTTGCTATTATTAGTTCATATGTTTCATTTATGTCTTTTTGTAATTTTTCATTTTTTTGAACTAATATATTGTTATCATATGGTATCATCATATAATATCTAAAGTCATATATTATTTTCTCTATGTCTTGTTTTGTTTCTGCTTTTGATATTTCTTTTTTCATTATTTTTAAGAATATTTTTTGGAAATTTAATTTTAATTTTTCTAGTTTTTCTTTTTCATCTAAAACTTTTAAATATTTATATTTGTTTTCAATCCCTTTTTTGTGTTTTATAAAATTTTGTGGATTTAATATTTCATTTAATTTATCTATTTCTTTAAAATATTCATCTCTTTCTTTTTGCATTTTTTGTGATAAAATTCTAATGCTAAATATTTTTTGTTCTAGTGGTAATTTTTCATTTCTTTCTTTATATTCTTTTTCTAACAATTCTTTATTGTTTATTATTGTATCTATTTTTTTTATTTTTTCTGTTAAATTTATCTTTTGATTTGTTACTTTTTCTATATATTCCTCTTTATTTTCTAATTCTTCTAATTCTTCTTGTAATTTTTCTTTTTGTTCTGTATATTCTTTGTTTTTTTGTGGATTATATTTTACTTCTAATAATACTGAAATTTCTGCTAGCAAGTCTATAATCTTTTTTTTATCTTCTACCCCATATTTATTTTCTAATTCTTCTTTAAATTCTTCAAAATAGTCTATCATAAATTCATTGCTTCTAATCCATTTATTTAAAAATTTATGTCCTACTAGAATTCTTAAATTTTGATATATTAAATTATGGTCTATACTCTCAATTTCTTGTGGTATTGTAGTCCATGAATAGCCATTAAAATCACGTAATGGCTCAACCATGTGTATATTGTTTCCTGTATTTATTAAATTTGATATTGTTTCATCTATTAAAAAATAGTTGTCTTTTATGATTTTTTCTTTTTTTCCTATTTTTGCTATTGCATATAGAACTTTTCTTTCTATTGGGTAAGCTATTATTTCTTTATTTTCTTTATCTATTATGTAAGTTCTATTTTCTGGAATTTGATTATTTTGTTCTGACATTTTTAGAATTTTGATTGAATTACAATTGTTTTTTATAATTCCCATTAAATTTTCGATATATTCTTCTTTTGTTTCTATGTCTTTTTTTACTGTTTCTATATCTTTGTAACCTGTTTCTATTTTATATAAAATATTTAGGAGAGTGCTTTTAGCATTTTCTTCAAATTGTTTTTCTTCTAATAGTTTTTCTAATTCATTATTGTAATTTCTTTTTACTATTTTTTCTAAAAAGTTTTGTTTTTTTGCTAACATTTTCTCTCCTTTCTTTTTTTATTCACTTTCTTCTGGTAAGCTTGTATTTGTTCCCATTTTTAGTTCTTCTAGTCTTTCCTTAGACATTAATACTTCTCTTGGTTTACTTCCTTGGTAACCTGATATTATTCCTCTTTCTTCCATTTGGTCTATTATTCTTCCTGCTCTTGCATAGCCTACTTTAAATCTTCTTTGTATAAATGATGTTGAGGCTTGACCTGTTTCTACTACTGTTTCTATTGCATCCATTAAGAATGGGTCTGTTTCATCATCTTCATCTGCTGTGCCATCGCATCGCTCTGGTCATTGCCACTTGCAGTCGCCTGCGGCATTAACTTGATGTTCAATACCTGTGTCAGGTAAGAAATAATCGGAACCAGCAAGGCTGCAATGACCATAAGGTAAGCACCTGCAGAAAAACTTGATGTAATCACATGAAGCGGTGTATCTGAAATATTCATTCCAAAGAAATTATTTACATGGGACACCGTCTCATAGGTGGATGAAATCTCACTGGAGAGAGCCGGGAATGCATCCTTTAACGCATCCCATCCGCTGGAGTTCATCTTATAAGTAACATCCACGATCGAGTTGGCAATCGCGGTCGGATCCGAAACAGTAAAATTAGCTACCGGCTGTGTCGTGATCTTAAGTGTAGACACCAGATTGGTCATGGTATCCTGATATCCCTCTGTCGCCATGATGCCGTCTACCAGGGATGTTGCATTGCCGCCAAGCGGCTGTGTGAACAGATTCTTAATACCGCTTACATAGGCAGGAACGTTCATGAATACACGATACAAAGCAAACAGAAGCGGCATCTGAATCAGCATCTGCACGCAGCTTCCCATCATGGAAACACCGTACTTCTCATAGACAGCCTGTGTCTCCTGCTGCATTGCCATCATGGATGCCTGATCCTTTTTTCCCTGATACTTTTTATTAATCGCATTCAGCTCCGGCTGCATCTTCTGTGACAGCTTTGAGAACTTCTGCTGCTTATAAGTAAGCGGGAACAGAAGAAGATAAATAATAATCGTAAATATAATGATGGAAAGACCTACATTACCAATTCCAATCTGATCCATCAGATAGTAGACTCCATTCATTACCCATCCAAGTAATTTTGCGATTGGTCCGAGAATCGCACCGTCATACGCTGTTAATAACATTTCTGACACTTAAAATACCTCCACTATGGAACCGGATCATATCCACCTTTTGAAAAAGGATTGCATCTTATAATTCTCCATAAAGCCAGCGTGCCGCCCTTGATGGCTCCGTATTTTTCGACAGCTTCCAGCCCGTACAACGAACAGGTTGGACAATACGGACACTTGGTCGTTTTCATCGGAGAAAGATATTTTCTATAAAATTTTATCAAAGCGATCAAAATTTTTTTCAAAATGATTCCATCTTCTTTTCTTTACTAATGATCTTGTGAAGACCCCCAAGATGCAGCAGCGCACTCTCCACTTCATGATACGAGATGTCCTTCGCTGTGCTCCTTGCGACGACTACAATGTCCAAACCACTATTGAACATGTCTTCATGCAGTCTGTAGCTTTCCCGGATCAGCCGGGTCAGATGATGTCTGATAACACTGTTTCCAACTTTTTTACTCACGGAAATCCCTAAACGATTTCCTTCTGTCTGATTTGAAAGAACGTACATCACAAGGTACCGGTTCGCATATGACTTTCCCCTGCGGTATACGTTCTGGAAATCTTTGGTTTTCTTCAATGACTCGGAATATTTCATTCTGTATGCATGTCCTTTATAGAAGAAAAGACCACATAAGATGTGGCCTAAGCTGACAATTTCTTTCTACCTTTTAATCTTCTTGCAGCCAATACTTTTCTTCCGCCTGCTGTGCTCATTCTGCTTCTGAAACCGTGAACTTTCGCTCTCTGTCTCTTTTTTGGTTGGAATGTCATCTTCATATCGCATTCACCTCCTCTACGTTACAAAACATCATTCTCAATTATATCAGAAAAAGTCTCCAAGTCAAGCATAAAATAATAATCCCGGCCATCAGAATTCATCTACATTTCCACAATCTGCTCTTTGTGGAAAAAAATAACCACTGTATATATAAGGAAGAAACTCATGCCATCTATATCTTGTAAAATTGCTTTCCACAACCATTCCACAAAAAAAAGTAAAATTCAGGGTCCCGGAAAGCCCTTAAATACGCCGTTGACATAAGTTATCCCCGAAATGTGGATAACTTGTGGATAAAACATGGATAATACACGGACAAGTTGTGAATAAGCATCACAAACGCTGATTTTTGGCGGTCTATAACATGACATCACTTTTTTTCCCTCATAGGCACCGTATTTTGCCCAAATAGCGATTTTTTTCTTTTACAGTGTTCCCCTACGCCATAGCGCTCCAAAGCAAATTAAACATTGATTAAAGCACTAAAATGGTGTAGGATAGAAGGTGTAGGATTTTTTTTAGTATGATAAGAAATTGGAGCGTTTACATGGATCAGATTTTAGAAAAATGGGACGAGATCCTGATGACCGTGAAGACAGAACACGACATCAGCGACATTGCTTTTAACACATTCTTACGTCCCCTTGAATTTTATGGTGTCACTGGGAACACCGCATATATCCTTGTCCCGTCCGAGCAGTTGGGACTCAGCTATATTTCCAAAAAGTACTATCTGCCGCTCAAAGTAGCAATCACAGAGATCACCGGAACAGAATACGAGATAAAGTTCATTCTTCCGGAACAGGCGAAGTCGATCGCTTCTTCTCCTAATAAACAGAAAAAGCCTTTTTACTCAGAAGCGGCATCCAAATCGAATCTGAATTCCAATTATACGTTTGATACATTCGTTGTCGGAAGCAATAATCGTTTTGCCCACTCCGCTTCTCTCGCAGTTGCGGAATCTCCGGGCGAGGCATACAATCCTCTCTATATTTATGGAGGACCGGGACTCGGCAAGACGCACCTGATGCATTCCATCGGTCATTTCATCCTGGAGCGCAATCCGGATGCGAAGATTATCTGCGTGACTTCCGAAGAATTTACCAACGAGGTCATCGAGTCCATCCGAAGCGGTAATGCAGCCGCGATGAACAAGTTTCGTGAAAAATACCGCACCATCGATGTTCTGATGATCGATGATGTACAGTTTATTATAGGTAAGGAAAGTACGCAGGAAGAATTTTTCCATACGTTCAATGCCCTCCACTCCGCCGGCAAGCAGATTATTCTTACATCCGATAAGCCGCCAAAAGAGATGGAGACACTGGAAGAACGTATCCGTTCCCGTTTCGAGTGGGGTCTGATGGCTGACATCGGAACACCGGACTACGAGACGCGAATGGCGATTCTCCGCAAGAAGATCGAAGCGGATGAAATGAACTTAAGCGACGAGATCCTTAATTACATCGCAACCAACATCAAGTCCAACATCCGTGAGTTAGAGGGTGCGCTCAACAAACTTCTCGCCTACTCCAACCTTGAGAAAACTGAGATCACGATGGAGATTGCCCAGAAGGAGCTTCAGAATATCATCACTCCGGACAAGCCGAAGGAGATTACGCCTCAGCTTATCATCGAGGTCGTATCGGAGCATTTCCAGATCTCCTTAGATCAGATGATCTCCAAGAACCGGAGCAAAGACATCGCAAGGCCGCGCCAGATTGCCATGTATTTATGTAAGAATATGACCGACACACCGTTAGATTCCATCGGTGCGCTGCTCGGCGGCAGAGATCACTCTACCATCATCCACGGCGTCCAGAAGATTTCGGATGAGTACGAGTCGGACGAGACGACACGCAGTCTCATCGACACCATCAAGAAAAAGATCAACCCGAACTAGATATTCACATTCGGTTGTTGAAATATTGTGTAAGGTTTGTTCATGAAACTGGATAAACATCATTATGTAAACCACTTAAGACTTCTTTCACATTTTTCTTTCAAGTTTACATAATTTTTTATTCACAGGTTGTCCAGATTTCATCCGCACGTAATTCACAGACTTTCACCCTTCATTTTTTACCTGAAAGTCTTATAGATCAAGGGCTGTGTGACTTATTCACATATAAACACCCCCTAAGAATATTACTTTGAATCTCTTTTTATAACAATCATGTATGGCGTGCGCACCATATATTCCACGAACCACAGGAAGGAGTTATTAACAACTATGAAACTGATCTGTTCCAAATCAAATTTATTACACGGTGTCAATATCGTATCGAAAGCGGTTCCAACCAGAACCACGATGGCCATTCTGGAGTGTATCCTGATTGATGCTTCAGCCAATGAGATCAAATTAACTGCAAATGATATGGAATTGGGAATCGAGACGAAGATCGAAGGCGAGATCGCAGAACGCGGAGTGATTGCTCTGGATGCCAAGATATTTTCCGAGATCGTGAGAAAGCTTCCTGACAGTGATGTTGTGATTGAGACAGACGCTTCCTTTAAGACGACCATTACCTGTGAAAAAGCAAAGTTCAATATCGTAGGAAAATCCGGAGATGATTTTTCCTATATTCCTTATATCGAGAGAAATGAAGCCATCACGTTATCGCAGTTCACCTTAAAAGAAGTCATTCGCCAGACGATCTTCTCGATCGCGGACAACGACAATAACAAGTTAATGACGGGAGAGCTTTTTGAGATCGAGGAGAATCATTTGAAAGTGGTATCTCTCGACGGCCACCGTATTTCCATCCGCAACATCGAGTTAAAGAATAACTATGAGCACAAGAAGGTTGTCGTTCCTGGAAAGACGCTGCAGGAAGTGAGTAAGATTCTTCCGGGAAGCGCGGAGGAAGATGTCAATATGTTCCTGACCGACAATCACATTGTATTTGAGTTCGACGATACAACTGTCGTTTCCAGACTGATCGAGGGTGAATACTTTAAGATCGAGCAGATGCTTTCCTCCGATTACGAGACAAAGGTCAAGATCAACAAGCGCGAGCTGTTAGACTGTATCGACCGTGCGACGCTCCTCGTCAAAGAGGGTGACAAAAAGCCGATCATCATGAATGTGACAGACGGAAACATGGAGTTAAAGATCAATTCCTTCATCGGTTCCATGAATGAGGATATTGATATTGTAAAAGAGGGCAAGGATATTTTAATCGGATTCAACCCGAAGTTCTTCATCGATGCGCTTCGCGTAATTGATGAGGAGGAGGTAAGCCTTTACATGGTGAATCCAAAGGCACCGTGTTTTATCAAGGATGATGAAGGAAAGTTCATTTATCTGATACTGCCGGTGAACTTTAATGCCAGCACCGTTTAGAAACGAGGCGTAGGAGAGATATGATAGAAATAGAGATTCGCAAAGAGGATGAATTCATCAAACTGGGACAGGCACTGAAAAAAGCCGGACTTGTGGAGTCCGGAGTGGATGCCAAGTTCGTGATCCAGGATGGACTTGTAACTGTGAACGGGGAAGTAGAGACCCAGAGAGGAAAGAAGCTGCACGGCGGTGAACTTGTTTCCTATAATGGCGAGACAGTAAAGATAGTCAGATGAACATTCGGTCAATCGAGCTTAAGAATTTCAGAAATTACGAAAATTTAGAGATTTCTTTTGATGAAGGAACCAATATTTTATTCGGGGATAATGCGCAGGGCAAGACAAATATCTTAGAAGCGGCATATATGAGCGGAACGACCAAGTCCCACAAAGGAAGCCGTGACAGGGAGATGATCCGTTTCGGTGAGGAAGAAGCTCATCTGAAAACGGTTGTCGTGCGCGGTGGGAGAGAATATCAGATCGATATGCATCTGAAGAAGAACCGCGCCAAGGGGATTGCCATCGACAAGATTCCGATCAAAAAAGCCAGTGAGCTTTTCGGAATTTTAAATATTGTCTTTTTTTCACCGGAAGATCTGAATATTATCAAGAACGGTCCGGCGGAGCGGCGCAGATTTTTGGATTCCGAATTGTGCCAGCTGGATCGGATCTATCTGGCAGACCTCACAAATTACAATAAAATCTTAGCGCAGCGCAACAAGCTATTAAAAGATATGATCTATCGTCCGAGTCTTTCCGATACGCTGCCCGTCTGGGACATGCAGCTTATTGAGACCGGGAAGAAGATCATCCGGCGCAGAAAACAGTTCGTGGATGAACTCCGGGAGATTGTAAGTGACATTCATTACCGCATTTCCGGCGGAAAGGAAGAGCTTTTTTTAAAATATGAGCCGAATATCGACGATATCTTTTTTGAAGATGAGTTGAGCAGGGCGAAGGAAAAGGACAAAAAGCTTTGTCAGACATCGGTGGGACCGCACAGGGACGACCTGCTGTTCTCGATCGGTGACGTCGATATCCGAAAGTACGGTTCACAGGGACAGCAGAGAACATCGGCGTTGTCGTTGAAGTTGTCTGAGATTGAACTTGTGAGGAAGTCCATTTCCGATACGCCGGTGTTGCTGCTGGATGATGTGTTGTCCGAGCTTGACAGCAGCCGTCAGAATTATCTGCTGAACAATATTTCCGATACGCAGACTATTATTACCTGTACGGGACTGGATGAATTTGTGAGAAATCGTTTTACGGTAAACCGGGTATTTGAAGTCATAGCCGGTCATGTATATGAGCGATCAATATAGTAAGCGTGAGCCGTTTTTCTGGCTGATGCAGAAATGGAGAATAAAATGGGTACAGAAAATGAATACGGAGCAGATCAAATCCAGATATTAGAGGGACTTGAGGCAGTCAGAAAAAGACCCGGAATGTACATTGGAAGTACATCTGCGAGAGGACTTCATCATCTGGTATATGAGATTGTAGATAATGCAGTTGATGAGGCGCTTGCCGGATATTGTAAAAATATTGAAGTGACGATCAATACGGACAATTCCATCACGGTGGAGGATGACGGACGCGGTATTCCGGTCGGGATGAATCACAAAGCCGGAAAGTCTGCACTGGAGGTTGTATACACGGTGCTTCATGCCGGCGGAAAGTTTGGCGGCGGCGGATATAAGGTATCCGGCGGTCTCCACGGAGTAGGAGCATCGGTTGTAAATGCCCTATCCACGAAGCTTTCTGTTGAGGTATACAAGGATGGACAGATTTACAGTCAGAGTTATAAGATTGGCAAGCCGGATGAACCTGTTAAGGTTATCGGTAAGTGTTCTGCCGAAAAACACGGAACGAAGGTTACCTTCCATCCGGATCCAACGATCTTTGAGGAAACCGTCTATGATTACGATACGTTAAAACAGAGACTGCGCGAGACCGCCTTTTTAACAAAAGGCTTAAGAATTGTGCTCTCCGACGCCAGAGTGGATCCGGTGCATACACACGAATTCCACTATGCAGGCGGTATCAAAGAATTTGTGACCTACTTGAACAAGAGCAAGGAAGCGCTTTATCCGGAAGTCATCTACTGCGAGGGAACCAGGGACGGAGTCTATGTGGAAGTTGCCATGCAGCACAACGATTCCTACAATGATGCGACTTACAGCTTTGTCAATAATATCATCACACCGGAAGGCGGTACACATCTTGCCGGTTTCCGTAATGCATTGACGACGACTTTCAATACCTATGCGCGTGCGAATAAGATTTTAAAGGATACGGAGCCGGCGCTCACCGGAGACGATATCCGCGAGGGACTCACGGCGATCATCAGCATCAAGATCGAGGAGCCACAGTTCGAGGGACAGACGAAGCAGAAGCTCGGCAACAGCGAGGCGCGAGGCGCCGTTGACTCGGTTGTCAGCGAGCAGCTCACCTACTTCCTGGAGCAGAATCCTACGGTGGCGAAGAACATCTGTGAAAAATCACTGCTCGCGCAGCGCGCGAGGGAAGCGGCGAGAAAAGCGCGTGATCTCACCAGAAGAAAGACTGCACTTGAGGGAATGTCTCTTCCGGGCAAGCTTGCCGACTGTTCGGACAAAGACCCGAAGAACTGCGAGATCTTTATCGTAGAGGGAGATTCCGCCGGTGGTTCTGCAAAGACGGCGAGAAGCCGTGCAACGCAGGCAATCCTGCCGCTCCGCGGTAAGATTTTGAATGTGGAGAAGGCAAGACTGGACAAGATTTACGGCAATGCTGAGATCAAAGCGATGATTACTGCGTTCGGTACCGGTATTCATGAAGATTTTGATATCAGCAAGCTCCGCTACAACAAGATCATCATCATGACCGATGCCGATGTCGACGGTGCACATATTGCGACGCTGATGCTGACCTTTTTGTACCGCTTCATGCCGGAGCTGATTAAGCAGGGACATGTCTATCTGGCTACTCCACCGCTCTATAAGATCGAGAAGAACAAGAACGTGTGGTATGCGTACGATGATAACGAATTAAACAGCATTCTGACAGAGATCGGCCGCGACGGCAACAACAAGATCCAGCGATACAAAGGACTTGGTGAGATGGATGCCGAGCAGCTCTGGGAGACGACCATGGATCCGGAGAAGCGTATCTTAAAGCGTGTCATGATTGATGAGGAGAATTCTTCTGAGATTGATGTGACGTTTACAACGCTCATGGGAGACAAGGTAGAGCCACGCCGTGAATTTATCGAGGAAAATGCAAAGTATGTACAGAATCTTGATATCTGACAGACGGACTGTACAGAGTATGTAATTGATAGAAATGGAGAAAAATCCTATGGATGACAAGATTTTTGACCAGATACATGATGTGGATCTGAAGAAAACAATGGAAAGTTCCTACATCGACTATGCCATGAGTGTCATTGCACAGCGTGCGTTGCCGGATGTAAGAGATGGTTTGAAGCCGGTACAGAGGCGTGTCCTCTATTCCATGATTGAGCTGAACAACGGACCGGACAAGCCGCACCGTAAATGTGCGCGTATCGTCGGTGATACGATGGGTAAATACCATCCGCACGGCGACAGCTCAATCTACGGAGCACTCGTCAATATGGCGCAGGACTGGTCATTCCGTTATCCGCTTGTCGACGGACATGGAAATTTTGGTTCCGTCGATGGTGACGGCGCTGCTGCTATGCGATACACTGAGGCAAGACTTTCCAAGATTTCCATGGAAATGCTTGCGGACATCGGAAAAGATACGGTTGATTTTGTTCCGAACTTCGATGAGACGGAAAAAGAGCCTACAGTGCTTCCGTCCCGTTTTCCGAATCTGTTAGTCAACGGTACGACCGGTATCGCTGTCGGAATGGCGACCAATATTCCGCCGCACAATCTGCGTGAGGTTATTAACGGTGTGGTAAAGATCATTGATAATCAGGTGTTGGAAGACCGCGGAACCGATATCGAGGAGCTTTTGACGATCGTCAAGGGACCGGATTTTCCTACCGGAGGTACGATTCTTGGAACCGCCGGAATCAACGAGGCATACCGGACCGGACGCGGAAAAGTCAGAGTACGCGCGGTGACGAGCATTGAGCCGATGCAGAACGGCAAGAACCGTATTGTTGTGACGGAGCTTCCGTACATGGTAAATAAGGCGCGTCTGATCGAGAAGATTGCGGAGCTTGTCAGAGATAAGAAAATCGACGGCATCACCGATCTGCGGGATGAGTCCGACCGTCAAGGTATGAGAATCTGCATCGAACTCCGCCGTGATGTGAACCCGAATGTCGTGCTGAACCTTCTGTACAAGCATACACAGCTTCAGGATACGTTCGGTGTTATTATGCTGGCACTCGTTGACAACCAGCCGAAGGTCTTAAACCTTTACGAGATGCTCAACTATTACCTGATCCATCAGGAAGAAGTTGTCACCAGAAGAACGAAATATGATCTGAACAAAGCGGAAGAACGTGCTCACATCTTACAGGGATTATTAACAGCACTTGATAATATTGATGAAGTTATCAACATTATCCGCAGCAGCAAGAACACCCAGGAAGCAAAAGACCGCTTAATGGAGCGTTTTGCGCTGACGGACGTACAGGCACAGGCGATCGTGGATATGCGTCTGCGTGCGCTGACAGGTCTGGAACGCGAGAAGCTGGAGAACGAATACGCGGAATTGATGGAGCGCATCACAGAGTTGAAGGCAATTCTTGCCGACAAGAAAAAGCTGCTCGGCGTCATCCGTGAGGAGATTCTTCTGATCGCCGACAAGTACGGGGATGACAGAAGAACATCCATCGGTTTTGACGAATATGATATTTCCATGGAGGATTTGATTCCGGTTACCAATACCGTCATTACCATGACGAAGCTTGGATATATCAAGCGTATGAGCCTTGACAATTTCCGTGCGCAGAACCGCGGGGGCAAGGGAATCAAGGGAATGGAGACCATTGATGACGATTACATCGAGGAACTTCTGATGACGACATCGCACCATTACCTGATGTTCTTCACGAATACCGGCCGTGTATACCGCATGAAGGCTTATGAGATTCCAGAGGCAAGCAGAACCGCGCGCGGTACCGCAATCATCAACCTGCTTCAGCTGCAGCCGGGAGAGAAGATTACCGCGGTCATTCCGATCCGTGAGTACACCGAGGGACATTTCCTTTTTATGGCGACGAAGAAGGGTATCGTGAAGAAAACGCCAATCACGGACTATGCAAATGTGAGAAAGACAGGTCTTGCAGCCATCAATCTGCGCGAGGACGACGAGCTGATCGAGGTGAAGAAGACCGATAATAATCAGGATATTTTCCTTGTCACCAAATACGGACAGTGTATCCGGTTCAAGGAGACAGACGTAAGAAAAACAGGCAGAACATCCATGGGCGTCATTGGTATGAACCTGACAGACGGAGATGAGGTCGTCGGCATGCAGATGGAATCCCAGGGAGATTCCCTGATGATCGTTTCCGAAAAAGGTCTCGGAAAGTGCACGTTAATCTCCGAGTTTACCACACAGAACCGTGGCGGTAAGGGTGTGAAGTGCTACAAGATTACCGAGAAAACAGGTAATATCGTCGGTGTCAAGGCAGTCAACCATGACAATGAAATAATGTTAATCACGACAGAGGGTATCATTATCCGCATTAAGGTAGCGGATACGGCACTTCTTGGACGTATTACCTCCGGTGTCAAGCTGATCAATCTGGACGAGAATGTGACTGTGGCAAGCATTGCGAAGGTGCGCGAGAATAAGGAGCTTGAGACAGCCGATACTTCTGAGCTTCTGACCGATGAGGAAGAGGCGGCAAGCGCGGCTCTTGCAGCAGAAAATGCGAAGAAAGCAGCCGGTCAGTCAGACAATTCCGAGACGGATGACGAGCTGATGGATGAGCTGTTGAAGCGTGCTGAAGACGATGCCAAGGATGACAGTGACGAGGAATAAGCATTTTTCTAAAAATAAAAGAAAAATAAAAAATATAAAAAAAATATAAAGATACATTTGACATCGTATAGCCTTTTATATATGATAGAGTGTGAAGAGAGATTTTACTATTAAGGAGGAACAGGTTATATGAGTACTTATGGAGCAATTCTTGGAGCAAGCATCGGTGTCATTCTGTTATGTCTTGTTGTTATGGTAGCATGCTATGTGTTATATGCAGTTTCCCACATGAAGGCATTAAAGGCACTGGGATACAAAAATGCATGGCTTGCATGGATTCCATACGGTGTATTTTATGCATGTGCGGATGCAGCAGCAGAGGGGGAAGGCGAGAAGGTAAAGTTATTTGGAAGCCTTGAACTTCCGGCAATGGTATTCAAGCTCTGGTGGATTTTACCGCTTGCACTGTTGTTTATTCCGGTAAACGGCACGGTAGAAAATGTCATCACAATCGTATTAAACGTTGTATTCTTAGGATGCAGCTACGCTAAGATGTATGCAAAGTTAGAGGGCAAGCAGGAGAGCGAGACACAGGCAATCGGCTGTGTATCCGGTCTGATCCCGATCATTGCAGTTGTAAAATTCCTGTCTTATAAGGGAAATAACTAAAATCGAAGATGTATCGGAACCCGCGGTCAAAAGACCGCGGGTTTTTCTTATTCCTTTATTTACTTTTGAAATACCAGGTGTTATAGTAAATCACGGATGATATTCCGCAGCGCGGAAATGATACCGGAGAAGAAAAGAGAACGAACCCTAGATCGCCAGTTTCCGACGGGACGTGGATCGAGGAGACCATGATTTCACAGGAAAGGTGCCGCATACTGCTTCCGGGAGGAGGCGTTTGTATTTCATTGAATGATGTACAGACCGAACGTATGCAGATCGGTTTTATCGGTGCCGGCAAGGTCGGCGTGTCACTTGGCAAATATTTTAAAGAAAAGGGCAGGAACGTAGGAGGTTATTACAGCCTGACCCGCGCGTCTGCTGCATGGGCAGCAGCATTTACACAGACAACCTGTTATGAAAGTTTAGAAGAAATCATCAGCAGTTGCGGCATGATTCTATTTACTGTACCGGATTCCGCCATCGCAGAAGTGTGGCGGCAGGCAAAGCCCTATGTATCCGGTAAAGTGATCGGTCATTGCAGCGGTCTTTACAGTTCAGACATCTTTTCAGACTGGGACAGCATGAACTGTCATGCATGTTCCGTACATCCTCTTGCTGCAATCAGCAGCAAAGAAAATGCATGGAGAGAATTATCCGGCGTATTGTTCACACTCGAGGGAGACTCCTCCTATGTGAAGGATCTGGAGACATTTTTCCATTCCATGGGCAATCGTACTCGTATCATTTCCAAAGAAGACAAAATCAAATATCACGCGGCGGCAGCAATCTCATCCAACTATATGACTGCCTTATTTTCCATGTCCGAGCAGCTACTTCTCGACTGCGGATTCGCACAGGAGGAAGCGCGAAGCGAGCTCTATGCACTTGCAAAGGGAAATCTGGATCACATTCTGACACAGGGATGCGTGCAGTCTCTCACAGGTCCGCTGGAGAGAAATGATTGTGCGACCGTAGAAAAACATATTTCCGCGTTAAATGTAAAACAGCGGAAAATATATACTTCCTGTGCCGAATATCTCACAGATCTCGCACAGAGCAAGCATCCAGATCGTGATTACACGGAGATGAGAAAATTGTGCAGAAACGGGGAACACAGCCCGGGCGCGGAATGCGCGGAAACAGTGTGAACAGGAAAACACAGTCTATGCGCCTGGGGCGCAGGAAAAGTGGAGGGAAACATGAAAAACACAGTATTGACGTTACAGAAGCAGAAGGAAGAACACGATAAGATCGTCATGGTGACGGCTTATGATTACACGACGGCAAAGATCATGGATGAAGCCGGTGTCAACACGATCCTCGTCGGGGATTCATTGGGAATGGTAATGCTCGGATATGAGGATACGCTCTCTGTGACCATGGAAGATATGATTCATCACACGGCAGCGGTTTCACGCGGTGCAAAAGATGCATTTGTAGTTGCGGATATGCCGTTTATGTCCTACCAGACATCCGTGTACGACGCAGTGGTCAATGCCGGAAGACTGATGAAGGAAGGCCGCGCGAATGCGGTAAAGCTGGAGGGTGGTGTGGAATTTGCACCTCACATCGAGGCGATCGTGAAGGCATCCATTCCGGTTGTGGCGCACATCGGATTGACCCCCCAGTCTGTCAATGCATTCGGTGGATTCAAAGTGCAGGGAAAAGATGTGGAGGCAGCGAAAAAGCTTCTGGCCGACGCGAAGGCAGTGGAAGCGGCAGGTGCCTGCATGGTCGTGATGGAGTGTGTGCCGGCGAAACTGGCAGCTAAGATATCAGAAGAACTTACGATTCCGACCATCGGTATCGGTGCGGGAGCAGGCTGTGACGGACAGGTGCTCGTCTACCAGGATCTGCTCGCCATGTATGGTGATTTCCGTCCGAAATTTGTAAAAGTATTTGCAAACGTAGGAGAAGTAATGCGCGAGGGCGTCAAAGCATATATCAAAGAGACAAAAGAGGGAACATTTCCGGGCGAGGAACATTGCTTTAAGATCGATGACTCAGTGATTGAAAAGTTATACTAAATGACAGATCATGCCGAAAGGAGCAGATTATGAAAATCGTATCAACCATAGAAGAAGTAAGAGCACAGGTGAAGGAGTGGAAAAAGGAAGGACAGAGCATTGGGTTTGTGCCGACCATGGGCTACCTGCATGAGGGACATATGAGCCTGATCGATGCAGCCGGAGAGAATGACAAGGTTGTTGTGAGCATTTTTGTCAATCCGATGCAGTTTGGGCCGACGGAGGATCTCGCAAGCTATCCGAGAGATCTGGAACATGATGCGAAGCTCTGTGAGGAGCACGGTGTGGATCTCATTTTCCATCCGACACCGGAGGAGATGTACGGGGATCAGTTTTATTCTTATGTGGATATGGATGTGCTGACCAAGGAGCTTTGCGGACTCAGCAGACCGGTACACTTCCGCGGCGTGTGCACGGTTGTGACAAAGCTTTTCAATATTGTAACGCCGGACCGCGCATATTTCGGACAGAAAGACGCGCAGCAGCTCGCGGTCATCAAGAGAATGGTGAAAGATCTGAACATGCCGCTTACGATTACCGGCTGTCCGATCATCCGTGAAGCGGACGGACTTGCAAAAAGTTCCCGCAACACCTATCTGTCTATAGAGGAGCGGGAGGCAGCGCTCGTGTTAAGCCGTTCCATTTTCCTCGGAAAAGAGATGGTGGAAAAGGGAGAGCGCGACTGCAAAAAGATTCTTGCCGCAATGACAGCGGAGATCGAAAAAGAGCCTCTTGCAAAGATTGATTATGTAAAAATCGTAGATCTTGACACGATGCAGCAGGTGGAGAAGATCGACAGAGGAATCCTTGCCGCGATAGCGGTCTATATCGGAAAGACAAGACTGATCGATAATTTTATGTATGAATTGGAGAACTAGGCGATGACAATTAAAATGTTGAAAGCAAAAATACACCGCGCAACAGTAACACAAGCGGAATTAGACTACGTTGGGAGCATTACCGTGGATATGGATCTGCTGGAGCAGGCGGGAATCCTGGAATACGAGAAGGTACAGATCGTGGACGTCAACAACGGCTCCCGCTTTGAGACCTACACGATTGCCGGAGAGCGAGGCAGCGGCGTGATGTGCTTAAACGGTGCGGCGGCACGCATGGTGCAGACCGGCGACAAGATTATTCTGATGGCATACGCGCAGGTGACGCCGGAGGAAGCATCAGAGCTTCGTCCAACGGTGCTTTTCGTGGATGAGAAAAATAAAGTCACAAAGGTGACAAATTACGAAAAACACGGAGAAATCGGAT
>ERZ773192.1223-NODE-1223-length-27330-cov-5.241907_pt1 | contig 27330 bp, 26 predicted proteins | sample MGYA00581010_ERZ773192 | MGnify/ENA primary metagenome ERZ773192 (study PRJEB29015, sample SAMEA2737741) | human gut metagenome | biome: human gut; feature: human-associated habitat; material: faeces | place: China | collected 2012 ...
TCATACCAATAAAAGATAAAACAAATAATACAGCTGATAGTATTAAAATTAAATTTTTAGATTTACAAATTTTTTCAGCTATTTTTTTCATATTTTTTCCCTCCATCGCTATAACATTCTATTCTTTTTCTTTTAAAAATGCACCAACAAAATCATATTTTAGTTTGGTTATCCAACATTTATTCCAAAATGTATGTATAAATAAGCAACGTAATGTATTTTATCTTTACAAAGTTCTAAAAAGAAATATAATAGTAATAGGTGAAGTTTATGAATAAAAAGGATTTAAGAGTTGTAAAAACACAAAATACACTATATACAACACTTCTAGAATTAATGAAAGAAAAGTCATTTGAAGAAATTAAAGTATCTGATATCTGTAGTCATGCTCTTATTAATCGTTCTACTTTTTATGCTCATTATAATGATAAATATGAGTTATTAGCTGATGCGATTGATGATTTAAAGAATTCACTTATTATGGAGTTAAACAAAAATAAGAGTATTTCTAACACAAAAGAATATTATCTAGAAATGATTAGATTATTTTTAAATAATATTGAAGAAAAGAAAGATATTTATTTAGCTGTTATGATTAATAATCGTAATAGTATTATGGTAGATATTATTTATGATGTATTAGACCATGATGTTACTAATAGATTAAAGGAAAGTAAAGATAAAAATGATAATACTGTTCCTATTAATATTGCTGCTAAATTCTATTTGGGTGCTGTTTTTAATGTAGGAATAGAATGGCTTAGAAATGATACTAGTTATACAAAAGATGATATTATTAACTATTTAGATTTATTGATACCCGATAATTTAAACTAAAAATAAGCAACGGTTTTAGAAACTGTTACTTATTTTTTATACTTTTATGATTATTTAGATTTTATAATATTTTCAATTAGTTCAGCACACTTCTCTACTCCTAATAAATCAACATTTAACATTAAGTCGTAGTTATTAGGATTTTTCCAAGCTCTATCTGTATAGTATTTATAATGTTTTTCACGCTTTTTATTGATAGATTCTATTTGCTTTTCGGCTTTTTCTTTAGAAATTCCATAATATTTTACTGCTCTTTTTACTTTAGAATCCATATCACTATATAGGAATACTTTTAAAGTGTTTTTGGTATCTTTTAAAATGTAATCACTACATCTTCCAACAATAACACAAGAATGTTTTGCTAAATCTTTAATGACTTTAACTTCTGCTACAAATAATCTATCATCATTATTATCTTTATATTTAGAAGATGCCATTATTTCATCATTTTTAGTGATATATGCTGAAGATAAACCTGATTCTTTAGCAGCTAAACTGATTAATTCTTTATCATAAAATGGTAAACGCATTCTATCTGCTAATAATTTACCTACATATCTTCCACCAGAACCATACTCTCTAGAAATAGTAACTATTATTTTTTGTCCTTGATAATCTAATTTTTGATTTTCGTTTGTTACTACAATATCTTGATTATCATCTTTTAGTTTTTTATATTCAGATAAAAGAATAAAAATACTAATTACAAAAGTAATACTATCAGATATACAACCAGCATATAAAGCACCGTAAATTCCTTTTTTACACAGAATACATAAAATTAAGGCAATTGGAATAAATAAAATTATCTGTCTAATAAAAGATACAGCTGTAGCTTTTTTTACATTTCCTAATGATTGAACCACAATACTAGTAGTCATTTCTAAGAAATTAAGACAACATACTAATAGGAAACTTCTACACATTAACACAGCAAATTCCATGAATAAATCATAGCTAGGATCTGTTTTAGAAATAAAGATACCTGCTAATTCTTTAGGAAATAAAAAGAAAATGATATTAAATAAAATTCCAACTATCATATTGATTACTAATACTTTTTTTAAGGTTTCTCTAACGCGACTATAATTACCTGCTCCATAGTTAAAACCAATAATAGGTTGACTACCAATAGATATTCCTAAAATAGTAGATATGTATAATGAGTTTATTTTAGAAATAACGCCATATACAGAAAGTGGTATATCACTACCAAATTTACTAGTTGCTCCATATTTAGTCATGATATTATTCATAAATACAAATAAAGCAAGTACAGTTGCCTGAGTAATAAAACTTGATAATCCTAATCCTAGTGTTCTAGTAATTGATTTATCTAATTTAAAATCACTTTTTTCTAACTTTACACTTTTAATTTTAGGTATATAAACAAGTGCCATAATACAAGATACAATTTGCCCTATTACTGTAGCAATAGCCCCACCTTTTACTCCCATATTAAATGTAAAAATAAAGATAGGGTCTAAAATAATGTTAATGATAGCTCCTACTACTAATAAAATCATAGAATATTTTGGAGAACCATCAGCTCTTATAATAGAAGCAATTGCTGAATAAGTAATCATAAATGGTGCACCTATTAAAATAATTCTTCCATAGTCTAGTGCATAATGATATACATTTTTAGTACAGCCTAATAAATATACTAAATTAGGAAGTAGTAAGTAAATAATAATACTAAAAACAATAGATACAATAATCGTTAAAGTAATAGCACTACCTATACATTTTTTAGCCTCGTCTTCTTTCTTTTCTCCTAATCTTAGTGAAAGATTAGCACTAGCTCCATTTCCAATTAATCCACTAATAGCATTAGCAATAATAACAAGTGGAAAGATAACATTGGTTGCTGCATTTCCTAGTGTTCCAACTCCTTTACCAATAAAGATTTGATCTACTATGTTATACACTGAATTGATTAACATAGAAATTACACATGGAATCGCAAAACTTAATAATAAAGTATTAATTTTTTCTTTTCCTAAATCTAATTTTTTCATAAATATATACTCCTCTCTTTCGTAAAAAAAACGTAAATCCTAGGTCTGGACTTACGCTATTTCTGCACGACTTATCAAGTATAGCATAAATTAAATTTTTGTGTAAGATTTTTTTACTTTTTTTCATTGAACAATTCTTCTAATTTTCCTACTGCTTCCATATATTCTTCATCTCTTGGTAAAAAAGTTAAGATTTGTCTTTTCGTATAAAAACTATTAAAGTTATCTAGACTTACCAATATCACTTTAGGATACTGTATATTACATTTCTTATCTTTTACTTTTCCATTAAATACGATATTTCTGAATGATAAAAGTATTTAATACTGATAATAAAGTAACGCCAACATCTGCAACTATTGCTAACCAAATAGATGGATAACCAAATAGAGCTAATAGAAGAACAATAACTTTAACAGATATTGCTAAAAAGATATTCCATTTTACAATTTTCTTCGTTAAATTAGAAATCAAAATAGCCTTTCTAATCCCTGAAATATCATCTTGCATTAAGACAACATCACTAGCTTCTATCGCAATATCGCTACCAATTCCACCCATAGATACTCCAATAGATGCTAGTTTAATAACAGGAGCATCATTCATACCATCACCTACAAACATTACTTTATTATCTAATGTAAGTTCTTCCACCTTTTTTACTTTATCTTGTGGAAGAAGAGAAGCATAATATTCATCAATACCTACTTTTTTAGATACCCCTTCCACTACTTTTTCATCATCACCTGATAATAATAAAATTCTTTTAATACCAAGTTTTTTCAAATTAGCTATTTCTTTTTTAGCATGCTTTTTAATTACATCACTAATTATCAAATAACCTAAATACTTATTATCAGTAGCAATATGAATAACGGTACCTGTACTTTTTACAACAGGCACATCAATATTTTGTAAAGACATAAGTAAACTATTTCCTAAATAATAAGTAACACCATCATAGTTAGCTATGATACCTTTACCACTAACCTCTTTAAAGTTACTAACCTTTTTCTTATCAATTTCTTTTAGATAGCTAGCTGTAATTGATTTAGCAATTGGGTGATTACTAAAAGATTCTATATGAGCAGCTATTTTTAAAATATCAGTTTTTTCTGAAGTAGTAAAAACTTTGGTAACTTCAAAATTACCTTCTGTAATGGTTCCTGTTTTATCAAAAGCTATTACATTAATATCTGTTAAACCATCTAGTTCATTGCTACCCTTTACTAAAACTTTTTCTCTACTACATCTACCAATTCCTTGAAAGAAACCAAGTGGTACTGAAATTACTAAAGCACAAGGACAACTCATAACTAAAAATACAAGAGCTTGATATAAACTTGTTTGAAAAGCCACATTAAAAAATAAAGGAATAAATGTTATTAGTATAGCTAAGACAACTACTACTGGCGTATAAACTCTAGAAAACTTAGTAATAAACTTTTCCATTTTTGTTTTCTTATCATTAGAATGTTCCATTAAATCAATAATTTTACTAGCTGTACTTGTTTCATAAGTAGAAGTAGCTTTAATTCTAATAACACCTGATACATTTTCTACTCCACTTAAAACAGTATCATTAATACTAATCTTTCTTGGTACACTTTCTCCCGTTAAGCTTGCTGTATTAAGAAAACTCTCTCCTTCTACCACAACACCATCAAGAGGAACAATTTCACCTGGTAATACTTCAAAAATATCTCCTATTTTAGCACTCTTAGTAGCAACTAACTTCGTCTTATCATTTTCAACTAAATGAATAGTATCACTTCTTAAATCTAGTAATCCCGTAATACTTTTCTTAGTACGACTACTTGCAACATCAGATAAATACTCCCCTATTTGAAATAATAAAATAACTAAAACAGCTTCTAAATATTCACCAATACAAAAAGCTCCAATGGTAGCAATAATCATTAAAGTATCTTCATCAAAGAATTCTTTTTCTAAAATGTTGTGATAAGTATTAATATAAAGCTCATATGAAATAATGATATAACTAAGTAGTAAAATAATAACATATAAAATATGATAATCTTTTACTAAAAAAGATAATAAAAATAAAACGGTACTGATAATAATCTTTAATAAATCTTCATTGATATTAATTTTTTTCATTCTTCTCCTCCTTAATATGTTCAAGACCATATCTTAAAATAATTCTAATATGATCATCAGCTAGACTATATATAACAGTTTGCCCCTTTTTATCAGTTTTTACTACATTAAAATAACGAAGCATCTGTAATTGATGTGATATTGCCGACTGACTAACCATCAATTTATCAGCTATTTCACTTACGCAGCATTCTTGTTCTGTTAATAATTCCAAAATACGAATTCTAGTAGCATCAGCAAAAATCTTAAAAAAATCACCTAGTTCTGTTAATAATTCCTTATTCTCCATAATAGTATATGTCCTTTCTTTCTGCATATGAGTATTTGTTCATATATTCATAATATATCAAATAAAAAAAGAAGTCAACTATTCTTTTGGTAAGTCTCCTTCTAAATTTAAATCTCTAGTATGTTTACATTTACGCTTTTCTTCTGGTAATGTTTCAATCCATTTCTTACCATTCCATTTTTTTAAACAATTAGGTCCATACCACTTCTTTAAAATCTTTTCTATATTATGATAAGAATAAAATTTTCTACCCTCGAAGTCATACTCCTTAACAGGATAAACATCTTCTTTTAAGAAAACTGGTTCATGTAAAAATTTTTCCCAAGGTACTGATACTGGTTGTGAAACAAGTTTACTATTTTTGTGCCATTTCATACATTTTTTACTAAACCAATAAACAAAACTTTTAAATAAAATCGGATTAATATGTAAGTTATCTAATAATACAATAAAAAGCATATTGATTTTTACTATCGTTCTTTCTACTTCGTCAACAAATTTATTTTCAGCTATTCCTCCATATGGTATTACATCAACAAAAACGCCATTACCTTTTTCGCATCTATTTTTTAGTAAAAAATTAACTTCCTCAATATAAGTACCTTTTTTTCTAACTTTCATCCAAGGACCAGATATTGTGTTATAGCGTTTATCCGTTTCATAGCAGTCAAAGTAAAACTTATCACTTAAATCCTTTTTCATAGCTTCAATAAACTTAGGCCAATCATCAATAGAAACTGAAATATCCATATCATCGTCCCAAGGAATAAAGCCACCATAATTAACACTACCTAAACTACTTCCAGCAATTAAAAAATATTGAATATTATTTTTTCTACAAACTCTATCAATTTCGTCCATAATACTTAAAACTTCTAGCTGCAGCTTTCTAACAGGTATCTTTTCATGATTTTTAGTTTCAATTAAATACTCATCTTTATTTTCAATATAATTATTAGCCATATTTACTCCTTTATTTCACTATATAAATCTTTTAAATAAGAAACCATCATCATTCTAGTTTCTTTATCCATATTTTTCGTTTCTTTTAAAATTTTAATCATACTACTAAGTTTAGCTTGTCTGATCTCATTTAAATTATGAATATCAGCTTTCTTTAAAATACTAAATAGATTATTAGTAAACTGTTCTCTTTTTTCATCATCTAACTGATTTAACCAATTGATAATGCCTTTTTCAACTTTTTTACTAAAGTCACTAAGTTCAGCTCTTTTTAGTTTATTTTTCTCTATAATCCAAGAAGTAGCATCATGTTGCATAAATAATTTGTTTTTACTATCAACTACAATATAGTTAGTAGAGTGTCTTAAAAGCATTCCTACAAAGCTAGATTTTGGAACATAACTGCGTAGTTTTGGTAATATTTTTTGGTATCTGCTAGACTCAAATTCATGTTTTCTAAGGCCTGGCCCATCATGTGAAAATACTAACTTAATTTTATGACGAACACTATTTTTACAGAACATAGAAGAAACCAAAGCTAGATTTCCACCTTTAGAGTGTCCTCCTACATAAATTTTTGGGCCAAATAAACCAGTTACTTCATTTAAATATTGAATTGCTTCTTTTTGAGCGCTAGTAGGAAAAAGGTAACTAAACATAAAATCCTCTCTCCAACCACTGATATAACCATCAGTACCTTCAAAAGAAACATATACTTCTTTAGTAGGCATTTCTATACACATGGCACCAAATTGCATATCAAAAGTTACTTTATAACGATAATGATACAATTTTAAGTTTTGAAATCTCTTAGTTTTAGCAAGTTTTCCAATTAAGTGACTAGCATTTTTAACAGATAAAATGTTTTGATTCATTTCTTTTACAGTATATTTTTTAGAAAATAATAAAGCAGCATCTTTTAATAATATTTTTTCTTTTTTTGATTCTGGCACAATATCTAATAAATTAGCATAAGAAAGAAGTGAAAAAATAATGGCATCTACTTCATTGAATTCTTCTTCTTGGAAAGTATAATTCCCATATTCTTTTAAATAAGTATCGATTGTTCCCATAGTATCAACTCCACTCTACTACCATTATATCAATAAAAAATAAAAGAGCCTAGTATTTTTATCTAAGCTCTTGCTTCTATTAGTTTAATTTTTGACCACAGTTACTACAAAAATTACCACCAGTTGTCTTAGTACCACAATTTGGACAGAAATTAGGAATATTTGGTTTTAATTCTTCTTTCGTATCTGTTTCTTCTTTTGTATCTAGTATTTCTTCACTAGTATTAGATGAATCAATAGCTACTTCAGTATTAGCTTGTGGTTGTTGATGATTAAAAATTGTACCTGGTTCTGGTTGATTATTGACTGGGGCTTGATAAGTACCGCCTACATTTTGATTTACAGATGCCATCATATTTGATCCTGTTTGACTAGCCATATTCATACCCATAAATCCAACCATAGCTCCTCCTTCATTTCCTGCAGCTGTTTCCATAGCTTTTGCAGAAGATTGAGCCATAAGTCCTGACTGTAAATTAGGATTAGAGAAAATAGTAGCATCATCAATTCTAGAAACTCTTTTCATTGATTCTTCAGTTAAATTGATATCAGCAATTGCTACATCAGTAATCTCAAGACCATATTGTTGATGCCAAGATTCATCTAAGATAATATTCATTTCATTAGAGATATCACCGCCATACATTCCAATATCACCAAATGAAACTTTATGCTTTCTCATAACAATAGTAAGAGCTTGTGTAATCTGTTCTACAAATTTACTTTTTAATTGTCCCCCTACTACTTCTTCATAAGTAACAGTATCTTTACTATTGGCACCAATTACATTCTGTACTAAAATGATAGGATCTTTTACTTGAAAAGCATATTCTCCAAAGAAAGTAACTTCTAACATTCCATATTTTTCATCAGTAATTTTCTTAGGTTGTGGAGAGCCAAATTTATTACCTGTAATATTAAGTAAATTAACATAGTATACTCTTTGATCAGTTGGAGCCATACCACCATAAGTGAAACGCTTACCAATTGTTTTAAAAGTATCTCCTATTCCTTTAAAAAAGCCACCAGTAAAAATACTAGGTTCACTTCCACTATCCCAAATATATTCTCCAGCTTCTGCTGAGAATTCTTTAATAGCACCATTTTCAATTAGCATCATAGCCATACCTTGAGGTACTACAATTTTACTACCATTAGAAATTACGCCCTCTGTTGGATTAGTATTTCCACTACCATGTTTTACTACCCCTCTTTGAATTAATACATTTTTTTCTATTTCTGGGCATACCACCATTTCTTTAAACTGATCGCCAAAACTTGATGATACACCTTGCGTAAACGCTTTTAATAATCCCATATAAATCTCCTTTATTTATTTTTGAATAGATTGTTTGCATACTACTAATATGAATAATGAAAACTTTTATTTGATAGAATGAATATCACTTAATACCCAATCATGTTCTCCCGTAGTAATTACACTATCACAGTATTCACATTGACCTGATGAAGTAATTTCTGTTGGAGCTCCACAATTAGGACAGTTTGTAGTAGATTTGTTACTAGTTCCTGCTTTAGTTAAAACACCCTTTTTACGATTAAATGTCATTAGGTATTTCATATACCAATCTTTATTAGGATTGCTTTCTAATACTTTTTTCGTCTTTTCATCAATTACATAATCTCTCATCACAGCATGTAGTTCAACAACCAATACTTCTTTATCACCATCTTGTCTAAATTCTCTTAAGGTAGCATTCGAAATATTTATTTTTTCTACTACATTGATTTTATGATTCTTAATGTACTCATTTAATTGACTATTATGAATATTAAATAATTCATTACTTTCAAAAGGACGAATAACTTTCCAGTTTCTATCAGTCCAAGCCTGTTGTATTTTCAAAAATACTTCCCTTGTCCAAGCTAAGAAATTGTCACTTGAAAACTCAGGGTCGATTTGTCTAATTTGTTCTGATACACTAATAGTATTATCAACAATTTGATTAAAAGATTCTGAATAATTACTAGTAATGGTACTATTAATACTATTCTGAATATTTTTTAGTTTACCTGTTTTCTTTAAATAGCCAAAAGCAATAAGCAATATAATACATAAAATAATACCTGGAAGTGGTCCAAACATTTCAAATAAGAAATAAATAATCCAGTTTAGTAGATAACTATCTCCATCACTAGAACTACTTGATGAGCTACTAGTATCATATCTATTATTATTACCAGCATCAGCAAATACTGTTGGTGATAAAGATAGCACTAACGCAAATACCAAAACAAATAGAAAGCAAATTCCTATTATTTTTAAAATAGTCTTACTTTGAGGTTTTTGTTTCATAACACCCTCCTTTTCTATTGTATGCAAAACCTCATACTATTCTGCTTTCATTATAACATAAGATTTTTGAAAATAGAAAAAAACATAAGAAAAAAGATTCTAGTTACCTAAAATCTTTTTATTCCTGAAAACCGTATTCTTTTAATTTAGCTAATGTAATAGGTCCAATATTACCATCTGCTAGTAGACCGGTTCTTTTTTGAAACTCTGTAATACTTGCTTTAATGTACTTACCATAGTAACTGCCTAATGCTTTTTTAGAAGTATAAGCTGGAAAATTTTTTTTCATAAATAGAGCTATTTTGTTAACATTATCACCACTATCTCCTAAGGTTAAATAACCTTTAGAGCCTAAAAATGATGTAGTTCTTTCTTCTTTAGGTTTATCCTTAAATGTTAAATCGTTAGTAGATAAGATATTCGTAAATTCTTTATCAATAAACATAACTTCTTCTGGCTTTAAACAATAACCTTTAGATACCCATTTACCATTACTATTTTGAATAAAACCGTTACCACAACCTCGTAATGCATTTCCACATACTAAATGTAAATGATTAGCAGTAGCACCATCTACTCCTTCTTCACAAATAGGACTACCCATTTTCACAATAGAACCAACTTTTAAATTTTTGATATAAGGATCAGAATCATTCCAATGGGTAAGCACGATAAACGGCTTCATAATGCCACTTGGTGTATCACACTCTTCTGTTGCAACTAACCAAATGGTATTGGTAGTTGAATTACCAATTCCTTTAATAGCTACTACTTCCATATCAACAGTAGCATAATATGGTTCTCTACCTGCATCAATACCCGCAATATCTATTGGGTAATCTGCATAATCTTTACTTTGATACCAATGAGGTTTATGAGATACTGTACCGTTATAACTTTGAGTAATTCTCATATTTTTCATACCAAAACTAAAGGCTTTCAATAAAATCACCATCTTTTTGTAATCCTTGGTTAAATCCATTTACTACTGCTTCAATCATCATATCCATTTCAAGTTCTGTAATAACAATTCCTTTTTCATTCAGCATTAAAATAATATTTTCTTTTGCTTTTTCTTTTCTTGTAGGGCCATCTAAATCTTTATAGAGCTGTTCTATAGCATTTACAACTGTTTTTACTATTTTTTGTTTTTCTAAAGTATTGATATGTTCTTCATATTTTTTCTTAAATCTAGTAGCAATATAAGTAGCAAATGCTGTTAGAAAAGTAACTACAATTTCTAAAATATTAGATTGTATTAATTCCCACATAATTACACCTCCTACTACTATATATGGTTATAAAAAAAATAAGGCCATAATAGGGGCCCTATTTTATTAAGATATCGAATAAATTTGGTTAGTGAAAGATTTTAATTATATTATTAATTATTTTTGTAGTTGTTTTTCTTTATGATTAGACTGATAGTTTTCGTAGTAACTACATAAAGAATTATAAAGTTCCATAAATCTAAAGTTAAAAGGATCATAGGTACTACCGCTATTTCTAAAACGAATAGCATAAGTTAAATAAAGATCATCTTCTGGTTTATTTTTAATAAACTCTAATTTTATTTGATTATCTCCCGTTTTAGAAATATTTAAAATGCTAGAAGTATCTACATCTTCTTCATCAGAGTGCCATGAAATAACTTTATCATGTACTAATGGAAATGGACGATAAGAATCTTTTAATTTTTGATATTCTCGTTCCCTTTTACTATCCATTTCCTCTAATGGAATGTAATTAATAATTTTTTCGTATAAATGCATAAAAGCTTCATATAAAAATCCATCTTCTTTACTAATTTTAAATTCTAAATGTTCATCACTTGTAAATAATTCCATTCTATTCATAACAGGTTGAAAATATTAATCAAAATTACCTCCAAATAAAATATTAAAGGTATTACCATTCTGTGTTAATTTTAAATATTTGCCAAATGTATTATTTAAAAATTCTATGTTCATCATAAAGCCCCCAAGATCTATATAATAAGATTTTATCAAAATAATGGTGTCCCAGACGAGAATCGAACTCGTATCTAAGCTTTAGGAGAGCCTTGTTCTATCCGTTGAACTACCAGGACAAATAATATATATTATTATAACGAATACAAAAGAAAAAAACAATCAAAATTATCTAAGATTGTTTACTAAAACCATAATTAAAAAACACATAGCAGTTGACAATTGTCTACGAACAACCGTTGTTTTTTCATAGATTGATGCAAAATCATCTACAATATCAACTAACCAACTTTCAAAGTATTTTGGTACATGCTTACCTATTGGAAACATATGAGATACTATAATATCTTCTTCTAAACTAGATAATTCAAAATACTTTTTAGCATTCTCTAAAGCATATTCAGGATGATAAATCAAAGTATAAGCTTTTTCTTTTTTTGTTGCATTTTGATTATCTTCTAAAAAGAAATCATGAAGAAGAGCAGCTCTAGCTACTTTATTAGTATCTAATCTAAATAACTTAGCTAATTGATATGAATAATAAGAAACACGAACCGAATGTTCTAAACGATTTCCCTCATGATGCATAATGTGTTCCATTTTCTGAAATTCATCATTTTCTAATATATCATAAACTTTATTAAGATATTCTCTATCTTCATAGTATTTTTTCATGAATAATAACACCTCAGTAATTAAAATCTAATTTTACTATTCAACATAATATCATAATTATTCTTTTTTCGCAAGTAGCAAAAAGAGGACAAAAAGTCCCCTAATCTATATCAAAACGCATATTCTGCGTCCTAATATATATTATGGTAAATAAATTAAAAAAGTTACTATTTTCTTGAAGTTATAAGAATTTATCATTTATTTAATAATCTTTTAATTTCAGAGTTTCTATTATTAAATAGGCATAATCACACCTTATAATTATTGTATCGCAGAAATTGATTTTTTATTTCTGATCTATTATTTTTTCTTTTCAATTTCTTTAAACCTTTATGATAGGTTGGTAAATCTTCAAGTATAGTTCCACATAATTTATGAATCGTATTTCTTATTTTTTTCCAGATTCATAATGAGTCCCATTTACATCATCTTCTGACTTTATATTCTTCTTTTTTAGTTAAATTTCTTTAATAAAATCTTTTTTCATCTTCGGTAAGTTACTATATGTTTTTTCATCTAATTCTTTTTTCTTGTTTGAATAGTAAAAAGTTTTAGCTAAAACTATTATTTTTTTCTTGGTTAGCAATTAAGTACAATTAAATAACAGACATATCTAGATAATTTGTAATTAGATACATTTCTTATTGTATTAGAATCAATGTTGAACATATTATAAATTTGTTCTTGTGCAACAGGAAGTACAACATCACATCATTTATATATTATCTATTTTTCAAATTCATTTAGCATATTATCAATTCATGGTAACAACATATCAAACTAATTCATACTCTCTTGCAATTATTCTATCATCAGAACAATATTTTATAACATATTCATTATCTTGCTTACAAATAATAATTCCTACTGTATCATTTTCTTCAATTGTTTTTATATTCTTATCAATGTAATTCATATAAGTCATAATTTGACCTGTATGTTCTTTCTTGAATTCAGTTACTTTTAATTCTACTACTACATAACATTTATATTTGATATTATATAAAAGTAAATCTATGTAGTTATATCTATCATCAATCTTTATTTTGTATTCATTTTTTATAAAAGTAAATCCATTGCCTAATTCTTCTAAAAAACTAGAAATATCTTCTAGTATTAATTTTTGTAATACTTTTTCTGATATTATTTCTTTATTCCAATTATTTCTTATTTGAATAGGACTTTTTACAAAGTCAACCACATTTGATTCTTCTTTTTTAATCATTTTATTTCTTGTATTCTCTGGCAATCTCCCATATTCATTAGATTTAATAATCTTTTCTAATTCTCTTTTAGAAAGATTTCTTTTGATAATTTGATTAATATAATAGTCTATCTCGTTATCATCATTTAAAGGAAAAAGAAGTCTATAATGTGACATTGTTAATTGTGCACCCAGTGGATGCATTTTTGAAAATAAATATAACTTTCTTATATCAAATAGATATCTTACACTATATTTTTTACCAATTTCATTTGTTAATTTTTTTGAATATTCTGCAATTATTCCCTCTCCGTAATTATTTCCTGCTGCTAGCAGAAGTTTACCTACATTATAATACTTTTGAATTTCATATTTATTTTTACTATAATCTTTTACTTTTTTATTTAATTCATTATCAATAAGTTCTTTCTTTATCTCATTATAATAATTCATACCTTACTCCTTTCTATGGACTACAAGTCCTGATTTTATATTTATTTTTCTTTAACTGAATCTCAATACTTCCATTAATATCAGTCCTATAAATTTTAGTATCTTTCAAAATATCTAATACTGAATCTTTAGGGTGACCATAGCGATTATCTTTACCAACACTAATCAAACTATATTTAGGACTAATTTTACTAATAAACTCTTTACTAGAAGAAGTATTAGAACCATGATGCCCTACTTTTAAAAAATCTATATTCTGTAAATTATAATTAACTAAAATATCACTTTCTCTTTTTTTACTTGCATCTCCCATTAAAAGAAACTGAAAATTAAAATAAGAAAAATATAATACATTAGAGTTATCATTTTCATTATCGTATAATTTAGTATTCAAAAAAGATAACTATAAATTACCAAGTCCCACTCTTTTAACATTCTGATAATATTTAATCTTTCTTTGTTCTAATAATTTTATAAGTGATAATTCCAAATCATTATAAGAATCAGGATTAAGAATAACCTGTGACACTGGAAATTCTTTAACTAAATTATTTGCTTCTTTCATATGATCAGTATCACCATTTTATAACATGCGTTTATGTATATGAATTTAAGTAAAGAAAAAGAACTATTAAATCGATAATTATCAGTTATAATTTATGCAATACAGTTTCAACTCCGTTTTCTAAATGAGTATAATAATATAAATCATCTATAATATCATCTCCGGGCAATTCTTTTTTTCTATCTAAACCAGCAATATAAGATGGAGTATTCCATTCAAAAACATATTCATCTCCAAAACTATATAACTGTCTACCATTTTTCTCTGTTTTTGATAAATCATTTTTTAATGGTATTCCTGACATTAATTTTTCATAATCTTTTCTTTGTAATTCTTTGAAATATAAAAAAGACTATACCAACTATTTTGTTTAATAACTTTTATCAAATTAACATATGAAGTTATAGTCATATACTAAATCATGGCATTCTGCATCTTTTAATTTTCCTACTGCTTTGTAATGGATCTTTTCTGAAATATATTTTTTAAATGTTGTAGTATAGTTTTGCCATACTGTAGTTTTAACAGAATTATTTTCTAACTCTACTATTCTTTTGTTAACAAACTCAATAATATCTTCATCTGTTTCAAGACTAAATATTATTTTATTAATTTTTTTATCATAAAATCATATCCTATAATAATTTATCACACAAGTTCGTATTCTCTAACTGCAATTCTTTCATCTGAACAATATTCTATTACAAATCTATTTTCTCTTTTACATATTAATATTCCCATTGTATTATTATTAAATTGTTCTTTTACATTTTTATCTATGTAATTCATGTATTTTTGAACTTGTGATATGTATTCAACTTTAAAGTCTGTTGTTTTCAGTTCAATTACTACATAACAGTTAAATCTTATATTAAATAATAATAAATCAATGTAATAATTTCTATCACCTATTTTAATTTTGTATTCACTACCCATGAAAGCAAATGAATTACCGAGCTCTTTCATAAATGATTCTATATCTTCCAAAATTAATTTATGCAACGCTTTCTCAGTAACTACTTCTATATTATTCTTATTTCTTAATAATATAGGATTTGGCACAAGATCTTTTATTTCAATCTTATCATTAAGTATTAATTTATTTTTAGTTTCACTTGGTAATCTTTCATATTCTTTATTTTTAATTTTTTCTCTTAATTCTCTTTTAGATAAGCTATTGTTCTTAGCAACATTTATATAATATAATAATTTATTACCATCTTTTATTGATAATAATTCTGTATAATGACTCCATGTTAATTGTGTCGCCAGTGGCGACACTTTTTCATCACTAAACATATTATAGAATTGTTTCATCCTAAATAAAGTTCTTCTATTATATTTTTTACCAACTTCAACAACTAACTTTTGTGAGTATTCATCTATAATATTATCGCCATATCTTCCACCAGCTTCAGTCAATAATCTACCTATTTCAAAATATGTGATAACTTTATGTTTTTCCTTTGAATAATCTTTTATTTTTGAATATACTTCATTATCAATTAATTTATTTTTTATCTCATTATAATAATTCATGCCTTACTCCCTTCTATGGACTACAAGTCCTGATTTTATATTTATTTTTCTTTAACTGAATCTCAATACTTCCATTAATATCAGTCCTATAAATTTTAGTATCTTTCAAAATATCTAATACTGAATCTTTAGGGTGACCATAGCGATTATCTTTACCAACACTAATCAAACTATATTTAGGACTAATTTTACTAATAAACTCTTTACTAGAAGAAGTATTAGAACCATGATGCCCTACTTTTAAAAAATCTATATTCTGTAAATTATAATTAACTAAAATATCACTTTCTCTTTTTTTACTTGCATCTCCCATTAAAAGAAACTGAAAATTAAAATAAGAAAAATATAATACATTAGAGTTATCATTTTCATTATCGTATAATTTAGTATTCAAAAAAGATAACTATAAATTACCAAGTCCCACTCTTTTAACATTCTGATAATATTTAATCTTTCTTTGTTCTAATAATTTTATAAGTGATAATTCCAAATCATTATAAGAATCAGGGTTAAAAATAACCTGTGATACAGGAAAATCCCTAACTAAATTATTTGCTTCTTTCATATGATCAGTATCACCATGCGTAAGAATTAAATAATCTAATTTTCTAATGCCATATGATTTTAATAATGGAATCAATGTTTTTTCTGCAATAGTTTTAGTTTTTCTTATCTGCCACTTTTCTCTTTTATATTCAATTTTTCCACCTGTATCTACTAATAAAGTATGATTATTAGAGTGAATAAGTAAGCTATCTCCTTGTCCTACATCTATCATAATAAAAAAAGTCTGTGGAAACAAAAATAAATAAAAATACTGATAACTAAGTAGTAAAATAATTCCTAAACTACCAATTTTTTTATAATCATATCGAAACAAAAGTAAAAAGAAATAGTAAAAAAGAATCCATACCAAATGTGGCTTTCTAAAAATCAATAAAAAAGAAAGATGATTACTAAAAAACAAAGATAAAGTTTCCATAAATTGGGTAAGAAATGAAAAAACACTATCAAGAAAAGGCAAAAGAAAAGTTAAAAAAGAAAGAGGAAACATTATAAATGATACCAATGGTACAAATACCAAATTCAAGAGAATACTAAAAAGATTCACTTGATAAAAATAAAAAATAGAAATAGGAAGACTAACTAAAAAACTAAAAAAAGATATTTGAAATAATCCTTTTAGGTAAGAATCTTGATTTAGTTTCTTTTGAAATAAAATGAGGTAAAAACTAATAAGAAAAGAATATTCAAAGCCAACATCAAATAAAATATTAGGATTGTTTATTACCAATAAACAAAAAGTAATCAAAAGTAGTTGCAAAGTAGAAATTTTTAAATAAAATATTTTATTTATGCTAATAAGAGAAAACAGTATAACTGCTCTACTAATAGATGGTGTATTTCCAGATAGAATCATATAAAAAAGTAAAAAAAGAATGACCGAAAGATATTGAATCAAAGTAGAAAAACGAATTTTTTTGAAAAGAAGTAATAACATTCCACTTAAAAAAGAAACATGCATTCCTGATATAGCTAATAAATGACTAACACCATTTTTTTGATAAGTAGCTAATATATCATCATCTATTTTACTCGTATTACCTAATAGAAAAGCCTGTAAATAACTACTGCTTTGGTATTTATAAATATGATGATTTATTTTATTTTTTAACTGATATAATAAATTTTTACTAGAATCTATTTTTTGAATCGTGATTATTTCTACTAAATAATAGATTTCTTTTCTTTCCAAATACTCTTTATAATTGAACAGGTTAAAAACACTATTTTTACTAGGTAAAACTAAATTACCTTCGAAATAAATAGTATCACCTAATGAATAAGTAACTAAAAAGGAATCTTTTTCTTCTTCAATTAAAAAGAAGTAACTTCCAATTAGCTTTTCTTTTCCCATTATCTCTAATGATAACATTCCACCTGATACTTCTATGTTCATAATTGTTCCTGTGAAAGTAGTTTCACTACCAGTATATTTGCTAGAATGGGGACTTAGAAAAAAGTGAATACAAACTAAGAAAGTTATTGCTAGTAAAAGGAAACAAAACCATTTAGATGGTAATATTATCTTTAATTTTTTCAAACATTTTATCTCCTATACCTTTTACATTTTTAACTTCTTCAATTGTTTTAAACCCACCATTTTGATTACGATATTCTATAATTAAGTTAGCTTTACTCTCACCTATTCCCGTTAAAGTTAATAATTCTTCTTTTGTGGCATGATTCAGTGATATTTTAGTATTAGAACTACTACTAGTAGAATTATCTTCAACCACAATCTTTTCAGAAGTAACGCAGGCATTATTTTTAATAATAGTTTGATTCTCACACTTTTCTTCCTTTTTCTTTACTTCTTCCTTTATAGAACTAAAGCTTTTAACTTCATCTTTAGAATAAACAATAATTACCATTTCATCTTCTAAGACTTTACTTAAATTTAAAACAGAAGTATCTGCACTTTCTAAAGCACCACCTGAAGCTAAAATTGCATCTTGAACTCTACTGTTACAAGAAAGTTGATATAAGCCTGGTTGGTTTACTTGTCCTTTCACATCTACCATGACAGTACATTCTTGAGTTGTGGTTTCTTCTTCTAATTTCTCATCTTTCGTATTTTCTTTTTCTAATTCTATTTTAGAATCCAAACTATTAGTTTCTTTAGTATTTAGAAAATAAATGAATCCACCTCCTAATAATAAGATTAAAATAGCTAAAGCTACAAGAACATAAGATTTATGCTCATTCAAAAATAATTTTATTTCATTTAATTTTTCCATAAAAAATAACCTCCTATAGAGATTATTTATAAAACTTTTAAATTTACTTCTTTTTTTCCAATTTTTTTAAATTTTTTTCTTTATAAAAGCAATTTTCTACATTAATTCGCTGTACAAAGGTAAGTGCAAACACTAAACACATAGCGAAACTTCCACCATAACTCATAAATGGTAGTGGTACTCCTGTCATTGGCATAATACCAAAAATACCACCTAAATTGACAAAAATATGTAAAACAATGTAGACAGCTACTCCCATACATATCAAAAATCCTCTTGTATTATGACTATCTCTTCCTATTTTTATAATTCTTCCAATTAATAGATAATATAAAAACAAAATAATAATACACCCAAGATAACCTAATTCTTCCATAATAATAGCAAAAATAAAATCGGTATGTGCTTCTGGTAAATATAAGTATTTCTGAGTACTATTTCCAAGACCAACTCCTAATAGTTTTCCATTATTAATCGCAATATAACCGTTACATACTTGGTTTCCTTTTCCATAGAATTTTTCAGTGCTACAAGGATTCGAAAAATCAAATCTTTCTTTTTGTCTTTCTGTTAATAGACTACTTCCACCACCAACTAAAACTAATGACATAATAACGATTCCACCCATAATAATCCATAAAACTTTATTCCTAATTTCTTTAGATATAGGTGCCATAAAGAAAATAGTAGCTACAATAATAGAATAAATAATAGTAGTACCCAAGTCTGGTTGTGCAAAAATAAGTCCAGCAATAACGACAGATATTAATATTGGATAAAGCACTGTTCCATATTTATTTAAATGTTCTTGATGTTTATCATAATAACACGATAACCAAATAATAATAATAATCTTTGCAAACTCACTAGGCTGAATCGAGAAAAAACCTAAGTCAATCCAACTAATTGCTTTATTTTTTAAAGAGCCATACATTAATAACAGTGTCAAAGTAACCCCAATTGCATAAACAGCTAAAGTCGCAATAATATGATAACTTTTACTATAAAATTGAATTAAAAATAAACTAGCAATCAGACTAACTGCTAAAAAAATAGACTGCTTTAAAAAATAGCGATAAGGACTAGCAGAATATTTCATAAATGCCGTAATATTAGAGGCAGAAAAAATCATAATAAGTCCAAATACAAATAAAATAGCTGAAATTATCAAGAGTGGTTTATCTATATTTTTTAAAATTCGTTTCAGTTGCACTTTATCACCCCTATCTTTCTAGGATTATCATAACACAAAATAAATTGTTTTAAAAGAAATATGCCAATAAATTAAAATACTAGACATTTATAATAACATTATTACCATATTCGGAATATTTTATATTAGATAATAAAAAAGGAGGGAAAGTTATGTATAATTACGGAGGCTCTTTCGGTTCTAGCTGTGGTTGTGGCAGTTATTCTGCTCCAGCATATACTCCATATTATCCATACAGTGGATACACCAACAATAATTCAAACTATGCAATCGTATTAGTATTATTTATTCTATTAGTAATCGTGATTGGTTCTAGATTTACACGTTAATATTCTGTTAAAAGATAGGTAATCTATCTTTTTTCATGATATTTTTTTGAGGTTGTTAATTTAAGTAATCGGTTAAAATATAAAATTAAATCATCTAACAAATTTAAATAGTTAGTTTCGTATTCTTATCTAAAGGATTTTAATCAAAAAATTCAGAAGCTAGAAAAATATTTTTTCTTCACAAAAACTAGAAAAAGTGATAAAATACAGACAGATGAAAAGAAGTGGTGATAATTATGTTAAAAACAAAAGATATATTAGATGAAAAAGATAAACGATTACATCAAGTGAGTGCAGAAGTTACCTTTCCTCTTACTGATACAGATAAAAAAAATATTGATTTAATGGAAGAATATTTAGTAAATAGTCAAATTGAAGAAAAAGCTAAAAAATATGACTTAAGACCTGGTATGGGTATGGCTGCCGTTCAAATAGGTGTATTAAAGCGTTATATCGTAATTGTTCAAGAAGTAGAAGAAGGATTTGATTCTTATATCGTTATAAATCCAAAAATTGTTTCAAACTCAACAGAAATGATTTATGTTGAAGATGGTGAAGGCTGTTTAAGTGTTAACCGTGAATGTGAAGGAATTGTACCAAGATATGCTAGAGTTACTGTAGAAGGTTATGATATGGAAGGTAATAAAATCAAAATAAGAGCACGAGAAGAATTAGCAATTGCTTTCCAACATGAAATAGATCACCTAAATGGAATTTTATTTGTTGATAAAATAGACAGCAAAAATCCATATAAAAATATGGATAAATACCGACCAATATAATAATGAAAACATCTATCATGCAAAGTAGCTATAAAGATTAGCTACTTTTTATTTTGCTAGTATTAGAAACAGAAACTAACTGGAAGTATAATTTTTACAGTGGTCCCCTCCCCTAATTTAGAAGAATATTTTATAAATCCTTGATGTAGTTTAATAATTTCCTGAGACATACATACCCCAATTCCATTACCTTTAGACTTAGTGGTATAAAAAAGCTCTCCTATTTTGTTTAAGTCTTTTTTATCAATACCGTCACCATTATCTTGAATTAATATTTCAACTTTTTCATTATGGACATGTAAACTAATTTTAATTTTATTAGCATGAGCCTCATAAGCATTCTTAATCATATTTACAAAAACTTGTTTTAATCTTTCATAATCTCCATCTATTAAAATTTCATCATCAACAGCTGTTAATTCTAAAGAAATATTTTGATTATTCAAAATAGTGTCCATAGTAGCTTTCGTATCTTCTAAAAGTAAAGATAAATCCATTAATTCTTTTTCAACCGTTAAACGCTTTAAATTTAAAAAGTCGTCCATGATTCTCAACGCTCTAGTCATTTCACTACGAACAATAGGAATATACTTATTTACCTTTTCTTTTTGATTAGTATCTATCATATCTAAATAACCCTTACAAACAGCAATTGGATTTTTTACTTCATGAGCAATTTGAAAAATTAAAGTGTCATCATTCTTTTCAAATTCGAATTCTTTCAAATAAGTATATGAAAATTTTAACATTACATAAAAATATAAAAGTGAAAATACTAAACAACTAATTTCAAAATTATTATGTGAATAAGATACAAAGTAAACAAAACTAGTGAAAAAAGCTTTTATTAATAAAAACCAGGTAGAAACATCTTTCTTATTCATACTACTATCAATTAAAAAGTAACCTAAGTAAATAAAATAATAATAAAATGGTATCTTTAGACACATACTAAAAAAAATAACATTTACCATTGATAATAAAAAAGCATCTTTTCTTTTTTTTAGAAAATACCCTAAAAAACATGGTAAATCTAAAAAAATAAGAACTATTTTATAATTACTAAAGATAACGAAAATTGCCTGTATAAAAATCAAATACAATAGTACCAGAAACTTTTTACTTAGCTTTTTTCTTAGTTCTTTATGATTAGAAAAATATTGATACAACATACAACTACTAATAACTGTTAACAAAATTAATAAAACAGATTGAAAAAAATACATATAATAGCCTTCTTTCTGATACTATTATATGTATTTATATTGTCGATAAATGTCGAATTTTATCAAATAGCGACGATTTATGTTATTTTAAGTTGTCGATATACTTCTTAAGTTGTTTACTTTCAGAGCCTAAGATTATTTTTAATTGATTATCAATTTCCACAATTCCTTTAGCTCCAAGTTTTTGAATAGCTTCTTTATTTACTAAGCTAACATCTTTTAAAGTTACTTTAAATCTAGATAAACTAGTCTCAGTAGATAGAATATTATCTTTACCACCTAAGTATTCTACTAATTTATTAAGTTCTAAATGAGCATCTTTTTTCATTGACTTTAAAACCGCTAATAAAATTATTAAAAATACTACTAAAATAACTCCATACTGTATATAATCCATTTTTATCACCAATAACATTATATAATAGAAAATAGGAAAAGAAAAGCATTTTGTGACTAGTATTTTTGTTCTCAATTCTCAAAGCAAATTTCACTCCTGATAAAAAGGGGGGGGCATTTACTTTACTATTTTACCTTTTTTCTAATCAATGATGAATTTTTTTCATTACTTTTTTAGAAGCATACTGAATAGAACGAATAATTCCATTTGTAAATAGACCTTTTAAAGTTTGTTTAGAACTTTCTTTTTTATTTAATTCTGTAAAATAAGAAATTATTTTTTCTATCACTACTTGTAGATCTTTTTCATTTTCCAAATATTCTAATAATCCACTTGGTAGAAGTGAAATATCTTTTATGATTTTTTCTTTAAAAATTTCAATCTTTTCATCTTTTAAGATTTTAAAATAAGGACACTCTTTTCCATAGATTTCATTTAAACTTTCATAACTACCTTCCACAATATTTAAAACCTTACGCGGATTTTCTGCAAATTTCATTCTAGTATCACCTAGATATGATAGCTCACAAATTCCAGTATAAACATCTATTAATTTATTACGATTCATAGGTAAAGTAAGAAGTGCTACTAATAATACTGCATTTCTATTTTTTTCATTAGCTATTTCTATTTCTTTTGAATCGATAATAGGTAATATTCTTTTTTGAAATCTTCCAGGTAAATAAAAACTATTCCAAGTTTCTAAATATGATACTAAATCATTTTTTTCAATAGTACCATATTTATAAATACTTCCATCTTCTTTAATATTGCTTAAGTAAGTAATACCAGTTAATCCTTTTAATTTAGAAACACTAGCATATTGAAAAAATAATTTTCCAGTAAATGAATAATCCCTAGGATTCTTTTTCATGTTTTCTAAATGCCATTTTTTTAAATCATCTACTACCAAAATCAAATCTATTTGAGGTTTGTCTTTATCAGTATAACCACTTTGTTTAAAAACACCAGATCCATATCCATAAGCTGCTACCACCTTTGGCCTATTTTTGACAAACTCTTTTATATTTTGTGTATTTTCCATTTTAAACTCCCTTTAATCTTCTCCTAAAAATAATACATACATATCTTTCTTAAATTTAAAACTCTGCAATAAATTGTAGGCATCACTAATATCGTTTACAATAAATAATTTTTCTTTATCATAGCCACTTTCTTGTATTCCTTCAAAAACTAATCTAGATTTCTTTTCATCAACTAAAATAATGTAATCACTAATATCAGCTATTCTATTACCAAGCATATGATTAAATTCTTTTATATTTCCATCTATTTCATTCATTTCTTTTGTAACAACAACCTTTATACTAGGCATCATTTTTAGTGTATCTAAGGCATCTTTTACGCCAATAGTAGAAACCGAAAAATCTTTCATTTGATACATATAACCATAATCTTTAAGTTCTAATCTTGTAGAAGTATTTTTTATTTTACTTACTCCTAGTTGCAAATCCTGAATAGAAATTTCGAGTTCTTTTCCTAACGCAATACCAGTTAATATGTTATAAATATTTAATTTACCTAATAATTTTGTCTCAAATTGATAAGACTTATCTTCATCTTTAAACTTAACTTCAAACTTAGTACCTTGATAATCATACTTAATATTAAGAGCTCTAATATCAGCATTTTCGTTTTCAATTCCTATCCATATCTTTTTACATTTACTCTTAATTCGGTAAGAAGACTGTTTTTTATCATCTATATTTAAAATAGCTACTCCATCACTGGGTAAGTTGTCTATTAATTCAAACTTAGTTTCTAAAATATTTTGAGGACTACCAAAAGTATCTAAATGACTTAGACCGATTCTAGTTAAAACACCATATTTTGGTTGGACCATATCACATAAAGATTTAATGTCACCCATTCTAGAAGCACCCATTTCAGCAATAAATATATCATCAAATCTATCTAAATAATTATTAATAGTAAGCATTAGTCCATATTTAGTATTTAAATTTCTAGGGGTAGGTCTCGCAATATATTTTACATTTAAAATATCACTTAAAATATTTTTACAGGTAGTTTTACCATAGCTTCCCGTAATCCCTATTACTTTTAAATTTTTCATATCTTTTAATTTGTTTTTTGCTTTTATTGCGTAATAATTATACATAATTCTTTCAACCGGAATATTTATAATTTCGGCAACCACTACCATGAGATAACTAAAATAAGTAATAAAACCTTCAATCACTAATGTTAAATAAATATTTTTATCATCTACTAAATAAAAAATGACTGGTAACAGAAATAAAACTGCCAAAGTAAATAGTAATCGTTTTACTCTTTTTGTAATTACTAACTTTTTTTCATCCATATAAAGTTTATCGTTATTTAAAATTCTAGTTATTTCTAATAGATAAATAATGAATGAAATAATAACTAAATAGATAGATAAATCATTATCAAGAATATAAGCAAGAAGAAGAAAAATAAAACTTATAAAATCTAAAGATACAAAAATAGTTTTCCAGTTTTTAAAAACCCATTTTAGATAGCGATTATTTTCATTATACAGATTTTTCTGTAACATAGTTAGACTTCTTCTATTTTTAATTAGATTGAGTATTAAAATAAGTAAAAAACTAACTGTATAAATATTCATAACACTTATCACCCTTTCTATAGGAGAGTTAAAGTCTTTTATAAAAAGTTATGTAATATCTGAATTACTTGTGGTAAAGCTTCTAAATATGCATAATGAGTTCTACCAGGTAATTCCACTAAACCGCCATCTATTAATAAGGCTTCTAATTCTTTTGCTTCTTCAATTGGAGCTTCAGTATCTAAACTCCCCCATATTAATAAAGTAGGACACTGTATTTTTTTAGCACAACTAGTTAAATCTTCATTAATGACATTTACTAATGTTTCTCTCATAACAGGAGTTGCATTACGATAGTCTGTAGAACCTATATATTTTTTAGCATATTCTCCTAATTTATCCATAAAAGGCATTTTTTTAGCAAATTTCAAAAGACTCTCTTTCATAGATTTGTGATTATGTCTAACACAAGGTGCACCAAATAATACTAGTTTAGAAACAGGATTGCGTGATGCGTAAACAATTGCTACTCTACCACCAAAAGAATGTCCCATTATGATAGGTTTATGAATATTAAGTTCATCAAGTAAAATTTCTAATACTTCTACATAATCGTAGATTGTCATACTATGATTTGGTTCACTACTTTCTCCAAAACCTGGAAAATCTAATATCGTAATGTGATAATCTTCTAAATGATCTCCTAATGGTTTCATCATTTCTATATTTTGACCCCAACCATGTAATAAAATAATATTTTCACCTTTATTATTTCCATATTGTGTATAGTTTATTTCCATATTTTTAATTGTTTTTTTCATTCATACCACTCCAAAAAAAGTATAACACTAAATAAAAAGTGATACAAATTAAAAGAACTATATTATGTAAAATATAGTCAATCGTTATTTAATATGTCATAAAATCTTTTCATCTTTAATTTATCATTACTAGAATCATAAAAAGTAATGCTTCCTTTTAGAGAATTAGTAAGAAGATTTTCATCTTCTAAAAGTTGCTTTAATCTTTTACTAACTCCTAAAGCACCATCGAAGAACAAAACATTGCCTAATACTTTCGTTATTTTATCTTGAATAAGAGGATAATGAGTACATCCTAATACTACAGCATCAATATCTTGATAGATACCTAAATGTTCTACTAAATAGGAATCAATTTTTGAATTATCTCCATCTTCAATTAGTTTAGCTAGATTAGGGCATGGGAGTAATATAGTATTATGATTATCATATTGATGAAATAGATGTAAAAATTTGTCACTATGAATAGTTGCTGGTGTTGCCATTACTAACACTTTTTTATTACTAGCATAATCATGTGCCACTTTATAAGCAGGTTCAATTCCAATAATGATTAAATTAGAATATTTTTCTCTCATTTCACGAACTGTTAAAGCGGTAGCTGTATTACAGGCAAAGACAACTGCTTTACAGTTTTTAGAAAGAAAAAATTTCATAATTTCATCAACATATTCTAAAACTTTCTCTTTTGCTTTTTCACCATAGGGGTTATGAATGGAATCACCATAATATAGATAATCTTCATTAGGAAGGAGTTTTAAAATTTCTTTTAAAACTGTAACTCCTCCTATTCCAGAATCCAAAATTCCTATTTTACCATTCATAGTATCAACTTCTTTCTAACTACATTCTATCATAACTTATGTAGAATACGAAAAAATAATGTAGTTTTAAGGAAAGGAAAAATTATGTACATATTTTTACGACTTCTAACAAAATATACATTCTTCTTTTATTAACTAGTTCTTCAGTCTTATTATACTTCTTAAGAATTTTAGGACTATTTATTAATTTAACATTTTTATATATTATCACTTCTATATAAATTTATTATTTCTTACGACCATATACCTTCTTCTTTTCTATTAAACCTTCTATTTCTTCTACAGATAAACCAGTTACATTAGAAATAAGATTGACATTCATATTTTGGTTAAGCATA
>ERZ773192.1227-NODE-1227-length-27249-cov-4.127234_pt1 | contig 27249 bp, 23 predicted proteins | sample MGYA00581010_ERZ773192 | MGnify/ENA primary metagenome ERZ773192 (study PRJEB29015, sample SAMEA2737741) | human gut metagenome | biome: human gut; feature: human-associated habitat; material: faeces | place: China | collected 2012 ...
GGATTTGCCCCGGAAAAAGGCTCGATCCGATCCAATTTTTCGAGAATAAAATACCCGATTTGCAGTTTAGTTTTGACAGTTCAGAGCGCTTTTTGATGATCCGACTGCATAAAATTTGGCACTATAATACGTGTTTCTCGGCGATACTGTTCCCAAAAGTGCCCTCCAAGAGGACGTTAAAATTAGCTCAATCTATTGGGCAAATATTTGCTCTAAATGCTCCATACAAGTCTCTTTCCGAAAATGTTCGACATAAAATTTATATCCATTTTCACCGAGTTGCACAAGATCCGATTGGCTCATCTCATAAAGCTTATTTATCTGGGTAACCATACCGTCAATATCCGAGGCAGCCGCGAACAAACCACATTTGGCTGCACTTATAACGTCCTGGCCTTCGCCATTTAGCATTGCCAAGATTGGCTTTTTACAAGCCATATACGCTTGAACCTTAGCCGGCAACGTAGCATTGAACACTGGTTCATCATTTAGCGACACAAGCATTACATCTGCCTGCTTAAAGAATGAAGCCATATAAGAAATATCATAACGGCCCAGCAGGTGAAAGGTATTCTGTAAACCATGCTGTTCAACAAATTGCGAAACATAATTCACCTTACGTCCATCACCAATAATAATCCATTGGATTTCAGACCGATCCTTCAGCGCCAGTGCTACTTTTAACAGATTTTCGAAGTTTTGAGCCTCCCCAATATTGCCAGCAAACATAATTCGGAAACCTTCAGGCAATTGAGGTATTGACTTGAGCCCCGCATCTAGGATGGTATCTTCACTCCAGTTCGGGAAATAGATTATCTTATCGGCAAAATTTCCCTTCTCGCAAATTGAGCGATTAAACCCGCGAGAGCTAATCAAGATTTTATCGGAATTTCGATAAATCCATTTTGTAATGGCTGCAAAAAAATTCAAAACAGATTTATTCCTGATATTCCCTGCTGCTTCCAAACTTTCGGGCCATAGATCCAGAACCCAAAAATACAAAGGAATCTTTTGAATCTTCTTCACTAAGACCGCGGGAATACCGACTGTGACCGGAGATGTCTCATGGACGAAAATCAAATCATATTTTTTCGTCAGCGCCAGATAAACAGCTGTAATTGTCGCAGATACGAGGTATGATAAATAATTAAGCATCAACCGCATTCCGCTGCCATTACCTCTAGGAATAACTGGAACCCGAATCACCTTCACGCCATTAACAATCTCCTTTCTTCGCTTAAAAACACCATACCCATCAAAGAAGACTCCTTTAGGATAATTCGGCACACTTGTTATCACGGTCACGTCATATCCTTTATCCGCCAAATCAAAGGCGATGTCATTTACGCGGAAAGTCTCCGGGTAAAAGTGATTGGTATGAATAAGAACGCGTTTATTCATTTCAGAACTTTCTCCAGACCATTTTGTTGACGACACCGGTATATGACTGAATGAGTTTGACGACCTTTGTCGAGACATTCTCATCCGTATAGTTGGGCACCGGAGTACCATAATCGGCAGCCCGCTGAAGGGCAATAGCCGTATCCACAGCCTGTAGCAGCGAGGTTGTGTCGATACCGGCCAAGATGAAGCAGGCCTTGTCCAGCGCTTCGGGACGCTCGGTCGACGTGCGGATGCAGACCGCCGGGAACGGCTTGCCGACCGACGTGAAGAAACTGCTCTCTTCAGGCAGTGTTCCCGAGTCCGAGATCACGGCTGCAGCATTCATCTGCAGACAGTTGTAGTCGTGGAACCCCAGCGGCTCATGCTGGATTACCCGCTTGTCGAGTTGGAATCCACTCTGTTCGAGACGCTTCTTCGACCGCGGGTGGCAGCTGTAAAGGATCGGCATATCGTATTTCTCGGCCAGTGCATTGATGGCATTGAACAGCGACAGGAAGTTCTTCTCCGTATCGATGTTCTCTTCGCGGTGAGCCGAAAGCAGCATATATTTTCCTTTCTCCAGTCCCAACCGTTTGTGGATATCCGAAGCCTCAATCTCGTTCAGGTTTGCATGCAGGACCTCGGCCATCGGGGATCCCGTCACGTAAGTCCGCTCCTTCGGGAGCCCGCATTCAGCCAAATAACGTCGTGCATGCTCCGAATAGGCCAGATTCACATCGGAGATGATATCCACAATACGGCGGTTCGTCTCCTCCGGCAGGCATTCATCCTTGCACCGGTTGCCGGCCTCCATGTGGAAGATCGGGATATGCAGACGCTTGGCGGCAATGGCTGAAAGGCACGAATTCGTGTCGCCGAGAATCAGCAGGGCATCGGGACGAGTCTGAACCATCAGTTTATAGGCACAGTTGATGATATTGCCTACGGTCGCGCCAAGGTCATCACCTACGGCATTCATGTAAACCTCAGGGTCTTTCAGTTTCAGATCCTTGAAGAATACACCATTGAGGTTGTAGTCGTAGTTCTGTCCGGTATGTGCCAGAATGGTGTCGAAATAGAGGCGGCACTTGTTGATGACGGCGGCAAGCCGGATGATCTCGGGGCGAGTCCCGACGATAATCAGCAGCTTGAGTTTGCCGTTGTCTGCAAATTGAATATCCGAGTAATCCAGTTTGATCTGTTCCATGAAATTAATGCTTAAACCGTTTTACCAATTGTGCAATTCGAGTTCTCAAACTCGGATGAGTTAGATGTAAAAGTCTATATACTTTGTTAATATTATGAGGTAATCTTCCTTGTTTAATGTACTTATCGTATACGGCCAGCATACCGAACTCTTTCTCCGCAGGCACATGCAGCACAACGACCGGATTATACATATAACAGGCTGATATTAAGCGGAAAGATCCCGTCCAAAAGCGATAGATATATGCCCCTGCATTCTTTATCAAGGAGCCCAACTTATCCGCAGCTATGGAAATTATAAACTCATCTCCGTGGGTCGTATTGAATTTTTGCTGACACATCTCTGCGTAAATCTCTTCACAATTTTTGATGAAGATCAGAGTATTGGCTCGATTTGCTGCAAAAAATTCACCCCCATAGTGCGTTGGTAGATTCCCATTACTAAATAGAGATGGCATAAAATCCCGCATTTCTGAGAGGATATGCTGATAGTGTTTTACCTGCAGCCCATGATTGATATCATATAACAGGATATGAGCATCACATTCAGTCCATATGTTGTTAAAACTAGATTGTATAAATACATCTGAATCTAGGTATGCGTAGTAATCATAATCATATTCATGGAGAACATGATGCAAGGCACATAGTTTATAAAAAGCTAAAGCCCATGTATATTCTCCGCTAAAGTTGAAGAGATCAAAATCCGCATGGATTATCTTTATTTTGTGAGATTCCAAAATATCTCGATATTCTTTAGGCGGATCGATATTCGTGACTAAGGCAACATCGGTATCAGAATCATTATATTTCTTTGCAGACAAACAAGCGACACAACAATTTTTCATGTAGATGTCAACTTGTTTTGATCGATTGGCAATATTAACCCCGGTATTGGAATTTACCAGGTATGCATAGGGAATCATAATGATTCCACGATTGGAAGCAGTCTGTTTAGACATGAATATATTCTTTCTTCATTCGACAGGTTCGAAATAGGTATCGGGGCGCTCCGGATCAAATGATTCATTGGCCCACATCACCGTTACCAGGTTTTCCGTTTCGGAGAGGTTGATGATATTATGCGTGTAGCCCGGAAGCATGTGTACGGCCTCGATCTTGTCGCCCGAAACCTCGAAGTTCAACACCTCGTCGCTGTCGATGCGCCGCTGTTGAATCAGGCCATGCCCTGCAACCACCATAAAAAACTCCCACTTGGTATTGTGCCAATGCTGACCCTTGGTGATTCCAGGCTTGGAGATGTTCACCGATACCTGACCACAGTTCTTCGTGCGGAGCAACTCCGTGAAACTTCCCCGGGCATCGACATTCATCTTCAGCGGGAAGGCCACCTTCTCTTTCGGAAGATAGGAGAGGTAGGTCGAATAGAGCTTCTTGGCAAAACTGTTCTCCGGGATCTCGGGAATGATGAGCGTCGAGGGTTGATCGTGGAACGTATGCAGCAAGTCGACAATCTCACCAAGCGTTGCATGGTGCGTCGTCGGAACAGCGCAGTAACGACCTTCGGAGGTCAAGCGGGTCTTTACCCCTTCGAACTCACAGTGATGCTCTTCACCCTTCAGGGCTGCGATCATCTCATCTACCAGGTCGTCGATGTAGAGCAACTCCAACTCGACTGCCGGATCGTTGACCTTGATCGGCAAATCGTTGGCGATGTTGTTGCAGAAGGTTGCTACAGCGGAGTTGTAGTTCGGGCGGCACCATTTGCCGAAAAGATTCGGGAATCGGTAGACCAGCACTTTGGCTCCCGTCTCGTTAGCATAGTCGAAGAAGAGTTCTTCGCCGGCCTTCTTGCTCTTGCCGTAATCGCCTTCAGCGTAACGCCCTACCAAGGTCGCCTGAATCGATGAGGAGAGCATCACAGGACAGGTGTTTGCGTATTTGCGAAGGGTGTCAAGCAGGGTTGACGCAAAGCCGAAATTTCCCTGCATGAACTCTTCGGGGTTTTGTGGCCGGTTAACACCCGCGAGGTTGAAGACGAAATCTGCCTTGCGGCAGAATTCGTCCAACTCCTCGGCTGTGGAATCAATATCATACTCGAAGATCGCAAGATCCGTCCCCAAGGCATAGTTCTTTGCCTTTCCGTCCCGGATGTTGCGTAACTGGGCACACAGATTGCGCCCTACGAAGCCCTTGGCTCCTGTTACCAATATGTTCATCGTGTTTTGTTGCAGCCTATATTGGGAAAATGAAATGGGCTGCTTGAGATTTTGAGGGTGTTATCCCTGTTTTACGCCCAGGATAAAGGCAACTATCAATAGAGACTCCAATCTACCCAAAGATTCTTGTCATAACGCCAACTGTCCTTGAGAGCCTCCTCCAGAATCTTACTCGAAAAAACCAACATGATTGATCCTGGAATGGAAGCCTTCAAGCAATTTGCGTAACCTTCCGGCACGCAAACAATCTGGCTGTGATTTTCATTCAACTGAAAAATCTCGGCAGGCAAATTGGGGGATGGACTCTCCCAATTATCGGGTTTTACGAGAGCCAAAGTAAAGGCTCCCTTCATGCAGTAGAACCATTTTTTCTCGTGTTGATGAGCATGCCATCCTCTCACAACAGAGATATCCGGATGATGGATGAAATAGCATCGCTCAACACCTTCGAATCGAAAATTGTTCAGAGAACTGATTTGCCCGCGTTCATCACGGAAAATCTCTCCTTCAAGAACCTTAATATCCGACATGGTTATTCACTTCTAATATCGCGTGGTTTTGCCCGTTCAACCATACCCAGATCCTCCTGGATAAAGCGCAGACGGAGTAATTGCTCCTTCATGCCCTCAACATCCAACCGACGCGTATTGTGCGAATGGTAATCCTCAATACGGGAGAGATCTTCGCTGCCTTCCGTGAAGAACTTGTCGTAGTTCAAGTCGCGCGTATCGCACGGAATCCGGTAATAGTTGCCCATATCGATCGCCTTGGCCATCTCCTCTCGGGTAACCAGTGTCTCATACAGCTTTTCACCGTGGCGCGTACCGATCACCTTGACCTCCGTCTCACCGTATTTCGGATCAACCTTGGCATAAATCTGCTTTAATGCTGTCGCCAGAGTTTCCAGCGTAGCGGCCGGAGCCTTCTGAACGAAGAGGTCGCCGTTATGTCCGTGCTGGAAAGCATAGACTACAAGGTCTACGGCATCATCCAGTGTCATCATGAATCGCGTCATGTTGGGGTCGGTGATTGTGATGGGCTTGCCCTCCATCATCTGCTCTACCCACAACGGAATCACGGAGCCGCGGCTTGCCATTACATTGCCATAGCGCGTGCAGCAGATGGTCGTTGCGGCACCCTCGCCCAGTTCACGACCTTTGGCAATGGCAACCTTCTCCATCAGAGCCTTGGAGATACCCATGGCGTTGATAGGATAAGCAGCCTTGTCGGTCGAGAGAACGACGACGTTCTTGACGCCATGTTCAATAGCGCTCTCAAGGACATTGCCCGTTCCGATGACGTTCGTGCGGGTCGCCTCCATCGGGAAGAACTCGCAGGAGGGAACTTGCTTAAGGGCTGCAGCCGAGAAGACGTAGTCAACACCGCGCATGGCGACATCTACCGATGCCTTGTCCCGAACATTGCCGATGTAATACTTCACTTTCGGGCTTTGGAGCATGTGACGCATGTCATCCTGCTTTTTCTCGTCGCGCGAGAAAATACGAATTTCTTTGATGTCGCTATCGAGGAAACGACGAAGTACGGCGTTCCCGAAACTGCCCGTACCGCCTGTAATCAACAGGACTTTGTCTTTGAAAATGGACATGTTATTTAATTAATAATTCATTATATAAATCGATATACTGCTCAAAACATTTACTTTGATCAAAATTTGCCTCTGCATAACTCCGGCATTTTAGAGAATAAAATAATTTCCCTTTTTGAGAAATATATTTAATTGCATTTACCAAAGCCTTAATATCTCCTTGTTTAATTACAAATCCAGTATGAGAGGTTACTGATTCTGGACTTCCCCCTGTATTATAAGTTATAACAGGAGTACCGCAGCTAATTGCCTCTAAATTAACTGTAGGATAATTTTCTTCATATGTAGTGTTGACAAAAACAGATGCAGAAGAGTAAATATTAGCAAGCTCTTTGATCGAAGAAGTCCGTTGAATTCCAACAATTCCTTGAGGCAGATCTCTAATTTGCGATGGAGAAAGCCCGACTAATACAATGGCATATTGATGAACAGGCAGAAGCTCACGCAGTTTAAAAAAATCGCCGAGACCTTTTCTCTCCGACCAAGGAGATGCTACACCTAAAATAATATTTTTACCTTGAAGATTATATTTTTCAATAAAAGACAAGTCTGAATTTGGACTAAACAACTTAATATCAATACCATTATGAATAACGCGGCGTGGTATATTTTTTAAAAAGGATTTTTTTAACAACGAATCAAGCCAATATGAAACTGGCACAACAAACATTCTATCATGCAATAAGAATGAGGACTTCTTCGATAAAAAATTATATTTAGAGTTATCTCGGCCCCAAGATCTAGGATATGCCAGAAGCTGTGGACAGTTTTCACACATTATTTCCCATTTACAACAACTAACACGATCAAAGTAAGCACAATGTCCCGTAAACGGCCAACAATCATGCATCGTCCAAACAATTGGAATATTCCTAGATCTTAAATATTGAAACAAAATCGAATAATTAAGATAATATCCATGAATATTATGCAGATGGATAATATCTGGTTTGAGTTTTGTGTCAATTAATTTAATAAATCGCTCTGTTGCACCAATACTACCTAAACCATGTTTATCAAATATTCTTGATACGAGTATATGATTATAAACAGAAATACTACTACCAATTTTAATAATCTGGGACTTACTTGGCGAATATGATCTGCCATAAGCAATTATACTATCCCAGCCAGCTTCTATTGCAAGACGGCCAATGCCTTCAGCTATTTTTCCAGTAGAACCGACGTTACAAGTAGAATTTATTTGAAGTAATTTAGGCATATTAGAATTAAGACAAATAACACAATACCTGCTGCTTCTCTATTGTTTCAAAATCCAGCAGACTGATCTCTTTTCTCATATGATTATACAAATGTATATTAGATATACTATCTATACATTCCATCAATGATTGTCTATTACCGCTTTGAAAAATAAGGCCATTCTTTCCCTCAACAACAATCTCCTCTGCGCACCCCACTCTATCACTAACTATAACAGGTAATCCATTATTTAACGCCTCCTCAACAACCAACCCCCATGGCTCTGATAACGAGGGCAATACAAAGACATCCGCATTCTGATAATATTGATACAATTGTTTATTATCTATTGCGCCCAAAAACATTACATTAGGAGGGGCCACCTTTCTAAGGCCGGATTCCTGCGGACCAAACCCTATAATTAATAGCGTTTTATCAGGGAAATCACGAAAAACACTTATCAATAGAGATAAATTCTTCTCAGGAGAAAGACGACCTACATACAAAAAATTTTGAACCTTTTCTCTTGCAGTATATGAAGGTTGCGGAATATAATTAAATATTCCTACCCCTCTTGTAATAATTATTTGCCTTTTAAACCCTATTTTTTCCACCAGTCTTTTTTGAGCTATTCCAGAAGCATATATTTTAGAAATCCTAGAAAGAAATATCTTCTTTAAGAGTTTCTTTAATCCAGTAGTTTTCGACTCATAATCACTTGATTCTACTACTGCCGAATTTTTCTTTTTACTAGATATCAAAGCCCCGATCCACATTAATCCTGAATCCCAGCCTCCAATTATGAGCTCTTGATAATGTGTCGTCAATAAAATCTTTATTAATGTAAAATATCGGACATATCTATTCATTGGTAATTGAATACTCCTAAATTGCGAGACTCCCGCAAAGAAATCTGCATTCCTCAAGTTTCTACCGTCATTCGTATATATTACAAACACAGATTCCTCTTTATTAATTTCATTGTACAAATTAATTTTATAGAACGACGGTAAATTTGTCAATATCACTTTCATTATTCATTCATTTTTGGATTTAACAAGCCTTGAGAGCCAATATGAAACAGGAATATAATACATATATGTGGTTAATGCTTGAGCCATGTAGCCTCTAGAGAATACAACAAATAAGACAGCATTAAATAATGCTAACAGCAAAATAGCTCCGATAGAATTGGGGTGTAATAAATAATTACGCCAAAAAATATTCGCAAATAAGCCAAGAAATAGACCATACAATATTATACCAAGCCATCCAAAAGATATATAAGCTTCAACGTAATTAAAAAATGCACTTCCATACTCAATAGTCCCAAAGACAACCATATTGGCATCTCTCGTATATCCACCATCAGGTTTCCACGGGAAAACAGTCCTTGGAATGGGCATACATATAGCTGTTAATAAAGGCTCAAAATATATTTTTTCTCTATCTTCATACTCATACATTACTTTAGCAGACATATAGTACATAAATTCATTTTCATGAGCCGCCTTTGTAACATCGGTACGATCCATACTTTTTAATTTATTAATATCTAAGCCGTGCCCATAATTACGAGTATTTTCAATCACTCCCATTAAAATATAAAACAGAATGGCGACTGGAATCCATATGTGATATTTAATTGGTTTTATATGAGGATATAAATGATAGAAGACAACAATAGGAATGACAAACAAAACTAATCTGAAACGGAAGCCTCCGATAAGATAAATAATAACAGCAATTACCCCAATAACGAGATTTAACACCAATGATTTTTTCGACGCATATAACAGACAAACGACTGTTGGGAAAAGAGAAATAAGCCCAGTAAGATATTCTTCTACATGGTTATATGACCCCATCGCATTGAATTGAGCGTATTCTTGTACACGAAAAACCGACAATGAAAAACCCTTAAATATGCCATAACAGAGAAATGCAATAGCAAACAATATAAGAGCAATTCGTTTGGAATTTTGCTCACTATATAAATTATTAGCTCGACGAAAAAATCGCTTCTTAATATGGAGATTAAATCCAATCAAAAAACAAGAAAAGAAAATGAAACCGCCCCAAAATAAATAAGGCAAGCCCATTTCGCTATGCACTCCATATATATCTTTAGAGCTTGTATAAAAAGGCACTATCAAATAATAAACAATATACAAACTCAGAAATATCGGAGGCGAAAATTTAGTTGCCTGATTTTTGTTTAATAAAGCATTAGCTATCACTCCAATGATCAAGAGTAATATACCAACTAATGGAATGTAAATAAGCATATAAAAAGCCTATCTTCTACATTTTAGATAATATCTTAGGTCTCCGCCCATTGTGCTAACAACTATTAAATCCTCAAATTTCGTATTGTGACTACGCAAAAATTTTGCAGGATTTCCTGAATATACACCCATAGGTTGAGAATCCGTCACCAATAAAGAATATGCACCAATAACACTTCCTGAAGCAATATTCTGTACTGAAGGTAAAATATGTGCTCCAGTTGCAATCCAACAATAAGACTCTATTTTTAATGGATGATAATATCGACTTGAAAATGTAGTATCATCATCAATATGATGACTAACCCGTATAATTGACACATCCTTATTTATAATTACATGATCTGAAATAATAATTTTACTTCTCAGATCCAAATTGAATGATTGGATTATACAATCACTCCCAATAATTAAATTTTTATTCGCCTTTCGTGCTAACTTCCAAGAGACGATTGAATCATCACCTATAATACCACCCCGAAATCTTACAACCTGACGAAAAAATGCATATTTTATAAATATCAGAATCCGAGGAATGAGTCCTAAATAGAAGCGAAATAAATTACGATTCGATATTTTATCGAAATATTGCTTGGGAATATTCACAACCATGAATTCTTACTCCAAGAAATTTTTAATTACTTTTGCTGGAACTCCAGCTACTCGGGTATACTCAGGGACATCCTTTGTTATAACAGTCCCTGCTGCGGCATGGCTCATTTTACCAACAGTTTTTCCTGGCAACACAATTGAACCGGTAGATACGACAGCTCCTTTACAGATTTTAATATCTGCATAAATACCTTCCTTCTCGATACAATCGCCATCCGGAGAAAAGCGATGAGTCCCAGTCACAACAATAGTCCTACTTCCTAACTTTGCAAAGTCTTCAATAACAATGTTACTTCCCCTAGTTCCAAACAATAAGACTTCATGCCCTAAAAAGACATTATCTCCTATATATAAATTAAAATCCCCCAGAATTTTTACGGATGACATTATTTCAACATTCTTTCCTACATATGCACCAGCCCATCTCAACAAACTAGACTTAATCCGATGTCCCCGAGAATCAGGAATAAACATAAAGATCCATTTAATTAAGTACAGCTTTTTTGTGTTTAATGCTTTTTTGACGTTCATACTACTCAATTATTTATTAGTTCATTATACAAATCAATCATTCGTTCCCCGAAAGATTTAGGCTGAGATTTTATATATTGATCAATATTACTGATAAAAGTATTATAATTATCAGAGGTAGTAATTTCCTGTATGGCATTATCTAGACTATCATCGTCAAGATTAACAACTTTTCCCCAATTATTAGCAAGAACCTCGTCTTTAATTCCAGTTTGGACAGAAACAATAACAGGAAGTCCACAACCAACCATTTCCCCGACAGCAAGAGGATATGCATCAAATCGACTTAAATGTATACCAACATGGTATTGACAGAGATAATGCTGAATCTCTTCTTTAGGAACAGATCCATGAAAAACAATATTCTTTGTTTTATAATATGGCTTAAAGATGAATTGCTGCGATTGTGGCACACTTCCAAATAAATGCAATTCATAATCTTGATGATTACAGAACCAATTAATCAAGAAATCACAGCCTTTTTCTATAGAGATAGCTCCAGCATAAACAAATTTATATATTCTTTTGCAACCTGAAACAGTCTCTTTCTTAACATAATGAGGCGAAATAGTGATTCCATACGGTACGATATAATATTTCTTATCAGGGAAATCCACCTTCATCGTATCAACTACATATGAAGACGGAACTATGATATTTGGCTCCTTTTGAAGGTGTAATTTAATCTCTTGAGCATATTGAGACAAAAATCCATTATTAACATTCATCCCATATTTAGCATATATATCATCCATAATGCGCAGTACATAGGAGGGATTAGGCATATGCACATCAGCCAATGTTATTACGTCAGGATGCTTCTCTCGATAACTATTTATCGCAGAAAAACAATATTTTGGCCAATAATGGATAAGTTTATAATTTGTTTTATTTAATGTACGAGAAACTACATGCCCCATACAATTTGTTTCATCAATAGAGCATCCGAATTTACTATTCAATAAATTAATAATAGTTGTCCTAATATGTATTACCACCTTCTTTGAGACAAACTGAAGCCTACGATTTTTTGTAAAGAATCGAATCCAGGAAGGAACGACTTTGAATGTTAGAAATTTAAAATCGAGTTTAGTTTGCAATAACAAACTTCGGTAAATTAACATTGAATGGTCTGGCCGTCCAATAAGAAGAATACGATTATTACAAGACATAATTCTTTAATAATGTTCGTTTATCTTTAATATAAATTTGCATGCACCAAATGAGAGTCATGCTAATCTGCAAGAATTGCGCAATAAAAAAAGCTGAGACACTTGATATATTTACGTGAAGGAGAATGTAGAGCCCTGATATAAATAAAAAGCTACCTAAAATAGACATGCATAACATAGCTTGTTGATGCTCTCGAATCAACAAATTTACCTTCAATAGACTACACAAAATATATAATGGCATCGCAATTATAGCGATAACAAATGGAATAGAGTCTGTAGTATATGCAGGACCATATAATCCTAAAAGGATTTTTCTACAACAAATTAACAATATAACAACTAATGAACTTCCTATAAAGAACCAAGTCATTGTTCTTTTAAATTTATTAAAATATTCAATGTGGCTATTATTCGCATTTAATGACGATGCAAATGAAGTAAATGCGTTAAGGAAATAAGCTGGAATTAAGATAACAATATTACGAATCTGCATAATAGCAGTCATACTCCCGATAGCTTCGTATGAACTCTGCTGTGTCAATAGCAATTGAGCCCACCAATTAATTGGAGCTTCAATAAATGAAAGCAAAAAAACAGGTAAAATCATTCTATGAATAATTGAAAGTTCCGAACGCCAACCTGTAAATGCTCCTACAAAACAATATTTGATGGATGTGATACGATTTAAAACTATCAAACTATAAATTGAGTACAAAACATAATAAATCAACATGCCAATAATAGCACCTGACATTTCATGTATATATATTCCAAAAATTATTAAAATTAAAAAGCTCAATGATGAGATAATTTGCATTATCCCAATCGTCTTAAATCTTTGTTTTCCACGAAGAATTCCCTCTATCAAAGGTTGCACCATCAATAATGGGAGCAATATTCCTATCAATCTAAAATAAGGAACAATTGTTTCGCCCCCAAGCAGGTTGATCATTATTGACTTCGGCAACAAAAATAACACACCGCCAAATAACGCACATACAAATAAAGAAAAGGCTATCAAAATAGCAAGCCGAACTCGAGCAATCGGAATATATACCAGTTCAGAAGTAAACTTAGTACATAATCCAATATAATTAAGAGCACAAACACATAAAATAGTATTTAATGTATTGCGCACAAAACTGAAAGTTCCAAAATCCTCTTTTGATAGTAATCTAGCACAATAAAATGTTGCTATCACCAATATTACTTTAGAAATACCACTACCTACAGAAGTCGTTAAAAACGCTCGTAATATTGGAGATTCACTAAATTTATTAATACAAGACCTCATTTTTAGGCCAAATTCTAAAATAGAAGAAAACACTATGTAACAAAAAGTGTATTTGGCAGAACTATAAACAGTTCATATCTCATTATTCACATCCGATCCATCTTTTTCTGAAGCCAAAAGAAGATACCCGTACGATTGAGGTGCGTGCGGTAGCCGATGCGATGGAGCAGGCGGACAAATTGCGTCTTGTGGCGGATATGCCACTCCATGAAGTTATAAAGACCAGATGTGATCAGGATGCTCAACACCAGTACGATATATAGTTGGACATCAATCGAGCAACCGGCCATGTAGCTGAGCCACCAGCACAGCACCACGAAGAAATTCAGGATCAGAATCGCAAGGGTCGTCGCGGCATGCGAGCATCCCAGGCGAATGAACATATGATGCAAGTGCGTCTTGTCCGGGTGGAACGGAGACTTGCGTTTCAGGATGCGCGTCGTCATCACGCGGAGTGTATCGAAGACCGGAACGGACAGAACCGCCAGCGAAAAGGGAACCAGTCCGATATTTACAGCATCATAAACCTCGCTCATCGAGCCGTGGCGCAGGATTCGGATCACGAAGACCGACATGACGATACCCATAACCAACGTTCCGCCATCGCCGATGAACATCTTCGAGTTCTTTCCGAAGACGTTGTGGAAGAAGAACGGAATCAGCGATCCGGCAGCCACGACGGCCAACATACACATCGTCCGATCCCCCACGTACCAGAACATCACACCGAAGAGAAGGCTCGTCAAGATGCAGTAGCCCGACGAGAGGCCGTCTACCCCGTCAATCAGGTTGATGGCATTGATGATGCCCACGGCGGCAAAGACCGTCAGCGGAATGGCTACTCCTTGCGGAATCTGATTGAGGCCCCACAATCCGTGGAAGTCATTCAAGGTGTATCCTCCGACGAAAATCAGCAGCAGAACCGTGCCGATCTCGATCAGGAACCGCAGGGCCGGCGAAAGATCGAGGATGTCATCCATCGTGCCGGTATAGAGCATGATCATCATCGCGACGACAACGATAAAGAGCTCGGAGCAGTCGCAGGTTATACTGGCACAGCCCAATCCGATGACCGATCCGAAGAAGACGGCAATACCGCCCAGAACGGGAGTCGGCCGACGTTGCAGTTTGCGGGCATTGGGATTGTCGACGATGTTCTTGTCGAGGGCGATCCGCACCAAACGCGGATGAATCCAATGGACGCTCAGAATAGCGACCAGAAAAGAGAGGATATACAACATAACCGAATAGGGATAAAGCTATTTTTGAGGAGTATGATCGCGGAACTGGTTGTTGAACCGTAAAGGTCGAATCACCTCAACGTGGGGACCTCCGCGAATGGGATCTCAAGAGTATTTGTCCAATCAATATCTATTTCATCCGTTCGAGCCGGCGCGATGTCCCAACCAGCAGTCATAATCATCGAGACGTCGAAGCAGTTGCGCCTTGCTCTTCTTGAGCAGCAGCTCCCCGCGCCACGGATCAACCGCGGCGTGGGCCTGTTCATAATCCAGGCAGCAGTTCGTGCAGCCGTAAAGCGTCACCAGCAGCAGCGACCGCGACTGTTCGGCCCGAATCAGCGGAAGAATGCTTCGAACGGTTCCGAGCAGCTGATCGAAGGCTTCGCGGTCGCCCAGGATGGCATAGGCCGGAAGCAGCATCGAATAGAGTTTGCAGCGCATCACATCGCTGTCCAGCTGGAGGTTGGCATATTGCTGCAGGACCTCCGATGCCAGAGCCCGGTCAGCGTCCGTCACCCCCTCGGGCGAGTGGTAGCGTTTCAGCGCTTCGTGGAGTCCGGCCGGGAGACGGTCGCCATTCAAGCGCGTATAGACATGGCGGTTGTCCGCATTCAGCGCAATCACCTCATATTGCCCGGGTTCGACACAGAGCAGCGGCACATACATGCAGTTCTCCACACAAACCATCACCTCCTTGCGGCCCCCTCCGGGCTGAATGATGACGCTGGCCTCAACCCCCTTGAACTGCCCCTCGGTGATGCGGATCCGGTCGCCCTTCATCAGTCGTTCGGGGCCGGGCGTGTAGACCGGCAGCACGTCAGAATAGGAGGCAGCCACCCACTTCAGGTTCTCCATCGCCTCGTCCGAGAGGTAGGGATAGTAGGCATCGTCCTTCTCGCGGACACGGGGCAGGAAGTTATACTGAGGCAAGAAACGTTTCATCCGGTAGATCTCCGCCTCCGAGGCGTGGATGAAGACGTAGTTGTAGAGCAGCGGATGGTTCGTGCGGACCAAATCCCCGTGTTGTTTCCGGACCTCGACGTACGAAGGGGCAAAGTATTCGAAAACAGGCTCTCCGCTCCGTGCCCGACGCTCCAGTTCCATCTGCAGGGCCCGGGCCGGATTCCCCTGATAGTGGCCTTTGCGCGACGTCGGAAGGGCCAGCACATACCATCTGACGGCATTGCTGTTCTTTCTGGCACGGAGTTGCTCCGAGACCGAATCTGTCCAGTTCCAACCGATCTTGTTCGAACTTGCCATGATTTGCAGTCGAAAGTGAAAACTGCCGGAGATTCATCTCATCCCGGGGCAAATCCCGGCCTTGTCAATACGCAACCACAATGCGCTGACATTCAGTAAATTAGATTTCAAAAAAATAGACAATTCGTGAAAATTTTTGGACAACAGAATCCAGTCGATCGGCCAAACTCACCCCCAAAAACCTCACGTCTCTATTTAAGAAATCACACATCACTGCCGCAAAGGTAGAAAAAAAGGGGGTTAGTACAAAAAAATCATCATATTTCTTACGCTTGTAACATCCTCTTGTGAGGCCTTTATTTGGGTCATACTCCGATCATTAAAACCGTCACGTTCTTCCAAGATCTGTCAGAAGTTCCCAAATCCGCGTCCCAGATACTCAGGACGCCGATTGTGCCATAATTTTACACAAAATGCACCTCCCGAATGGATGGTAAAACGGTCAATATCCGTATGCTTTTGACGGCTAAACAATTTAGGTCTAGTATGGTTTCTTAAATAGAGACCTTACTCCCGCATAAACGGGAGGAAACTCTATTACGGGAAAGCAAAAGGAGTGCGGGATTATGTACGGTTGAAACACACGTGCGAAACTGTATGAAATTTTTAAACATCATTCAAAAGAAATACGCAATTTATTATTTGTCAGGCTATTACATTTAGCTTGACGAGGTCGCGGAGCGCAGTCTCCCAAAAGAATGGCAAAATCCGTGTCGTCCGCACTCTCCCAAACCGCCAATCCATCCGAATCCGCTTCAGCCCCCTTGTCCGAGATCCAAAACCGCCACATCGTGCGCTGGTACGTGATGGTCTACCCGACCAGCAGCCGGGCCATGACCGAGGAACTGGATCGAGAACTGGCCCGCAGGCGGCGCAACAACGAACCTCTGTTCGAGTACTTTGCGCCGGTCCTTGTCGAGGCCAGAAAGATGAACGGGCGGCTGGTGACAACCCGACGTTCGCTGTTGTACAACTACCTGTTTGTACACGCCTCGGAGTGCGAAATCTACCGAATCAAGCAGCGCCTGCCCCAATACAACCTGCTCCCGCGCGTAAAGGATAGCAAGGAGAGCTACCACTACCCCTATCTGACCGACAAGGCCATGAGTGATCTTCAATGGATTGCGCGTTCGTATGCCGAGCCGGTCCCGGTCTGCACCGCGGATCCCGCCTGGCTGGTCAAGGGCGACCGGATTCGTATCACGGAAGGGCGTTTTGCGGGAATTGAGGCCAAAGTCGTCACAAACGCCCCCTCCCGCCACAAGGAGATTCTGGTCTCGATCGACAACTGGATGTGCGTCCCGCTGCTGAAGGTCCAGCCCGGGGAGTATGAGGTGGTCGAACTGAATGCCGAGACCCCAAGTTATTACTCCCGACTGAACAACAGCAAACTCCTCGACCGGCTACACGACGCCCTATGCAGGCATCTGGCCAAGAAAGGCGCAGAAGAGGATCGCCGAATCGCCACCGAGGTACTGCAGGAGTACGGGTGTCTGACGCTCGACTCCGACATCATGCGCAGCAAACTCTATGCCCTGCTGCTGCAGGCCTACACGATTCTCGACGAAACGTCGAAGCGCGAGAGTCAACTCGTGGCGATCCAGAAGATGCTGCCGGCCGTGCGGGCCGAACAATCCCGGGCCCTCCTGCTTGTGACACTGTACGGGTGCACGGACAGCCGGCTCTACTACGACCAGGCGCACGCCCTGATCGATCCCTGGCTCGCGGAGAAGTCGCCCAAGAAGAGCAAGGCGCAGCTGATCCGCCACCTGGCCGATTTCGACCGGCAGTTCGGCCATGGGGGCGAATAGCCTCCTCCCCATCTGATCGTAATCTAAATCAAAATACAAATTTATCATGTATCGCTTAATTGAGAAATTACGTCTGGACCGCTATGTCAGTTCGCGGTTGATTCTTGCATTGGACCTGTTGGTTTCGGCCGGGGCCTCGATCATCTCACTGTTAGTTGCAAGCATTCTTTTGGGTGCTGAAGCCCTTATCTGGAAAACAATCGGCTGGTGGCTCGGAGGATCCGTTGTCTTTTCCTGGATCGCGTTCGTGTTGCTCCAAACCCACAAATCAATCATCCGTCATGCCACCTTGCGGGGTTTGGGCCGTTTGAGTGTCGCCGTTGTTTTCAAGGGAATTGGGATCGCAGTTATATTGGCTTTGGGTGTCGCTGGCCCGACATTTCCAGCGATCTGGATCACTCTGTTGTTTGACATATTGTTGAGCCTTTCAGGACTGGTGATTATGCGCGTTGCCATGGTTGTCGTCTATGACTGGCTCAAAGACAGCCGTCAAAGGCATTGCAAATGCCAGCGGATTCTGATCTACGGAACCGGCGACAAGGGCGTTTCGTTGGTGACCCAACTCCAAAATTCTCAAGAGTATCAGGTCGTCGGTTTCCTGACCTACGGCAAAACACTGAAGAATCATATGCTGGCCGATCTCCCGGTCTACTACTTCGAGACCGAAGAGAATGTCAAGTACCTGCACAACTGCAAGGATATTGACGCCATTCTCTTCGCCCACGTCCATGAGGCTCGCGAAGAGCAGGAGCGCCTAATCCATTATTGTACGGACTGCAACCTCAAGGTGCTGATCGCTCCCTCGATCGACGAGGTGGTCGACGGCAAGGTGCAGCGTCAGGCAATCCGCGAGATCAGGATCGAGGACCTGCTGGGACGTGAAGAGATCAAGATCTCGATGGACGAGATCATCGCCAACTTCCGCGGCAAGACGATCCTGGTTACGGGCGCGGCGGGGTCCATCGGTTCGGAGTTGTGCCGCCAGCTGGCGACGTTCGGAGTCAAGGAACTCGTGCTGTTCGACAACTCCGAGACGCCGATGCACAACATCCGCCTCGAGCTGGAGGATCGCTACCCCAATCTGAAGTTCATCCCCGTAATCGGCGACGTTCGCATGATCCCGCGTCTGGACTTCGCCTTCCGCACCTACCGTCCGCAGGTGGTCTTCCACGCGGCAGCCTACAAGCACGTGCCGCTGATGGAGGAGAACCCCTGCGAAGCCGTACTGGCCAACGTCGCCGGCTCGCGTAACGTGGCGGACAAGTGTATCGAATACGACGTCGAGAAGATGGTCATGATCTCGACGGACAAGGCCGTCAACCCGACCAACATCATGGGCTGTACAAAACGTCTGGCCGAGATCTACGTGCAGTCGCTCGGTCTGGCCATCGAGGCCGGCAAGGTGAAGGGCAAGACGAAGTTCGTCACTACGCGTTTCGGCAACGTGCTGGGTTCGAACGGCTCGGTGATCCCGCGCTTCCGCGAGCAGATAGCCAAGGGCGGTCCGGTTACGGTTACGCACCCCGACATCACGCGCTTCTTCATGACGATCCCGGAGGCCTGCCGGCTGGTGATGGAGGCCGCCACGATGTCGACGGGCACCCAGATCTTTGTCTTCGACATGGGTAAGTCGGTGAAGATCGCCCACCTGGCCAGGCGCATGATCGAACTGGCCGGTCTGGAGGTCGACAAGGACATCAAGATCGAATACACGGGATTACGCCCGGGCGAGAAACTCTACGAAGAGGTGCTGTCGAATACGGAGAATACGCTTCCGACGTCGCACGACCGGATCCGCATCGCCAAGGTCCGCGAGTACGACTACGCCGATGCTCTCAAGGGTGCGCAGGAGTTGGAGAAGCTCTCCCGAGCTGTCATCATTCCGGACATGGTTCGCCTGATGAAGGAGATCGTCCCCGAGTTCAAGTCCAAGAACTCGCGGTTCGAGGAATTCGATAAAGAAACGAAGTAAAATCAACCATAATGAACACGGAACAGAACAAAAACTTAAAGATCGCCGTAGCCGGAACCGGCTATGTTGGCTTGTCTATCGCCACATTGTTGGCACAGCATCATCAAGTAACCGCAGTTGATGTTATTCCCGAGAAGGTGGAGATGCTGAATCGGAAACAGTCTCCGATTCAAGATGACTATATTGAAAGATATCTGGCCGAGAAGCCGCTGAATCTCACAGCCACATTGGATGGCGCTGCCGCCTATCGGGATGCGGATTTTGTCGTGATTGCCGCTCCGACAAACTACGACCCTATCAAAAACTATTTTGACACAAGCCACGTCGAGGAGGTGATCGATCTGGTCCTGGAGGTCAATCCTCAGGCCGTCATGGTTATCAAGTCTACGATTCCCGTAGGTTACTGCCGGAGTTTGTATATCAAGTACATGCAAAAGGGGGTAAAACGGTTCAATCTGCTGTTCTCGCCCGAATTCCTGCGTGAAAGCAAAGCTCTCTACGACAATCTCTATCCGAGCCGTATTATTGTGGGTATTCCCAAAATTATCAACGATGAGCGATTCAAGGAGGAGAATGATGCCATTCGAGCCATCGCAGATATTCCGGCGCTTGAGAAGGCCGCCCATACGTTTGCTGCACTGTTGCAGGAAGGGGCCATCAAAGAGGATATCGATACGCTGTTTATGGGTCTGAAAGAGGCTGAAGCTGTAAAGCTCTTTGCCAATACCTACCTGGCCCTTCGAGTCAGCTACTTCAATGAACTGGATACTTATGCCGAGGTAAAAGGATTGGATTCCCAAGCCATTATTCTCGGAGTTGGTCTGGATCCCCGTATTGGGACTCACTACAATAACCCGTCGTTCGGTTATGGCGGATATTGCCTGCCGAAAGACACCAAACAATTGCTGGCCAATTATGCGGATGTCCCGGAGAATCTGATCGAGGCCATCGTCGAGTCGAATCGCACCCGCAAGGATTTCATTGCGGATCAGGTTCTGAAAAAGGCAGGATATTATACGGCATCCAGTCAGTGGGATGCTCAGAGAGAGAAGCCCCTGGTTGTCGGCGTATATCGTCTGACCATGAAATCCAACAGCGATAATTTCCGCCAGAGTTCGATTCAAGGCGTTATGAAGCGCATCAAGGCCAAGGGCGCAACGGTTATCATTTACGAGCCTACACTTGAGGATGGATCGACATTCTTCGGCAGCGAAGTCGTCAACAATCTCGAAAAATTCAAGCAGACGAGTGCGGCTATCATCGCCAATCGCTATGACCCCTGTCTGGACGATGTCGAGGCAAAGGTTTATACACGAGATATTTTCAGAAGAGACTAAACAGTCATCATATGCTACCCTACAATATAACATTAAACGGCAAAACAGTTCTGGTAACTGGAGTTGCCGGCTTTATCGGATCGAATCTTGCCAAACGGCTTTTGACAGACTATGCAGATCTGCGAGTAGTCGGTATTGACAGCATCACCGACTATTATGATGTTACTCTTAAATATGACCGACTGAAAGGTCTGGAAGAGTTTGGTGATCGATTTGTGTTCATTCACGACTCGATTGCAAATCGGGAGATCATCATCCGTTTGTTTGACGAATATAAACCCTCCATCGTTGTAAACCTGGCAGCACAGGCTGGTGTCAGATACAGCATTACCAATCCTGATGCCTACGTCGAAAGTAACCTCATCGGGTTTTACAACATTCTGGAAGCCTGTCGACACAGCTACGACAACGGACAAACCGGGGTTGAACATCTGGTTTACGCCTCCTCATCCAGCGTATACGGTTCGAATAAAAAGGTGCCCTATTCGACGGATGATAAAGTTGATAATCCGGTATCGTTGTATGCCGCGACCAAAAAGTCGAATGAATTGCTGGCACACGCATACTCCAAGTTGTATAACATACCTTCGACCGGATTACGCTTCTTTACGGTTTATGGCCCCGCCGGTCGTCCAGACATGGCCTACTTCGGATTTACGGACAAGCTGGTAAAAGGAGAGAAGATCCGCATCTTTAATTACGGGAACTGCAAACGAGATTTCACCTATATCGACGACATTATCGAGGGTGTTGTTCGGGTTATGCAACATACACCGGAGCGTATAACTGGAGAAGACGGCCTGCCGTTGCCTCCTTACAAAGTCTACAATATCGGCAACAGCCACCCGGAGAATCTGTTGGATTTTGTCGATATCCTGCAACAGGAATTAGTACGAGCCGGCATCCTGCCCGAGGATTATGATTTTGAAGCACACAAAGAACTCGTCCCGATGCAGCCGGGAGATGTCCCTGTAACATACGCCGATACCACTCCGTTGGAGCAAGATTTTGGGTTCAAACCGGCGACATCCTTAAAGGACGGATTGCGAGTGTTTGCAGAATGGTATGCAAAGTTTCACGGCAAGGAATAACCACTGACCTAACAACATCTATTGGCATCTGCATGCTGTTAAACAAAGGCTGTATCCGACAAACGCTTTCAAAATAAAAGACACAATACATTATAAATCTTCATATTATGAGCATTTTCAAAGACAAAGTCCTGTTAATCACAGGCGGTACGGGAAGTTTCGGCAACGCAGTTCTGCGTCGTTTTCTCGACTCTGACATCCGGGAAATTCGTATCTTCTCCCGCGACGAGAAGAAACAGGATGACATGCGCCACTTCCTTCAGGCTAATCGTCCGGACGTTTCGAACAAAGTAAAATTCTATATTGGAAATGTACGCAACCGTGAGGCTATAGATTTTGCAATGAACGGAGTCGATTATGTCTTCTCGGCGGCCGCACTGAAGCAGGTACCCTCTTGCGAATTCTATCCGATGGAGGCTGTGCGTACGAATGTAGAAGGCACCAACAATGTACTTCTCTCCGCTATAGCTCATGGTGTTAAGAATGTCGTCGTCCTCTCTACGGACAAAGCAGCCTACCCAATCAACGCCATGGGTATCTCCAAGGCCATGATGGAGAAGGTTGCCATTGCCCAGGGGCGTGCACTGGGGCCGGATGCAAAGACCACCATCTGCTGCACCCGCTATGGAAACGTAATGGCCAGCCGTGGTTCCGTGATTCCGCTTTGGGTTGAGCAGATGATAGAGGGCAAGCCGATCACCATCACGGATCCCAACATGACCCGCTTCATGATGACGCTTGATGATGCTGTCGATCTTGTCATGTATGCCTTTGAGCATGGCAACAACGGCGATCTCTTCGTTCAGAAAGCCCCGGCCGCAACCCTCGACGTGCTTGCAGAGGCCCTCAAGCAGGTTTACGCCAAGGTGAATCCCAAATACGGAGAGACCGAGGTGAAAATCATCGGCACCCGTCACGGTGAGAAACTCTATGAAACGCTTGTTACGCGTGAAGAGATGCTTCGTTCGGAAGATTGCGGCAACTACTTCCGCATTCCCTGCGACGCCCGTGACCTGAACTACGACAAATTCTTCACGGAAGGCGACGATGCCATCAGCCGCATGGAGGACTATCACAGCCACAACACCAAGCGACTCGATGTCGAAGGCATGAAGGCGCTGCTCCTCAAGCTCAATTTCATCCGCGAAGACCTCGGTCTGCAGCCCAAAGCAAAGTCCCGCGACTATAGAAGCGAATAACAGATGAAAATTCTGGTAACCGGAGCAAAGGGTTTCGTTGGTCGGAACCTTTGCTCCCAACTTAATAACATCAAAACAGGCAAGGCCAAGTACTACGGAGACCTTCAGATCGATGAGGTCTTTGAGTATGACCTGGACAGCACCATGGAGCAGCTGGATGCCTGGTGCTCCGAATGCGATTTTGTATTCAACCTTGCGGGTGTGAACCGGCCTCAGAACCCCGAAGAGTTCATGACCGGCAACTTCGGCTTTGCCTCAACGCTTCTGGACACGCTGAAGAAGCATGGGAACAAGGCCCCAGTCATGCTCTCGAGTTCGGCCCAGGCCTCTCTTACCGGTCGTTTCGGCAACAGCGAATACGGGCGCAGCAAGAAGGCGGGCGAAGATCTCTTCCTCCAATATGGCGAGGAAAACGGCGTAAAAGTTCTTGTTTACCGGTTCCCCAATCTCTACGGGAAATGGTGCCGCCCCAACTACAACAGCGCCATCGCCACGTTCTGCAACAACATCGCCAACGAGCTGCCCATCACGGTCAACGATCCAAAAGTGGAGCTCGAGGTCCTTTACATCGACGACCTTGTTGAAGAGATGATCGCCGCGCTGAAAGGCCAGGAGCACCACTGCGAGTTCGAAGGACTGACCGTATTGCCCTCGGCTGAAGGACGTTACTGCTACTGCCCCGTCACTCACAAGGCTACGCTGGGCGAAATCGTCGACCTTCTGCACCAGTTCCACGACATGCCGAAGACGCTGATGATCCCCGAGATTCCGGCCGACAGCTTTGCCAAGAGACTCTACAGCACCTATCTGAGCTACCTTCCCAAGGACAAGGCCATTTTTGACCTGAAGATGAACTGCGACGACCGCGGCTCCTTCACCGAATTGGTCCACACGCTCAATTGCGGACAGGTAAGCATCAATATCAGCAAACCGGGTATCACCAAAGGCCAGCACTGGCACCACACCAAATGGGAGCAGTTCATCGTTGTTTCCGGCCACGGCCTGATCCAGCAGCGGAAAGAGGGTACGGACGAGGTTATCGAGTTCGAAGTCTCGGGCGACAAGATTCAGAGCGTCATCATGCTGCCCGGATATACGCACAACATCATCAACCTCTCGAAGACTCAGGATCTTGTCACGGTCATGTACTGCAACGAGGTTTTCAACCCGGAGCAGCCGGACACCTTCTTCGATCCCGTAGTAAGCGAATAAAGGCCGCAAGATGGCTGAATAATCAAAACGATCTATGGAAACCAAAACTCCGAAATTCGACTACAGTGATATTCACTGGCAAAATAACGGCAAAATCAAACTCTGCATCATCGTCGGCACCCGCCCGGAGATCATCCGGCTCGCGGCCGTCATCTCCAAATGCCGCAAATATTTCGATGTGATTCTGGCCCACACGGGACAGAACTACGACTACAACCTCAACGGCATCTTCTTCCGCGACCTGAAGCTCGCCGAGCCGGAGGTCTACATGGATGCGGTCGGAGATGACCTCGGCGCGACCTGCGGCAACATCATCAACTGCAGCTACAAGCTTTTCGCCGCAACCAAACCGGACGCCGTACTCGTCCTTGGTGACACCAACAGCTGCCTGAGTGTCATCGGCGCAAAACGCCTTCACATTCCGATTTTCCACATGGAGGCCGGCAACCGCTGCAAAGACGAATGCCTGCCGGAGGAGACGAACCGCCGCATCGTGGACATCATCTCGGACGTCAATCTCGCCTACTCCGAGCATGCAAGAAGATATCTGGCAGAATGCGGACTTCCCCGTGAGCGTACATACGTCACCGGTTCGCCCATGGCCGAGGTACTCCACCAGAACCTCGCCGAGATCGAGGCATCCGACGTACACGAGAGACTTGGACTCAAGAAGGGGCATTACATCCTGTTGAGTGCTCACCGCGAGGAGAACATCGACACCGAAAAGAATTTCAACAGTCTGTTTTCCGCAATTAACGGCCTTGCGGAAAAATATGATATGCCGATACTCTATTCGTGTCATCCGCGTTCAAAAAAACGTCTCGAGGAGAGTGGCTTTAAGCTTGACGAGAGAGTCATTCGCCACGAGCCGCTCGGATTTCACGATTACAATAATCTTCAGATGAACGCGTTTGCCGTGGTTTCCGACAGCGGAACGCTGCCCGAGGAGAGCAGCTTCTTTACTTCAGTCGGAAAGAGCTTCCCTGCGGTTTGCATCAGAACCTCCACAGAACGTCCCGAGGCTCTCGATAAGGGATGCTTCGTGCTTGCCGGAATTGATGAAAAATCATTGCTGCAAGCGGTTGATACTGCGGTTGAGCTTGACAAAAACGGCTTTTGCGGAATCCCCGTGCCCGATTATACCGATGAAAACGTTTCGACTAAGGTTGTCAAAATAATTCAGTCGTATACGGGTGTAGTCGATAAAATGGTTTGGAGAAAGCTTTGACATATCAAAACGTCGGCTAAAATACGCTTTACATTGTAAATTTTGTTTGATATAATAGCCTTAGATTGAAAATAACTATTGGATGTGATTTGCCGTGAAGTGCCCTTACTGCGGATACGAGGAGAGCAAGGTAATAGACTCAAGACCTACCGACGAGGGCGAGAGAATTCGCCGCCGTCGCGAGTGCATCAAGTGCGGTAAGCGCTTTACTACATATGAGGTCATTGAAAGCGTGCCGATACTCGTCGTAAAAAAAGATAAGTCTCGCGAGGTGTTTGACCGCAATAAGCTTTTGGGCGGTATGATGCGCGCCTGCGAAAAGCGTCAGGTCTCGATGGATACCTTGGAGCGCGCCGTTGACGATATTGAGGCAAACCTCCAGAATTCCCTTGACCGTGAGGTTTCGTCAATGCACATAGGCGAGCTTGCCATGCAGAAGCTTAAGGACATAGACGAGGTTGCCTATGTCAGGTTCGCTTCGGTTTACAGGCAGTTTAAAGATATAAACGCCTTTATGGACGAGCTGTCGCAACTCCTCAGAAAAAGATAAGATTTGTATTCGGCAGAGACCTTGTATATAAGGCCTCTGCTTTGTTGTTCTGTTGACAATCTCAGCCGAAATAATATATTATGTAATCAGATGATAAAAATTCGCAGAAAAGAAGGAATTGTCTTGAGAAAAGCTTTGAGTATGGTTTTTGCAATAGTCTTGACCGTGCCGTTTTTGTCACTCGTATCGGGTGCAATGACAGAAAAAACGCTTTACGCGGATACGCCCGTGGAGTGGGCTGTCAGCTATGACCCGAGAACGGACGCTTCCGATTTGGTTCCGGAAAGCGACAATAAAGCATTACCGTTCTTTTCAGACGGAGCGGATACTCCGTATACCTTTTATACATTTTTGAATTCAAACCAACGAGGGGTTTATAACACGGTCAAAGAAAAACTGTTTGAAAGCTCGATTGATGTAGCCTTGTCGTCGCCGCTTACCTGGGACGGCACAAGCACAAGTGTGCCGAGCAACATAAAATCAGCCCTGTCAGATGCGGTCACGGGCGGATTATCGGCACTTTGCGACGATTACCCGATGATTTTTTGGATAAACGGGTACAGCATAAGCTACGGGTATTCCTATCATCAAACAAGCAGCGGTTATCACTTTACGATTTCATCGGTTACGGTGAAGCCGCGAATAAACACAAACGCCTATGCCGATATGAACAAGGTAAAGCAGGATTACAACGATATGGCGGCTGTTGTTGACAGCGTAGAAATCAAAGGTGCAACGCGCTACGAAAAGGTGAAGTTCATACACGATTTTATCTGCAAACGGGTCGAGTATGATGAAAAGTTTGAAATACCTACCGCACATGAGCCGACGAGCGTATTTTTGACCCCGTACAAAACCGTGTGTGAGGGT
>ERZ773192.1235-NODE-1235-length-27125-cov-13.157998_pt1 | contig 27125 bp, 20 predicted proteins | sample MGYA00581010_ERZ773192 | MGnify/ENA primary metagenome ERZ773192 (study PRJEB29015, sample SAMEA2737741) | human gut metagenome | biome: human gut; feature: human-associated habitat; material: faeces | place: China | collected 2012 ...
TTAAAATCCCGTGGGTAGTGATACCCGTACCGGTTCGATTCCGGTCTGCGGCATTCTTTCAGACAGAGCAGGCACACAGATGTGTTTGGCTCTGTTTTTTTGTGCGAAACAGGGAATTTCTTATAAAGTAAAATATTTCATGAGAATAAAGGCATTGTTTTTGGATAATAAAGCTTTAATAAAAAAATAAGAAAATCTCCAAAACTTCTATGTTTTGTGGTATACTGTATACGGGTCATTTTCGTTATTGAGAGAATGATACTAATAACACATCACATGGAGGATAAAATGTTAGAGAAGTTTTTCAAGTTAAAAGAAAACGGAACTACGGTCAAGACTGAAGTGATTGCCGGTATTACCACATTTATGACAATGGCTTATATTCTTGCCGTTAATCCAAACATGCTTTCAGCAGCAGGAATGGATAGCACAGCCGTGCTGATCGCCACATGTTTGGCTTCATTCATCGGTACAATGGCTATGGCACTGCTTGCTAACTATCCATTCGCACTGGCTCCCGGCATGGGACTGAATGCATACTTTGCTTATACCGTATGCGGTCAGATGGGATATTCCTGGAAGGTAGCTCTTATGGCTGTATTTCTGGAAGGTATCGTATTTATTGTACTTTCACTGACTAGTGTGCGTGAGGCAATTTTCAATGCAATTCCCAGTACACTTAAGAAAGGTGTGAGTGCTGGTATCGGTTTATTTATCGCATTTATCGGTCTGCAGGGAGCACACATCATCGTGAATGATGATTCTACTCTTCTGACATATTGTAAATTTGCTGATAACTGGCATACACAGGGTATTTGTGCAGTGCTTGCACTGATCGGTCTGTTTATCACAGTTATTCTTTACATCAAGGGCTTCAAGGGATCTATTCTGATCGGTATCATCGCAACATGGATCCTCGGTATGATCTGCCAGGCTGCAGGTGTTTACCATATTGATGCAAAGGCTGGTTTCTACTCTCTGTATCCAACCATGCATATGACTGACTTTAGCAAGATCACAACCACATTTGGTCAGTGTTTCACAGCTGATTTCAAGGGCGTGGGTGTATTCAACTTTATCGTTGTTCTCTGCTCATTCCTGTTCGTTGATATGTTTGATACGATCGGAACATTAGTCGGAGTTTCATCCAAGGCCGGTATGCTGGATGAGAATGAGAAGCTTCCAAACATCAAGCCGGCACTGTTAGCAGACGCAATCGCAACCAGTGCAGGTGCTATTATCGGTACAAGTACAACAACAACTTACGTGGAGAGCTCAGCAGGTGTTGGTGCCGGTGCACGTACAGGTCTTGCTTCTGTAGTGACAGCAGTATTATTCCTTCTGGCAATCTTCTTCGCACCAATTTTCACAGCAATACCGGGCTTTGCAACTGCTCCGGCATTGATTTTCGTTGGTTTCCTGATGATCTCTTCTGTTGCACAGATCGATTTCAACGATCTGACAGAGGCAGTGCCTGCATATATGACCATTCTGGCAATGCCATTTGCATACAGTATCGCAGAGGGTATCTCTCTCGGAGTTATCTCTTATGTAATTATCAATGTGATCTGCGGAAAGGCAAAGAAGGTTACACCACTGATGTACATTCTTGCAGTATTGTTTGTTTGTAAGTATATTTTCTTATAAAGAACATATACGCAGGTTGATCCGGTATATGGACAGGAGCGTTATTGCTGCATGAAATGCATCGGCAATAGCATAGAATGAGAAATATGGGGGCAAGTACATTTGCCCCCTTTATAATAGTTATTTCTGTGACAGACAGACACAGGAAAAAGAAAGGCATGGTTAATCATGAAGAAGAAAAGAAGGCTTCCAAAGGGCTGGAATTATGTGTTACTTCTGATCGTATGTCTTGCTGCCGTGGGCGGCGTTGTTGGACATAATTATCAGGAGAAGCAGAAACAGGAGAAGCAGCTGGCGCAGAGAGCCAAGAATGCAGTGAAGAGCGTAAAGGATCTGGATGGCAAGAAGATAGGAGTTCAGATTGGTACGACTGGTGACATTTATGCTTCCGATTATGAGGGCGACGATGCAGGAACAGTGATCGAGCGGTACAATAAGGGAACTGATGCGATCCAGGCGTTGAAGAACGGCAAGATCAACTGCGTTATCATCGATGAGCAGCCGGCAAAGGCTTACACCGAGAAGGATAATACGCTGAAGATCTTAAAGGAAGAGTTTGCTCTTGAGGATTATGCGGTCTGCATTGACAAGAGTAATACGGATCTCAAGGAAAAGATCAACGAGGCGTTGACCAAGTTAAAAGAAGATGGAACTCTGCAGGATATTATTGATAATTATATCGGAGAGGATTCTGTCAAAGGAACAAAGCCGTATGAGATCAAGGATGTCAAGAGAAACGGTGTTCTGAAGATGGCAACCAATGCATCCTTCAAGCCATATGAGTATTATGAGAATAATAAGATCACCGGTATTGATGTGGATATGATGCAGGCAGTCTGCGATGAGCTTGGTATGAAGCTTGAGGTTGAGGATATGGAGTTTGATTCTATCATTCCTGCAGTAACTTCCGGTAAGGCAGATGTTGGAGCGGCGGGTATGACTGTCACGAAGGATCGTCTCAAGAATATTGATTTCACAGAATCCTATACAACAGCAAAGCAGGTTATCATTACAATCGATCCTAAGGCCGGCATTACGAAGAGTTCCCTGGCGGAGCGTTTTCATGATAACTTTATTAAAGATAACAGATATCAGTATATTGTAAAGGGTCTGCAGAATACGCTGTTGATCACGGTATTTGCGGTATTGTTTGGTATTATTTTCGGCTTTGTGATCGCGGTGATCCGTACCGGTCATGATAAAAACGGAGGATTTCCGATACTCAATGCATTCTGCCGGATCTATCTGACTGTAATGCGTGGTACGCCGGCAGTTGTACAGCTGTTGATTTTCTATTATATTATCCTGGTGTCCGTGGATAACAAGCTTCTGGTAGCAATCGTTGCGTTCGGATTAAACTCTGCAGCGTATGTAGCGGAGGTTGTCCGTTCCGGAATCATGGCAGTAGACGGTGGACAGTTTGAGGCGGGAAGAAGCCTGGGTCTTAGCTATGCGCAGACCATGACATCTGTTATTCTGCCACAGGCATTCAAAAACACATTGCCTGCGCTGTGCAATGAGTTTATTAGTTTGTTGAAGGAGACCTCTATCAGCGGTTATATCGCTCTTGTAGATCTGACCAAGGCTGGAGATATTATACGAAGCAACACATATGATGCATTTATGCCGTTGATCGCCGTTGCGCTGATCTATCTGGTTATCGTAATGATCCTTACTGCAGGAGTGCATTGTCTGGAGAGGAGGCTGAGAAGCAATGAGCGATAAAGAAGTATTGATCCGCGTAGAGAATCTGGAGAAATCATTTGGAAATCATCAGGTTATCAAAGGAATTTCCACCACAATCTGCAGAGGGGATGTTGTTGCAGTGATCGGTCCGTCCGGCTGTGGTAAATCCACTTTCTTACGTTCCATGAACTGTCTGGAGGATCCGACCGGCGGTCGTGTAACCTTTGAGGGAACGAATATTACCGATGAGGATGTGGATATTAACCTTGTCCGTGAGAAGATTGGTATGGTATTCCAGCAGTTTAATCTGTTTCCGAATATGACCGTCCGCGAAAATATTATGCTTGCGCCGGTAAAGCGCAAGAAAATGACAAAGGAGGAGGCTGCTGTAAAGGCAGACGAGCTGCTTGATCGTATTGGTCTGTCCGATAAGGCAGACAGCTATCCGGCAATGCTGTCCGGTGGACAGAAGCAGCGTATTGCGATCGCGCGTGCACTGGCAATGAATCCGGATGTCATGCTGTTTGATGAGCCGACCTCGGCACTGGATCCGGAGATGGTAGGAGAGGTGCTTTCCCTGATCAAAGAGCTGGCGGCAGAGGGAATGACGATGGTGATCGTTACGCATGAGATGGGATTTGCAAAAGAGGTTGCCAACCGCGTACTATTTCTGAACGAGGGACAGATTCAGGAGGAAAATACGCCGGAAGAGCTTTTTGAGCATCCCAAGAACGCAAGATTACAGGATTTTTTGAGCAAAGTGTTATAATTTGTGAACAAACTGATAAATCTTTATTAAATCTTCGCCAAGATGGTTCCTTTTTCGAAAAAAGTGTGGTAAAACTATGCAAGGGCAAAAAAGAGGCACGCCAATAGCAATATATTGTTTAATACGGATAGAGTATTTTGATATCGTGCCGCAAGCAGTCCTGAGAGAGTAAGAGAAGAAAGAGAAAAGAGAAAGGAGCAGTCGTTATGGGAGAAAAGATACCGGTACAGTTAAAGGATGTACATGATGTGAATGAGTTCGTCAATATTTTATCAGGCTTTGAGGGAGATTTTGATCTTTATTGCGGAAGATATTGTGTGGATGCCAAATCCATTCTTGGGATTATGACAATGGATCTGCGCAATCAGTTGTTTCTGACAGGCAACTGCGAACCTTCTGACAGACGTAACCTGGTACATGCATTGCAGGCGCGCGCATTTGCATAAGAATGACATTGGAATCATCTGACTTCAGTTGTCAGGTGTGTCCGATTAGGAACAAACAACCTCCTGAGGAGTGATTTCCTTAGGAGGTTGTTGCTTTTTCCGGCTATTTATCTTACACTAAAAGAAAAGAATAACAGGAGCAGGATACATATGAGGAGACACAGGAAATTTGCGTTGTGGATGGGAGTCATAATGGCAGTGTCTGCGGTTACCTCCGAAGTGCCGGACGATATATGTGAGGTGGTAAAGGCTGCGGAGAATACCGTGTCAATGACTGATTTCACGTCTTCCGGCGAAGCAGCTGGAACGATCACGATCAGTACCGGGGAAGAATTAACGCTTTTTGCAGAGTATGTGAATGCCGGAAACAGCACGAAGGGGCGAAGCTTCTGCCTGACATCGGACATAACCTTAAATGAAGCCTCTTATCAGTATCAGGATGCCTCAAAGAGAACGGGGATTTATCGTGATGAAGAACTGATCGGAGCAGTGGATCAGAGCGGAAACTGTTATGAAAATCTGGAAACATCGCAGACGACAGATCCCGGCAGTCTTTCCCGGGTGACTTTGTGGACTGCGGTCGGAACGAAGGAGTATCCGTTTCAGGGAAGCTTTGATGGTAAAGACCACACGATCCGGGGACTGTGCGTGATCGGAAATGAGAGTGATCCGGGGTTGTTTGGCTGTGTTGGTTCTAACGGAAGTGTTTGCCATTTAACGCTGGAGAAGGCTCTTGTAACAGGCAGGACGGGTGTCGGTGCCATTGTTGGGAATCTGCAGGGGACGCTGTCTGATGTCATCAGCCGTGCCAATATCGTCATGAGCTCCGGCTGTATTGGCGGAGCCGTCGGTGAGAACAGCGGAAGTATTGTAAACACGACTGCGCAGGATGTGGTTGTGATCGGAAGGAAAAATACACTGACCACGGAGCGGGACGAGATGGACCGGATCAACGGAATCGGCGGCATCGTCGGACGTCATACTGCCGGAGAACTGACAGGCTGCAGTCTGCGGGGAGAGGATAGCCGGATCCCTTATGGCGGTGGCGGTATTGTGGGATATGTCGATGGAGGCAATATCACCTCCTGCGCCAATTACAGCGACCTGCGAAGCAGCGGAGGCGACCTTGGCGGTATTGTGGATTTTGTGTTTCAGGGTTATTTACGTGACTGTAACAATTATGGCAATCTGGAGCTTACCTATCATTCGGAGTCAAGCATCAATCTTGCCGGAATCGTTGCCGGAACATTTTCAAGCAGCTGGAATGATATTGTGATCGATGGCTGTTTTAACTATGGAGATGTTTTGCAGAAGGAGCGCGAGGATGCTGTGGACGGAAACTGTATGGATTCGATCGGCGGTATTTCCGGACGTCATGGTGGAGGCGTGATCGGCAACTGTGGCAATTATGGGACAGTAGGGGTGATCACACAGAAGAATGATTTGTCCTATGCGAGGATTGGCGGAGCCTATGGTTTTCTACAGGTGGGAGGCATCGTTGCCGGGCTGGACGGAGCAAGCCGTGTGATCAATTGCTATAATATTGGTGATATTGAAGGCGATATTTTTTATGCCGGAGGAATCGTCGGTCGGAAGAATATGACGCCGGTGGAGGGCTGCTATACTGTTGGTGAGATCAGGCAGCTGCTTGGAAAAGGACAGATCTGCGGATATATTGACGGAGGCTCTCTGAGGCAATGTTATTATTGGAAAGGAACGAATCGTATCGTTTATTCCCGGGCGACAGAGCTAAATGAGTATTATGTGACCGGGTGCGAGGGTATTTCACTTTCTGCGGCAAGAAGCAGTCTGATCGATAAGCTGAATGATTTTGTGGAATATCGACAGGGATACCAGTACAGCGAGCTTTGTCCACTGCGCTCATGGGTGACAGGACCGAATGGCTATCCGGTATTTGGGACAGAGGGAGAAATGGCATGTCCGGTTGTATCTCCGAAGGCAGATCCGTATGAGACACAGAAACCGGTAATTTCCCTTCAACCGACAGGTGAGCCGGGGGCTTCGAATGATCCGACACAGGATCCGTCCGTCTCAGCAGTTCCGTCAGAAGTATCACAGCCGGCAGATGGATCTTCTACGCAGCAGCCGGCAGCGACAGGAAGTGCGGCACCGGAGAGTCCACCGTCGACAGTATGGGCACAGAGTCCCTCTCCGTCTGCGGCAGTGGCGGAGAATATTAATGTTTCATTAAGACTGAAGGTTTCGCAGGAGCTTTCCTGCGTGTCCGGGGTGAATGTGTCGTTACAGCAGATTCAGAAGGTGTCGCTGCGCTGGAAGAAGGTCAGTGGAGTTGACGGATACGGTATTTACCGCAGAGAGGGCAGGAATGGCGCACTCAAGCGGCTTGGGACGGTCACCGGAAAGACAAGTTATCTGGATGCAACGGTTCGCAAAGGAAAGAAATATCAGTATCAGATCTTTGCATTTGGTGCCAGAGATGGTGAGGCAGTGCGCAGCAGAGCGGTAACTAGCGAGCGCATCCGGATTCCGGATTATGCGGCACCAATGGTGTCCTATGCAACGGAGATAACACCCGGAAAAAATTATCTGAAGATCAAACTGAAGAAATATAAAGGTCAATATCTGGAGATTAGGATGAAGAAAAATGGTATTGTACAAACAACAACTCTTCATCCGATCTCCAAATATAATGGAGTCTTTCGTTTGTCCTATACCAAAAGAAAAGGCAGCGTGTACTGCAAGGTCAGGACATGGGAGATTAAGAATGGAAAGAAAAAATACAGTGCTTATACAGAGTTAAAACGGATACGGCTGTAAAGGAGCAGACAAATGATATCAGGAGGTCAGAAAAGATGCAGCTGCTGTATGCATCTGCTGGAACAGGGAGATGTATGCAGTGCCTGTGGATACGACAATCAAAACAGCCAGACGCCGCCATACTGTCTGCCAGAGGGAACCTGCCTGAAGCAGCGTTATTACACGGGATGCGTTCTGGGGGAGGGCGGTTTTGGAATTACCTATCTGGGCTGGGATCAGACCCTGTCCATACCGGTTGCCATCAAAGAATATTATCCCAGAGAATTTGTACGAAGAAACCCGGTGCGGTCTCATTCTCAGGTAAACCGTGTTGATGGGGAAACCTGCGCACAGCAGGAATATCAGAAGGGGATGAAAGCGTTTCTTAAGGAAGCGCAGACGCTTGCACAGTTTCAGTCACTGGAGGGTGCAGCGGTTGTACATGACTATTTTACAGAGAATGATACGGCATACATTGTAATGGAATATATTGATGGGATCAGTGTCGAGGAGTATGTACAAAAAAACGGACAGATACCCGCAGGGCAGGTTCAAACCATGCTTCGTCCGGTATTGGATACCTTAGAGGAGATGCACGCTCATCATATCATTCACCGCGATGTCAGTGCGGATAACCTGATGATCACCAGACAGGGATTTATGAAGCTTGTGGATTTTGGAGCGGCTCGAAGTACTGTGAACCGCGATCACACGATGACGGTCATATACAAACGTGGATTTGCACCGGAGGAGCAGTATCGCAGCAAGGGGCAGACCGGTCCATGGTCCGATGTGTACAGCGTCAGTGCCGTTATGTATTATATGCTTTCCGGGGTCATGCCGGAGGAGGCATCGCAGCGTCTTGTCAGTGACCGGACAGTTCCGCTGGATCAGATGGAGGGCGTTGCGCTTCCTAAGGGCTGGAGTGACGCGATTGGTAAAGGAATGTCAGTGATGGCAGCAGACCGTTATCAAAGCATTCGTGCGCTGCGCGAAGCATTGGGAGAAAGCGGGCGGACAGCATGCCGGGAACACTGGGGACAGGAGAGGCAGGAAGAACGACGCAGAAAGTCTCTGGCGGCGGGGGAGGAAGAGTTATCGACCGAACGGATCGCCGGAGAATTATTACAGGCAGGAAAAGAGCAGGAGAGCCGGAAGGAAAGGCAGCTGATCCGGGAGAAAGCCTTACGGGCAAAGCGGAAAATATATCTTCGGATCGGTCTTGTACTCATTGTGCTTGTGGCAGCAGGAGCAGGCATCGCAATGATGCGTCTTAATGGGCAGGCTCAGAAAGAAGGCAGATTACCGGCGCAAACCAGTCTGGCAGCAGACATGCCATCGGAACAAAAGACACAGGGAGGGACAGCATCGCCGGAACAAACGACACTTGGAATAACTGCAACTGCATTGCCGGAACAAATGACGCCGATTCCGAAAACCACAGCGGAAAAGACGTCGTCTGTTACCAGAAGTCCAGATGATAAGAAGCCGTCAGAGCGTCCGGATAAGACAACGGACAAAGCGTCAAAACGGGAAGAAAAGACCACGAAGGCATCCCGGAACAGAAAGATGAAAACGTCAGCGACAGCAAGTCCAAATAAAACAAAAGCAACACCAAAAACAACGAAAAAGAAAACGACAGGGCAAAAGGACAAGAAGAATGTAATAGGTTCTCTGGATACCCTGCTTGGGGAATAAAAGGTGAGGTCAAAAAATGGGACAGGATTATGGATTTGACACATTTCTAATGGAGCGGTGGGGTGGATCAGAGCCGGCGGATGAGAAGCAGCGCCGTCATGCAGCGTTCCGGGCATTACAGAAGCAACTAAAAGATTGTGAAATTGCTGCGCCGGGAACCATTCGTGCCTGGTGCGGCATCACCAAAAGAAGTGAACCCGGCAGAGATAAAATGTATCAACTGGCATTTGCGCTGCATCTGACACATGAGGAGCTGAAGCAGTATCTCATAGAGGGACTCCGCATGCCCGGCGTCCAGGTCAACGATTACCGGGAAATCATCTATTATTATGGGTTGGAGCATAAGCTGTCCATGGAAAAATGCGAGGAAATGATCCTCGTCTTTGAAAAGCATATGTGCCGGACATATGTACCGCTGCAGGAGACACACACAAAACGTTTGTGGAGCTTCTACGACGACTGGCGCAAACTTGATCCCGTGCATTTTCTAAAACGGATGTGTACCCATGCAGAGATGTTTAAAGGGTACTCCAAGACAACGCTAGACTATTTCATCCGATTAAAATCGGAGCTGCTGCAGTACATTCAGGAGGATGTCAAAAAAGGCATGGAAGAAGATCTGGAGCAGCTTGGCTACAGGCAGTGGCTTGAGGAAAGCGGAATTGACGATGGCGATGATAAGGAGCTGATAAAACGTTTTCTGAAAAACATCAGCCGGAGAAGAAAGGTGCAGGTCAATGCATCCGCCAAAGAATTGATCCGGTCGGTGCGGCGCGACTGCAGTGTCGTATATGCGGAGCATGGGCGGAACCGGGATGTATTAAGAGAATTATATGCACCGGTCGTGCAGCCCGGTACCAAAAATATCTTCTATAAAAAGGCATCCGGAGCTGCTGCGAAATCCGAGATCCCTTATATGTCAGAACGGCATATATCCGATTTGCTTCGTGTCTCACTGCAAAAGGAACGGGAAATCCAGATGGCACAGGCTCTGGCATATCTGCGGGGCGAGCCGAAACAGGACGTATGCCCGGAATGGATCTGTGCGTACCTCGACAAGCTGGCATGTGAGGGACATAGTGATTCAGACACACCGGAAAAGGTGTCCGGATCCGTTACGATCGGGGAAGCGGAGGAGATATTAGCCAGACAGCATCAGCTTCAGAAAAAACGCTGTCTGCTCATACAGAGAGATGATCTGCTTCCGCTGCTGTTAGAAGTGTCCGGCCGCAAATACAAAAAAGAACAGGAACTACGGGGTCAAAAAACGGACAGAGAAGAGGCCAAAAACCGTTTTTGCAGAATGGCAAATACCGTTCTGGCGGATTGTGCCATGGCATGTCTGGATGAACGGTATGCGTTGGACAGACTGCTACTTGACAGCTTTTCGGAAAGCGATGTGGAGGGTATTGCGGATCTGATCGACAATGGGATTGGATGATTGTGAATATTTTGTAGGATATGCATGCATAATAATGTTGGAAGATGGAATAAAAATGAGGTAAGTATGGACAAAATGCCGCGGTGTCCGGTGATTTACAAATCTATCAAACATAAGAACAGTAACAGATCATGAAAGGTCTGCTGCTGTTCTTTTTCGTTTTATATTGATCAAAATAGAAAAGAAAATGGGACAGTGCCATGGGAAAATAAATCTGAGGATGACGAATGGTGTCATGTTGAAAGCGTATGATAAAAACGTAATACGAAATTTATAACAGGAGAAACAAGACAGAAGATGAACAACAAACATTCAAAAAATTCCAGAACCCTGAGCATGTATGTCCGTTTTTGCGCCGGAAAGCGGATCAATAAGGCGGAGGAAGCCAATCGATTTGGCGTGGATGAGCGGTCGATCCAACGCGACATTGATGATATCCGGGCATTTCTGGAGGATCAGAAAGCGGAAAGCACGGCAGAGTCACGGGAGATCGTGTACGACAGGATACATAAAGGTTTCGTGATGACCGGGACGGACGGTTCCGCCATGAGCAACAGCGAAATACTTGCCGTGAGTAAGATCCTTTTAGAGAGCCGGGCGTTTGGCAAAAAGGAGATGGAAGCCCTGCTCAATAAGCTGGTGGAAGGCTGTGTGCCACTGCGTAATATGAAGCTGGTATCCGACCTGATCGCCAATGAGAAGTACCATTATGTGGAGCTTACCCATCCGATCCGAAATCCGGACATTTTGTGGAAGCTCGGTGAGGCGGTCCGGGGCTGTAACCGGCTTGAGATCCACTATCAGAAGCAGGATGCGGTACAGGAGAATGTGAAGCGTGTTATTGAACCTGTCGGGATTATTTTCTCCGAGTATTATTTTTATCTGAATGCGTTCATCGTCGAAAAGAATGCGGCCGAAAGATATGAGCACAAGTACAGTTATCCAGCAATATTCCGGATCGATCGGATCGTCAAATGCCGGGAAATGGGTGAGAAGTTCAAATTGCCGTATAATGGGAGATTTGAGGAGGGAGAGTTTCGTAAAAGAGTTCAGTTTATGTACAGCGGTGAACTGATGCGGGTGAAATTTCTGTTTTTTGGAAGGAATGCAGAGGCAGTGTTAGACCGCCTGCCTACTGCAAAGATCGTGTCCTGTCAGGACGGTGCCTGTGAAATAGAAGCGGAAGTGTATGGAAAAGGCATCCTGATGTGGCTGCTCAGTCAGGGGGAGCAGGTGGAGATTTTGAGACCAGAGTGGCTGCGGGAGGAGATGGGACAGAAGCTTGGGAAAATGCAGGAGAGATATCAGTAGAAAATAAGCAGGATGACAGAATGTGTCATAACACGAATGTATAATTTGATTTATAAATGAAAGTTCGGATGATGAGGGGTGAGCATACACATGAAAGATCAATTGGAGGAAATTGAGAAACGTTTGGCATGCATAGAAGAAAACACACGTCTTTTGTTGTTATCTGATGTTATGGGGGAGTTGGATAAATCTACAGATATTCTGGAAGATAAGCTGCTGTCAGAGTGGCTGGAACAGCAGCGGATGACAATGGAAAAACTTGATACAGTGAATGGTCAAAGGCTAGTGTATCTTTCTTTTTTAGAGAAAGTCGGATTGAAACGGATTCGTGCAGCCGGTACAGAAATTATCCAGAAATTTGAAGTGGTACCGGTGTTCGTATTTGACACACTTACAACAATACAGAAAAGAACCTTATTAAATGAGAGATATTCCTATATTATTCGTGACAGGGAACAGCATCTTTTTTTATCGTAGGAGGGCGCGATGGCAGAGGAAACAAAAGAGAATGAAAAACAATTATTGCTTGATTTGCAGCAATCAAATGAGGTCATTGATTTGTTTGGTAGTATGCAACTGGTCAATAAGAACACAGTTGTGGACAAACTGGTTGAGACAGAACTGACAAAAAAGGGAAAATTAAGAGCAAATGAAATGTGTTTTTACCGGGTGAAACAATTGTCTTTTGATGAGGATTATCCACACAGGGAAGCCTTTGAAAATGTACTGTTATCTATGGATAATGATGCTTTTAATTTTGTTTATGTATTAACCGGTACAGAAGAGGGAATAGAATTATGTCTTGGAGTTGTACAAAATCAAAATGAAAATGTATCTGTACTTGGTAAGAAATTATCTGCAAGTAATTATGGAGAAATTATTTCTAATGTATTTGAAGGAAATTTCAGCGGTAGTAAGTTAGAACGTCTCAAGGGAAAAGAACTTGATAAGCTGGTTGGAGATGATCTTGCAGATAAATATAAAAATGCAGGAGTAATTGTGGGAATCCCTTCCATTAACGAGAAGGAAGCCGGTGATGATTATGATTTTCAGGGAATTGACAGACTGATCAACAGTATGCTCGGTTTGGAATGGAGACTTGTGGTGGTCTGTGAACCGGTAAGTAAATCCGAAATTTTAAATATCAAAGATGATATTTATGAGTTGTACAATCGTTTATCCGTTGTTGCAAAGAAAACCATGCAGGAATCGATCAATGATGGTGCTACGATCACCTTTGGAAAAAACACTTCGGATTCCAAAGGGAAAAACTGGGGTTATAATCATGGAACCTCGGATTCGGAAGGTAAAAATGGCGAGCACTGGAGTAAATCCACACAATATTCCGAACAAAATTCGGAAGGACATGATGAAAGCCATTCGGAAGGAAATAATATGGGCTTTAATATGAATAGAGGTTCCTCCAAATCGGTTACTATTGAGATGGCGAATAAGCATGCGGAAGAAATTATGAAATATATCAATGAAGAATTACTGGACCGTATGAAAGTAGGATACAGTAAGGGGCTGTTTAAGACCTCTGTTTATTATATGGCGAAGGAACCAACACATGCGAACCGGTTAAAAGTTGGTCTGATGTCATTATTTCAGGGGAATCAGTCTTCCTATAGTCCGTTATATGCTCAAAATATTGATGTTTCCAAAGAGTTTGATGTATTGCGGGTTTATCAGAATCAGTATGTCAGGGAAGAGACAGCATCCGGTGATGCGTTGATGCTTTTAGGAAGACCGTTTTACGGTTCGAATGTTGGAATGAATACTTATCTGACAACCGCGGAGATTTCACTTCTTGCAGGACTTCCGCAGAAAGAGGTTCCGGGAGTTTCTTTAAAGGAAGGTATCGGTTTTGGGCTAAATGAAAAGGAGATTGATGACGAAGAGAGCATCAATCTTGGAAATATGGTTCAAAAGGGACGAGAACTGACAAAGATCCCGTTTAAATTATCAAAAAAGAGTATGTCAAAGCATACGTTTGTGGCAGGTGTTACCGGAAGTGGTAAGACAACAACCTGTCACCGCCTGCTGTCGGAGGCGGATATGCCGTTTCTTGTAATTGAACCGGCTAAAACAGAGTATCGGACTTTAATCAATACCAGAAAAGATATTGTCGTTTTTACCGTTGGAAATGAAACTGTGGCGCCATTCCGGTTGAATCCATTTGAATTGTTAGAGGGTGAGATCATTTCAGCACATGTTGATATGATTAAAGCAACATTTACCTCCGCTTTTCCAATGGAAGCATCCATGCCACAGCTTTTGGAAGAAGCAATATATCGGAGCTACGAAAAAAAAGGATGGGATATTGATAATAATGAAAATACCATTTACGGAGCAGAGGCATATGATCCGGAAGTAGATAGTTTTCCAATATTGTCGGATCTTTTGGAAGAAATGAAAAATGTGGTAGAAGAAAAGGGCTTCAGTCAGCAAATGCAGGCAGATTATATCGGATCTCTGGTAAGTCGTTTATCCAATCTGACGGTAGGATCAAAAGGAAGCATGTTGAACTGTGAGCATTCTACGGATTTTGAGTACATTATCAAAAATAATGTGATTATTGAGATGGAAGAGTTGAAATCTCCAGAGGATAAAGCGTTGTTGATGGGATTTATTCTCAGCCGTTTATCTGCATTTGTGAAAGCAGAGCATCGTAAAAACCATAATTTTAAGCATCTGACCCTGGTGGAGGAGGCACACCGTCTGTTATCAAAGGTTGAGTATGGTGACAGTGGCTCAAAGAAATCAGCGGTAGAAACATTTACGGATCTTTTGGCAGAGGTTCGTAAGTATGGAGAGGGCTTGATCATCGTTGATCAGATTCCTAATAAGCTGGCTTCGGAGGTCCTGAAAAACACTAACACCAAGATTATTCATAAGATACTGGCACAGGATGACAAAGAGGCAGTGGGAGATACGATGCTGATGGATGATAAGCAAAAAGAGTATCTATCTGCTCTGGAAGTAGGAAATGCCATTGTCTTTTCTGAAAATACTGACAAGCCGGTTCATGTTCATATTACAGCAGTCAGCGATACGAATGAGGAAGAGATCGAGGATGAAGTGGTAAGAAAACGTTTTTATGAAAAAAAGGCGTTTTTGGGAACAGTGTATCAGGATTATGATCTTTTACAGTTGTCGGGGGCATTTAATAAAGTTTGTCATAAAATGGCAAAGTTGCAAGATGATCCTGAAATGTTTATGGATATGAATAAAAAGTTTATTAATACTGTTGGAGATGATGAGGAGGAACAAAGAAAAGGATGGAAAAAATTAATTAAGAGAAGGGAGGCAGTGACGGGAAAGAGAATTGGCAGTACGGAGGATGAAGAGGAAAGAGTACAGTTTTTGGTGGATCTTTTCCAAAACACGTTCAGCGTAAATGATTTTTCAGTGGATATGTTGAACGGAGAGCAGGTAAAATGTGTGATGAAATATTGTGAATGAAAGTAAGGAGGATGATTTCGTATGGCACTTGGAGCACTTATTGCTGGAGCAGTGGGAACAATTGTGGCAGCAGCCGTATCAGTAACGAAAGCGTTAGCAGTAACAGGGCTGGCAATTCAGGGATTAAAAGCAATTGGGGCGGTATTTACAGCTCTTTGCAAAGCACTTGGCTTGATCAAGCCTGAGACGGAAGTGGAAGATCTGGGAGATAAAGCACTGCAGGCTGAGCAGGATGGTGTTGTCCCGGAGAATTTCGATTCTTATGAAGAGTATATGAAGACGGTGGAAGATTATGAAACAGATCCGGAACGTTCTAAGCAGATCTCTCAGGAAGACAAGATGAGAAAAGGTCTTGAATTGATAAGCGGCGTTATGATCGAGAAATTTAAAGATTTTCCAATGTCAGATCTGTTAGTAAGCATGGGGAAAAATATAGATTTCTTTACACCGGAAAAGGTTGGAGGGCTTGCTGGAGTTATTATGAAAGAACCAAATGTTATAGGTGATCTGTCAGGTTATCTGTCCGGAACAGAGAAAAATGATGCCAAATTAGAAAGCGCGATAGATACGCTGGCATCGGTAACAAAGATGGTTGAACCGGAAAAAAATGACGTTGAAATTTTGCGAGATATTGCTGCATTAAGAAAGTAAATCTTGGTCATTAAAATAGAACAAGGTATGGTGGAAAAATGGAAGATACATATAAGATTTTAATCGGGATGACTGAAGATACTTTGGAAGTGGTTGATATTAGTGATGCTCATAATATTGAGATGATAGGAATTGAAGGCAATGAGAGAATGAAATGGGAAAGTCAGGCGGATATTGATAAATTTGTAGAATATATCCGGGATTTTTATAACATTGATTCCTTTAAAGATATTTGCATGAATGTGTCCATTATCTATGCGGATACGGATATGGAGTATTTGCATTATCTATACCTGCAATTTAAAGAAGCTTTCAGGGTGAATGTGATTCAGACAGAGCAGATACTGCCGTTTGTAAGTTTGTCGATGGGACTGTTCAAGGATAAAAAGAAATCCATCTGTATTGAACTGATGAAACAATATTATCGTGTTTTTCAGGATAAGGACAAAAGTTATGTTTGTCAGAAAGCAGATTCAGGAAAAGATGTTCAGAATATTCCATTGTCTGATCTTGCATGTTTTTATTACTTAACGGGCTCTAATATCAAAGGGGAAGATGAGGTCAAACAGCTGAATGAACTTTGGAAAAGCAAACTGAAAGAAGAAATTTGCAAATGTGAGAAAGAGTGCAATGACAAGCTGGAGAAAATGAAAAATACGAATACGGCTTTGGAAAAAGAACTGAAAGCAAAGATTAAAAAGCTGGAAGAACAATTGAGCAATAAAAAGAAAGATGGAGAGCGCCATTTTGTGACGTATCATCGTAAGACATTATTTAATGGTCTTCTAGTAGCCACGATGTATATAGAGGAAAAGGCATTTTATACCTTATCTGCGAAATATGCAAATGGAGAGATGGTAAAAGAGGGGAACGAAGTAGGAACAATTCAGCTGAAACGTGGCGATTACAGTCCTTCTTCAGTTCAACCCATTTCTATTGAGGCAAATCATTCCGGACGCATTTTCTGGTTGTTTGATAAGAGCGAAAAAGAACCGGATGGCAAGAATATAGCTGTCATAGGAACAATGCAGGATACCGTGGATGACATTAATGACTGGCTGGCACGGATGCACTGCAAAGAGCGGGTGAAAGTATGAATCAAGGAAAAGTACATTTTTTAATATAAAGCTTTTGAAGAAAAGAAAGGAGAAATTATGCAGAAATTTTTTATGATCATTGGCAAGAATAAACTGAATGTATATTCAACCAATGGTGGTCAGTGGGAAAAGCAGTATTTTGAAGGAAATCCGGAGTTTGAGTATGAGGTAAACAATGCCAGACACGATATTGAAAAGATGTTTGAGCTTTTGGTTAGCGAATACAATCTGGATTCTAAGGCAGAACTGGAATTTTCGGTGTTGTGTAATGAGGATTCCGTATACAACGATGTTATTGAGAGGTGTATGAAGGATTATATCTGTGAGAAAAAAGAACTGGAACAGGTATTGACCGAATTATTTCAGAAACTGGGAAGAGATGAAAAATTACAGATTGATAATTATGGAATCAACTTTGATGGCAAACATTATATGTTGAAGGATGGTGTGATCACAAAGGGAAAATTTGACCTTTTGGGATATACCGTATCAGAAGATTCAATCGTAAAATATATCGCATAGAGCGGAAAGGAGTATAAAGATGGGAAATAGTAACCAGTGTCAAAATTGTCAGACAGTGAATGAGGTAGGGCGTTATTTTTGTAAAGAATGTGGTCATTTTTTGAGACCTGATCTGATCGATGATCCTGAGACATATGCATCCTCTGAGCTGAAAACAATGCGTATTATTGAAAATCTCCAGCATGTGCCACACAGCAGGATATTGTGGAATGATATGATTGACCGTTATACCGGAAAGGTTGAGAAATACGCAGCGTTAATGAATCTGGATGAAATGAAGGATGAGCAGGAGGAAAGTACCGAACAGACAATGATGGATTTTCTGGATCTGTGCAACAAACCGGAATTTCAGATTGCTTTTGTAGGTACGATTAAAACCGGTAAATCAACTCTGATCAATGCATTACTTGGACATAATTATGCATCTATGGCGGTTACTCCGGAGACGGCAGCTTTGACAAAATTCAGAAGCAGTCCAAGAGATTATGTGAAGGTTACCTTTTATTCAATAAATGAGTGGGAAAAGCTGTGGGCGTCCAGAACATCATCGGCAGATGCTTTTATGGAGGAGTATAACCGTCTTCAGGCAGATCGGGTGAAGGATCAGTGGGTTGGTCATGAAGAAATTCTTAAGGTTATGCCGAATGAGGATATCGAAAAAGAACTGTCCGTCTGGTCATCATCAAAGAGTCCGGAGCATTATTTTGTAAAAGAGATCGAGGTGGGTATTTCATCGCTCGCAAAGGATTTTCCAAGTCAGGTTGTATTTGTGGATACGCCGGGACTGTCTGATCCGGTTGCATATCGCTCGGAGATCACCAAGAAATATATTCGAAGAGCCAACGCTGTATTTGTCTGTGTGGATGCAAGCAAATTACAAAAGGATGAAATTGAAACAATTGCGTCAGTCTTTTCTTATTCTTCCCATAATAAAAATAAAGTGCATATTATTGCAACACATTGGGATAAATTAAACAGTCCTGTCAAAGACTGGGAGAATCAGAAAAGTTATTTGATGGATCGCTTATTCGGTAAAGGATTTTTTGAGCAAAAGGAAATGGCAGAGAAAAATATTATTCATGCAGCAGCCTACATTTACAATCTTTGCCGGGACTTTGACACATTGGATCCGAATTCCGATGAATATTACTCTCTGATGCAGTTTGCTTTGGGAATGAGAATGGATCTTCGAAATATGAAAGAGAATCTGAAAACAATGGTGAAGTTGTCCAATATTGATAATATCAGTGATATTATAAAAACAGAACTGGCTAAAAATTATGAAGAACTTTTAACACAGGATATCGACAAGAAATATAAAGATATCAAATATACGTTAAAACGAGTTGCCAAAAACAGTCAGGCAAAGGTTGGTGAGCTGATCAATGTTTCCTTTAGGGGAATGGATGAACTGAATAAAAAGGTCGAAGAACAGGAAAAAAATCTGAAAGAGATTAAAGACTGTGAGGCTCAGTTAGAAGATCTGTTAGAGGCTATGAAAAAGAGGACGCAGAAACGTCTGGATCAGATTCTTCCGGAACTTGATAAAGCATGTAAAAATAACAGAAAGAAAAAATGAGAGTAGAACAAATAAATGAACTGGCGGATTTTCATGTTTCCGGAAGACCGGATTTTGAAATTACTGGAATTGCATATGCGGCCGGTGCGGGAGAAACGGAAATTGCTATCGTGGAAAATGTCAGCGAATTACGAAAAACAAAAGCACAGGTTGTTCTTATGCGTCCTCAGTTTGTAAAGACGGAAAAGACATTGATCTTTGCTGTTGAATCTCTGGAAAAGGCTGCTGTTATGATAGCAGAATATTTTGTACAAAAGGACGAATGCGTCGATTACAGTCAGAATGTAGATTATCTGTTTAATGGAAAATATTATTATGCAGAGGATCTTAAGATGGGAGAAAAAACTACAATCGGTCAAAATGTATTTATTGGTCGGGATGTGGACATTGGGAAGAATTGTGTGATCCGTCCGGGAGTACATATTAATTCAGGGACACAGATAGGGGATAACGTTTATGTCGGAGATAACTCCATTGTGTCAGCAGACAGTTATTATCGTTATTATGATGACAATCATTTGAAAATTTTTCATGGAATTGGCAGAACAATCCTGGAAGACGGGGTGTCTGTCGGAGCCGGCAGCGTGATACAGAGAGGAGCATTTTCGGATACCATAATTGGCAGATATTCCGGAATTGATGATATGGTCAAAATTGGTCACGATGTGACCATCGGTGAAAACTGTGTCATTGTATCTCAGGTGGGAATTGCCAGTAATGCGCATATAGGAGACCGGACCATTATATATGGACAGGCAGGTGTGCGGAATAATGTGACCATCGGGGATGACGTTGTTGTATATGGAAAGACAAGTGTTACAAAAAACATACCGGATGGTAGAAATATATCCGGACCATATGCCTGGGAGCATAAAAAGGAACTGCAGTTAAGAGCCAAGATATCTAGATTATAGGAGGTAGAAAGATGGGCGGCGGTGGATGTTGTGTAGGAGATTTTAAATGTTGTGTGGCAGTTGCAATTAAGAACTTTTTTGGGAAAGGAAGCAGCGGTGGCTGTGGCTACCATCCGGGACCTTCGGATAACGAACTGCACGCAAAAAAAATAGCAGATGAATTAGCACAGATGAAGGAAAATATTCGAAAATCTTCTTCGGAAAGTGAGCAGGAAATTATTGAGTATCTGGAAAGATCCATGAATTCCTTATTGCATGAGTTGAATTATGTGAATAAACAATTATATGGAGGAGAATCGCTTGATATTAATATCGAGGGAATTAAAGCAGAAAATGAAAAACTGAGAAATAAGGTCGTAGGTTATATTGGTTGCAGAATGGATGACAGGCTTAATCTGAAGGATAGTGAGTTGTCGATTATTCTTGATGAGCGTGATGACAAAAAACGCGGGAAAAATTTTGATAAGTTCTGTGACAAGATTCAGGTGCAGGCAATTCAGGGGCTGAAAAAGAAAATTGAGATGACCGTTCAACAGCAGGAAGAAGTAATTGAGCAGGCAATTAACAAACGCTTAAAAGAAGTCCAAAAGAATATGAAGGAATCTCAGAAGGCGTATCAGAGCATGATTGCTGCTACGGAAAAAGGAAAGAATGATCTGTCGAAGGAACAGGTGAATTGTATGTACAAATATACAATTTCTGACATTTTATCTGATCTGATGGGGGATGAGGAGTAGATATGTTTTTTAAGAGAAAAAAGCTAATAGAAATTGATGCAAAAGTGGATGATCTGCTCCGGATAACTGCGGGGCAGAGTAAGATGGAACAGGATCATTGGAACAGTTTGGAGCAAAATCAACAGACGATAAAGCTTCTGCTTGAGCAGACTCAGGAAACATTAAAAGAAAGTCTGGAGCAGAATGGTCAGGGAGTTACAGAAGCGATTCGGCAATGTTGGGAATTCATGCAGGAGATGGAAAACTCTCTCCAGACTCATGTGGATACGAATGATGCGAAAAGAGCACATCAAATCGATGCTCTTTCTCAGCAGATAAAAAAACTGGAAAATGATACGATCAGCGGAATTGGTGCTGCAGCTAACAGAACTGAGGAATTACAGAAATTAGACAAAAAAGAAATTATTGCTCATGTAGTTCAACTGGAAAGGTGTGTGTCACTGATCAGTGATCTTGTTCGCATGCAGCTTCTAAACAATGTAATGGATGACTATGATGGGTAGGATGAAAATATGGATGTTATTGTTTCTGAAAACAGTGAAATTCTTCACTTAATGAATATTAAAGAACCTGTGGAAGAGATATTAAAGAAAATGGCCGATAAGGCCTTTTCTTTTCCGGAGACGGTTGCCGATGATAACAAAAAATATAAATGCTCGGTATTTAATTATTGTTATGATAATGGAAGTAATGTATTGATCTACAATACATTATACAATTCACTGGTACGAATGGAATATGAGGAATATCAGGTCTACCAGACGCAACGGATAAATGAAAGTGTATGTGGAAAAGACTTTGTGAATATGGGATTGTGGATTGAGGATGACGTTGATGAGATGCAGAGGTATTTGGAATTCACTCAATTATATAAAACGTATATCACTCATGACGAAATGAGTCTGTCCATTACAACAACGACAAAGTGTAATGCCAGATGTCCATATTGTTATGAAAATGGAATTAAGCAGCTTGATATGTATCCGGGAGCGGTAGATAAGATATACCGGCTGATTGAAGCAAAGGCTGTTAATAAGTTGGTAGAACTGACATGGTTTGGTGGAGAGCCGTTGATGAATACCAGAATCATTGATGATCTTATTGATAAGCTGATTGAAAATGACTTTAATTTTTCTTCGTTTTTTATTACAAATGGCAGTCTGTTCGATGATAAGATTATTGAAGAAAAAGTGGATAAGTGGCATGTTCAAAGTGTGCAGATCACATTGGATGGCACAAAGGTTGTTTATGAAAAACGGAAAAATTATATCAATACGGAGCAAGGTAATTTTTATAATGTGCTGAATAATATCCGAATGCTGGCAGAGAAAAATATACATGTGAGTATCCGGATCAATATTGATCAGCAAAACAGAGATGATGTTATGCAGTTGCTGGAACAGATAGATCCTATTTATTCGTCCTTTGACAATGTTGTTTTTTATCCGGCATTTGTTGTGGGGGGTGCATATTCTATGTCTGAGACAGAAAAGTTAGAATGTGTCCGAGAAATGCTGGAACGTATATCAGATGTTCGTAAACTTATGACAGGGACAAATTTATACTCCATGCCGAGAATGAATTCCTGCATGAAAGAAGAACCTAATTCTTATTGTGTGGATGTTTATGGCAATATATATAATTGCGAACAGATGGTGGGAAGAACGGAGAATGCCATTGGCACATTGGAGGATATTGAAAATCTGCCTGACCGGATAGAAAATAAAATTCTGGAGGACGAGTGCAAGGAGTGTGTATTTTTCCCGAAATGCTATGGAGGCTGTATTGCAAATAAAAATGCCGGGGATGTTGCATGTATGATTGAAAAATATATGATACCGGCGTATTTGCAGATTATTTGAGGAAAAAGATTGTTTTATGAGAGGAAGAGGTGATATAATGAATTATTCCGTCATCAGACCGCTTGTCCGGCTTTGCCCGTACTGCCACAAGCCTTATAAGAAGGATTTTCTGGGACGGTGCGTACATTGCAAGAGGTGGCTGCCGCCAGTGACATATTAACTCAGACTTCCCACACGGAAATATTACATGTGTTTTGTATTTCTGCTGTGGGAACTTTGAGCTGTAAAGGAAACGACAAAGGAAAGAAGGAGTATTATGGTTACATTCATTCCCCCATACATGGGAGAGGAGATCAAAAGTAATGCGGAGAGGAAAATGTACGATGTCCTTCAGGAGATGGATTTGAAGAATGCGTATGTTTTGCATTCGCTCGGACTTCCAAGGCACCGTTCTAAGATTTATGGCGAGATCGATTTTGTGGTGGTCTGCGAGAGGGGCGTTGCCTGCCTGGAGATCAAGGGAGGCCGCGTGGAGTGCAGAGACGGTCAGTGGACGTTTATTGACCGGTATGGGACGGAGCGGCAGAAGCCGGAGGGACCGTTTGCGCAGGTGACCGGAAATATGTTCAGCCTGCGGGATGTGCTTAAGAAGCATTTTGACCGGAATCCACATATGAAGAATCTGCTGATGGCAAGTGGCGTGGTATTTCCGGATATTACGTTTTATTCGGATTCGCAGGAGATTATACCGGAGATTGTGTATGACCGGAGTACGGAGGATATTTCTTCGTATATGAATGCAGTGTTTGATTATTGGCAGGCAAGGCAGCACAGAGAGCCGAGCAAACTGTCTCCTTCGGATATCCGCGAGATCGTTCAGTTTCTGCGGGCGGATTTCTGTTTTATTCCATCGCTCAATGACCGGCTGGAACAGGTGGAGAAGCATCTGGTGCGGCTGACGGCAGAGCAGGCGCAGCTGATGGATGCGCTTGGAATGAATGATCATCTGATCGTGGAGGGAGGAGCCGGAACCGGCAAAACGCTGCTTGCGGCAGAGTATGCGAGAAAGCAGGTGGAGCAGGGACGTAAGGTGCTTTATCTTACATACAATAAAAATCTCGCACATCATGTGGTTCATGCATTGCCGGAGACGGATTTATTGAAGGTTGTGAATATTCATGCGCTTTTCGGAGAATATGTGCCGGTGGATGTTCCGATGATGAAGGAGGATCCACAGCGGTATTTTGCGGAAATTCTGCCGGAGGTTTTCTACGATCATATCAGTAATCTGGAGCAGGAAAGTCTTGAAAAGCTGCAGTATGATCTGCTGGTGATGGATGAGGGACAGGATATTTTGAAACCGATCTATCTGTATTCGTTGGACTGTCTGTTGAAGGGCGGTCTGGAGAAGGGCAGATGGGTTGTCTTTTACGATGAGAAGCAGAATATTTATAATCCGGAGTATCAAGATGGCATGGATATTCTTCAGTCGTATGCACATACAAGCTTCCGGTTGTTTGTGAACTGCCGGAACACGGTTCAGATCGGTACCTACAGTGCGAAGGCGAGTGGTGTGGCGTTTGGCGGCTTCCTGCGGGAAAACGGGGAGGAGGTCGGCAGGATTTCCTATGCCGATGACCATGATTTTGCAGGAAGGATCAAGGAGTTGCTGAAAACGCTCCGGGGAGGCGGCGTTTCGATGGGAGACGTTACATTCCTGTCGCCGAAACGGTATCAGAATTCCAAGCTGTCACAGGCCGGTGTTGCTGTCAATGAATTAAAGGATGGCTTTGTCCCGGATGAGAAACGCCCGGTTTATGCGACGATACAGGGCTTTAAAGGACTTGATGCCAAGGTGGTGATCCTTTGTGATGTGGATGCACTGCGCCGGGAGAAGTTTTCACAGTATATGTATATTGCGGGGACGAGGGCGCGGACACTGCTTTACATTGTAGGTTCGCAGGATTTCTGGAAGGAACATGAAAACGCCTGAGGGGGACATTTATAGGAGAGAGTCTTGATGTGATCTGGCATACTGCCACTTGGAAAACTGCAATTTGATGGGAATGCAGTTTCTTAAGCGGCATTTTCTTGTGAACTATTGTAAAAGGTCAAAGTGGTTGTTATACTTGGCAATAGAAATGAGTATAATAGAACTGAATTTTCGGAATTGCGGATATCATTGGTGGTGATGTTTGGCAGTGGGATATATTTGTCTAGTGGAGAGAGAAGTTTGCTTTACAATTAAGAATGAATGTATTATACTGCAAATATGGAGAGAGGCCAGCGGAAGCAAAGTAAAGATGAACGGGACAGCTCATCTTCCCTATTGGGGGACATGAAACATACCATAAAAGATTCTCTGTTGTACAGAGCGCTGTCCGAAATTGTTTGTTAGAGGTATCTGTTAATACGGATACCTCTTTTTTTAGAGGATGATAGCATATGTTTACAAAAGAAGCGTTACTGTCCTGTTCAACAGCACCAAATATTAATAGCATTTCATTGGAACTATATAAAGAATTCTCGGAAGAGTATCTAATTCCAAATATATTTCATTATGATTTTCTGGATGGAGACTCTATAGATATCGAGTTTACGGAATGGGGCATATATCATATGCTGTCTATTCAACATATTGACAGACGGGTGAAAAAGACAAGATTCTTTTCGGAAATAGAAAAGGGATTATCTTTCGATACGTTCCGAAAGGACCGAAAAAAGAATCAGAGATTTAAGAAAGAAAAAAAGAGAATTACAATGTTTGCATGTGTATATTATGTTCTGTTAAATGGAACCATATTTTATTTACCCAATAAGAGAGTTCGTAATACAGCGGAAGTAGAAATGGATTATATTGTATATCAGAAGTTGGAGAATATATCACCGCATGGAATAACCTATAATGGTATTCTTAAAATCTCCCCCGTCCCTGTTTTGTGAACAGAACCCGGAGGAGAGAGCTTTTCTGTGAATGAAATCCACGGGAATATATTACTGGATTGCCGCACTGCACAGGGTATTCAGATAATCGGTCAGTGCTTCCTCATCGGCTTTGGCACGGAAGTTATCGCCAAGCTGCTGTAGAAGCTCTTCAATCTCACGACAGTAGGACCGGTACTCGTCATGTGCGGCTTTGAAGAAGGTGTGGGCGTGTTCGTTGAGATCACCTTCCATCTCGCTGATCGGTGTGTGGATATCGGAGATGGTGTACTGTATGCTGCCGCTCATCAGTGTTTCCAGAGATCGCCAAAAACCACCTTCCATCACACGGTAATCGTGTTCTTCAATCTCAACCTGATCCAGAAAGTACTGGAACCGGTACATGGCATAGTAGTCGGTGTTGTCAGACAGCTCGGTCTGGAACAGTTCCAGCAGATTTTTGGTGCTGTGGGTGATCTTGTCCTTGAGCGGCTGGAAGCAGTCTGGTTTTCGGTGAAGCTCGTACAGTTTTTGGAGTGCATCCATGATCTGCGGTGTGAAAAGCTCCTGAATGTATGTCCCATAATATGTTGCGGCGTATTTTGCAATGCATTTGGAATTGCCCGGAGTGACATAGGCGGAGGCTGTGTTGTATGCTTTTTCGAGTGCTGTCTTTTTGGCAGCAGCGCATTCGGAGCGGCTGTTATAAAATTTTCCCATGACAGATGTGTTGAATGGGAGCGAGTAAACCTCGTAGATTCGGTTCGCTTTCAGTGTATTATGAAACAGCGTGGCGAGAGCGGAATGGGACTCGTGTAAGCTGTCATATCCGTTGGCGGCGGCTGCCTGACTGGCGGCAAGACTTGTGTCCGGATTCTTTGTGACCGGCAGAGTGATGTTTGTCACGGTGATGCCTGCTTTGGAATACTGCTCATTGGTAAATGGATTGTCGATCTGCACATCGCCAATGCCAATATATTCATGTCCGGGCTTTGAGATCGGAATCGAGAAACTGTTACTGCAAAGATAGATCTGCGGCTCATCGGCATCAATGAGAGAGGCAAGCTCTTCCTGATTGATTGCAATGATGTCCAGCTTTTTGAGAAGTGACTGATCGGCACCGGTATCCTTAAGAACCTTCTGCAGAGTTTCCTCTTTGGCTTTTAAGATGTTCCGGTCTTCGGCAGACATTTCGATGTGATCCGGATAATTGACATCAAAGATGACACAGAGCTTCCGGAAGCAGTTTTTGTCGGCAGGATCAAGTGCGCGTAAGCGGTCAGCCTGCGTTTCGTAATAATGCTGGCAGAGCCAGGTAAGAAGTCTGCCGTCCGAATAGAAGGACAGGATCTCGTTCCGGTTGAAATGCTCGCGCAGTTCATTTAAGGAATGGATCGTCGTCCCCTCGAGTGTCAGAATGACTTTTTCTTCCGTGGTGGCAGTGCTTTGTGTGAGGACAGGATTTAATAATTGATTGATCATAGTAGGTTCTCCTTTCAGTAATCGGTTTTTGTTTTGAAAAAGCCGGCATGTTTTGTTGGTTGGTAGCTGTATCATAGGATTTCATCATGACAAAATGTGTCAGTCTCAAAAGAATTTTTAAAGAATAACTAAGACTTCCCATACCTCAAATTGATGTATGCCCATAATATTTCTTATG
>ERZ773192.1244-NODE-1244-length-26864-cov-7.578500_pt1 | contig 26864 bp, 20 predicted proteins | sample MGYA00581010_ERZ773192 | MGnify/ENA primary metagenome ERZ773192 (study PRJEB29015, sample SAMEA2737741) | human gut metagenome | biome: human gut; feature: human-associated habitat; material: faeces | place: China | collected 2012 ...
CAAAGACGCTGTCTTTGGAAACTGCGCCCCTTTGAAAAGGGGCGACCGAAACTTTAAATTTCCCATTTCAACATTAAAATGGTGTTCCGTAAGGAACCCGCCGGTAACGAAAGTTACGCAAAGCTCAATCAAATAAAACGGCGAATTGTCAGCGGCGACTCGCCGCAGGCGGAACTTGAAGCGGCACATTGCCGCCCGCCGGTAACGAAAGTTATGCAAAACTCAATCAAATAGAACGGCGAAATGGGAGCGGCTCACAGCCGCCGCCCGCCCGGCGTCAGAGCTTTTTCCTTATTATGATTTTTTCACAAAAAGCAAAGCGTATTTCATCGCCATAGTTCAGGTGATACTTTTTATCAGGCTCTATCCTTTCTCCGTTTATAAAAGTGCCGTTGGATGACTCGTTATCCCGCAGATACCACCTTTTGCCGTCATAAAGGAAATCAGCCTGTCGGCGTGCCACAAAGTTATATATATAATTGCCTGTGGCGTCATAGTAAAGATTGCAGTCGCTTTTTCTTCCTACGCTTACACGATTGCCCTTTATCTCAAGCCGTTTTTTAAGCTCGGGAATTTCAAGTATTATTGCCTCATCACAGCACTCGATTCTCTCGGTGGCGACCTGTGTCTTCGCCGTCAGTCCGTCACGCACCGTGATATTCTTTGTAAGCTCTTCAAGGAAAAGCCCGAAAAGGGTTTTCATACCGTCTGTATTCGGATGCGAACCGTCAACCGCATCGTATGCAACATAGTGACTGTACAGATCAATCAATCCGCAATTGTTGCTTTTGGCGATACTGCGTATAACATCGTTGAACTTTTCAATGTGAGTTCCGCCGAAGCAATCGGGGAAAACAAATGACGGACGTGACGACATAAACGTTTTACACAGAGTGCAACACCATATCTCAGCGGCAGGATAATTATGTTTCAGCTTTTTAAGCATCGCATCATAAGCTGAATCAAATGCTGAATGCCATGAAGTCGGACTGCCGCCGGGGCAGTCACTGCTTTTCAGATATACCGCTCTTGCCCAGTCGTTTGTACCGAGATATACGATAATGACATCAGGCATGATATTTCCTCTGTGAAGTCCGCCTGTACGCTCATCACTGCAGCCCGACGGAAACAACGACGGACTGTCGGGTAATTTAGTAACACGACTGCCCGACCACGAATTATTTACAAGCAGATTAGCTTTGCAATAGCCTATAAGCTGACCCCACCAGGTATCCGCCATTTGTCTGACGCCCGACCTCACGCAGGCGTCACCTGTATAAAACAGATTATACCCGGGTGGGTTATAACCCTCAAGCGTGCTTATAGAATCGCCGAGTATTGAAACATTTTTTCTGTAATATCGGGCGGCTAAAACTGAACCCATGTTTATTTGTGCAGTGTTCCGGGTATTAAAAGTATCGCTCATTTCTCTCTCCTTTCGAGGATAACTTATATTGTTCAGGTTGTCGGAACGGTGTTTTATTTTCGTTTTTTACGTCGATACGGTGCGATACCCCGCATAACAATAACTGCCGCAAGACATTCTTGCGGCAGTCATATTTTATGCGGTCTGCCGACATTTACTGTGACTGTCGGTCAATGTTGCACATCGTATCGGAACGAACGTTAATTATTCACTTTCCTTTTTCCTGCGCTTTAACACAACAAGAACGATTACCGCACCGATTATTACAACAATACCTACTATAGTGCCTATAAACAGAGGAGTGTTGTTGAACCAGCGAACGAACACGTTCGATGTAACGAGGAAGTTATCAACCGTTAAGGCAAGCTCGTTGCCTGCGGCATCGGTTGCGATTATCTTGACATTCTGCTTTTCGTTCTTTTCGGGAATGTCAAATGTGTAGGATTCGCCCTCGTTGTTGTACTTGACCTCGGTATCGTTAAGATAAATCTTTACATTATCAAGCACGAGGTTATCCTTGATTTCAACGGATACAGTCTTGGTCGTTACAGGATACTGTGATCCGCTCTCAAAATCTATGGGAACAACTACGGGGTTTGTCTTATCAACGCCGAATGAGATCTCAGCCTTTTTGTTCTCTGCGATGTTTTCATTTACGTTGCCTGCGGCATCTACGGTATAAACGGAAACGCTGTACTTACCGTCATCTGTGAACAGTGACTTGTTTATCTTGTACTTGTACTGCTTCCACTTGCCGTTTCCGCCTGTTTCCTCAACAGAGTAATCCTTGCCTTCTTCAAGGTCTGTAGGAGTACCGTTCTTGATCAGCTTTACCTTTGTATCGCTCTTATTGAGTGAGTCTACGTTGGTTTCTGTGATAACAACATCATCTTCGCTCTTGAGATACTTGCCGTTTGTCTTATCCATAGCGGAAATATCATAAACAGAACCGAATCTGTTTACGGAGAACGTTATGCTTGCGGTAGTTTCATTACCTGCCATATCTGTTGAAGCAACTGTCAGAGTATAGATATCATCTACCTTCTGAACCTTTTCAAAGTCTGCAAAGGTAATCTTCCGTCCGTTTGTCGTATCGGTTACTGAAGCCTCATAAGTAACAGTTCCGTTATTAACACCTGTCAGCTTATATGTTACAGACTTACTGCTGAAGTTTGTATCGCTTACAGTGATAACGGGAGCTACCGTACCGTTGTTTGCCGACTTATCGGCTACGCCGCTTATAGTGAGCGTAGGAGCCGTCTTGTCTACATAGAATTCATCGGCGGCATAATTTGCCATTACGTTGCCCGCCTTATCGGTAAACTCAATATCAAAGCTGTACTTTGCGTCTGCTGAGTAGCTGACTGTAGCAGTATGAACATCGCCGTTATCCGACCAGCCGCTTGCTGCGGGGAATGTCACAACCTTGCCGTTGTCGGTTGCTGTGCCGATTATACGAACTCTTGAAGAGTCAAAGTTATGTTCTGTTATTGCAATTGTTGCAACTCTGTCTGCCTTATAGTAATTACCGTTTATGGCAGACGCATTATCATACGATACGCTGACTGTAGGAACTGTCTTATCAATAGTGAACTTGTGCTGTGCAAACTTTGCGGCACTGTTCTTTGCCCTGTCGGCGTAGCTGATATCAAACGTGTAATCGCCGTCTGCGCTGTATCTTACCTGTGCAGTGTAATATGTCGCATCGGGATTATTATTGTCGGCGTGCTTTGTCCACTCGCTGAGTGTGGGAACTGCGCCGTCTGTATTTGTCATCTTAACTTTGACATCAGAAGCATTGAAGTTGCGCTCGGTGATTGTAACCGTTGCGGTTCTGTCAGCCTTGTAGATGTCGGTATAGGTTGCATCTGCGCTGTTATTATCGTAGGAAACTGCGATAACGGGAGCGGTCTTATCAATGCTGAGCTTTATGCTCTTCTCGGAAGTATTTCCTGCACGGTCGGTCATCTTTAACTTGACAACGATATCGTTACTGTTATTTGAAACCGTAACGGTCTTATTCATAACGTAAACAAGGTTTGCCTCGGTCTTATCCTGTTTCCAGCCGCTGTCGCCGCTCATCTTTCTGTTGTTGTCAACCGTTACCTTACCGCTCTGATTGTTATTTGTATCATAAGGTGCGGTTACTGACCATTCAATTTCTCTTATACCCGAATATGTATCTGTTACAGTGATTGCAACGGGTACATTCTTTGAATAAAGATCTGTTTTGTTTTCAGTCTTGTAACTTGTCTTATCCTTGCTGAAAGCAATGTGGTTTTCTTCACTGTGCTTTGACGGGCTTTCTACGATAGCGCTGTTGGGAGTTACGAAATCTTTCGTTATATTCTTAACATTATCGGTTGCCTTTGCGTAAATCTGACCCTTGAAATCAGCCTTTACCGTAAACGAAATCTTATTATCTTTTACCGTTACTGTCTTTTCGGCAGATTTATTGTTATCGACATCTACGGTGTAGTATGTAATGCTCTTTATACCCGAGCTGTGCGAATCGTCCTTTGCGGAAATTGTTACCGTCGTATCCTTCTTGAAATAGAAGCCGTAATCGGTAGCCTCAACAGAAGCAGTGTCTTCTCTGCCCTCTTTATAATCCTTGGCATTAAATGCGAAGCCTGTTATAACAGGAGCTGTTATATCCTTATAAACTTTTTCGGTATATTCTTTGCTTACATTGCCTGCATTATCGGTTACCGTAACTTTCAGCTCATAAGAACCGTCGGATTTTATCTTTGCGTCTTTCGTGCTTATTGTAAACGCATCTGTACTTACAGTCTTTTCCTTGGATTTGCTGAAATCCTTGTTTAATAATTCTTTGCCGTTTATTGACGCAATAACACTGCGGACGCCGGAATCGCTGTCAGTTGCTTTGACAGTAAACTTAACGTCGGAAGAATACCAGTCGCCGTGCTTGTTGCTGCCTGATACTTTAATATCAGCCGTAGGCTTAACGGTTTCTATCATGAGGTTATTGCTCTGTATGTTGGAATTCTTCTCTGTGGGAGCTGCTTGCAAGTCGTGTCCTACATTATCTGTTACCTTTGCACTTACAGCGCCGGCAATAAGTAGTTTTCCTGTTTTCGTGTCTAAAGCTTCATCAACAGGGAGTGTAAATGTATATACACCATTTGTCGCAGCTGTTGATGTATACGTTTTTTCTCCGACTGTCAATGTCATTTCGGCAAGACCCGAACCGCTGTCGCTTGCGGTGATATTTACTTTAACTTCTTCATTAAAGAAATTACCGAATGAAAGGAAGTTTAAGATCTTTGAAAAAGGATCATTATTTATTCTGACATACTCAAATTTATTGATTTCCGGTTTTGTGGTGTCGATGTAGATTTTCTTTTTAAATTCGCTTGAAACTCCTGCGTTGTTTGTTACAACAACACGGATTGTATTTTCGCCTTCCTTATATTTTTTGTTGTTGCGTTCCAACGTATAAGCCCATTCTTTTGTCAGCTCTTTCTTTTTAGAATAATCCTCGCTTACAACCGGATTATCTGAATCATTCAGATAAACCTTTACATTATTAAGACCGGATATACTGTCAGAAGCTTCAAATTCAAGGTCATAGAACATATTGTCCTTAACCCATAATTTATCCTCATCCTTATCCTTAACTGTTACAACACCATTTTCTTTTTTAAATTTATCAAAATTGCTTTTAAGTTCCGGAGCTGCACTGTTGATCAAAACTCTGTTCGATGTTAAGCCTGTGTCTGTAAGATGTATTTCATCCGACATATTACCTGCATTATCAAGAACTTTAAACGAAATATAGCCGCCATTTTCAAGTTGTTTTTGATCTAAATAAAATTCAAAAGTAACTTCTTTGTTTTTACCATTTGCAAATTTTATTTCTGATGCCTTGGCATTTTCTCCCAAGTCTTTTTCATTTTCTTTGATATAAAGATAAACACTGTTTATACCTGATAAATCATCATTGGCTTTTACAGTAACTTTCATCTTCTGCTTGCAGAAAATACCGAATGAAAGCATGTTAATGATTGTTTCGATATTGCCCTGTTTTTCCGCACTGAAAGTAATACTGCCTTTTTCAATGGTCGGTTTTTGTTTATCAACGTATACATTAATTTGCTTTTCAGAAATGTTACCGGAACGGTCTACTGCGTAAAGATAATAAACAGTTGTGCCGGCTTCAGCATTATCTTCGAAGCTGAATTCATTGTTTTTCAAAGTAAACTTTTTAACGTCATTGCCTGACAGATTGATACTGCCGTCTTCACCTTTTAATGATTTTTTGCTCAAGTAAACAAATTCAGTACCATAGTAGCCTTTGTCAGTATTGTCGGTGTTGTCAGTTACAGAGCCTTTAATTAATACTGATCCATCGCTTGTATAATCTTCGATTTTTGTATCTCCGCTATATCTGCCTGTATCATCGCCGAATAACGGTGCTCTGTCGTCAAAAGTAATCTGTATGTTCTTTTCAAGATTTACGGAGTACCATTTTTTCTCGGTACTGCTGTATAACTCGATCGTTTTAATCAGTATATTTGACTTGAAAGTGTATTCGGTGTAATCTTTATCAGCGTCAGCTTTGAGCAATTTACCGTTTACTCTCATAATGTCAAAGCCTTTGGGAGATGTGATCGATGCTGACTTTGTACCGCTTTCATAAACATATTTTACGGTATTGTTATCAACGTCCACAGCAGTATAGCCCTTTGTGAATGTGACCTCGGCATTTTTAACATCGGAGTATTCAACGCTTAACACGATATTTGAGGTAACTTTTCCCAGAGTAAGAGTATAAGTCTTACCGTCTTTGTTAAGTATGTATTCCGCTGTAGTAGCACCCTCGGCTTTTATTGCTTCTATGTTCTTTCCTGCGGGGGGAGTGATGATCGCAGTTACATCAGAGCCGTGCTCTACACCGCCTACGGCAGTAACCTTATTGCCATCGCTGTTTATGAATCTTACGGTCTTGTCATCTTTGGCTAACGATACCTTGTAAGCATTGATAGCAAATGTAACCTCAAACTTGTGGTCCTTTGTCATGACAAATTCTTTTTCGTAAACTTTATTGTTGGTTGTGAAGTTATCCGGTTCACCGCCGTCAATTTTTACCGACGCTACTCTGAAACCTTCTTTTGGAATTGCCTTTACCGTTACCTTTGTAGGATTTTTGCTGTCGGTAGATTCGTCAAATGAAACGAAACCTGCTACTGTATTTTCGGAATTTCCGTCCGAATATTTAACCTCTCCGTTTTCACCGACTGTGAACTCGATCTTATAGCTCTGTCTGTAATACTTAACACGGATAGTGTAATTGTTCGTTATATTTTTGAGCTCTATCTTGTATGACTTTGCGCCTTTATACTCAGGGGTTTCTTCATCGCTTAATTCTTTACTGTTGACAAGAATATTTTCGATACGATAACCGTCCTTGTTACCTACAGTGATCGTTCTGTTGCCGTTGTAAGAAATGTTATCGGCTACTACTTCGGTATCACCGGGGTTATCTATTACTTTAATGCTGTATTTCTTGGCAACTACAGTAAAATTATGCACGATATCCTCGGAAACGTTTATGATTTCAGCTGAGGCATTCTCATAAGCTTTACTCGGGAATACCTTTACAGTATAATTGATACCCTTATATGCATCGAACGAATATCTGCCCTTTGAATCGGGCTTTACTTGTTTTACAATTTTTCCGTTATAGAAAAGTCCGACAGTTGCATTATTATAGGCTTTGCCGTCCTCTTTTGTAACCGTACCGCTGATAACGGCTTTTTCAAGTGCGGTCAGTGATACGGCTGCTTCTGCATCGTCCTTATTCACTGTCAGCTCGTAATCTGCAACATCCTTATAGCCGTATATTGATTTTACGGATACAATATATGTTGCGCCCTCTTCAACAAAGTTCTTGAATACCGCTTTGCCTTTTTCTGTGCTTTGCGTATCGGTCTTTGTTTTATCGTCCTTCTTGGTGAGGGTTATTTCAGTGCCTGCGGTCACAAGGTTTTCACCGTTCATAACCTTGACAATGAATTGTTCGATACCCTCAGCAAAAGCTGTAGTATACAGTTCCACAGGCACAGCGCACACCGCCATTACAACGGCGAGCAGACCCGCGAGAACTCTTGACAATTGCTTTTTTGCCATGTTAAACATCTCGTTTACCTACCTCTATTATAGTTTATATAATTAATACCGTTATGCGAACTTTGCCGCACGGTAAAAATCAACTGTGATTATCTGATTATTTCATTTGTATGTATTGATATCTCTTCACGCACGATTCTGAAAGCTACAGGCTTTACCGCATCTTTTCTGAGATCCTCAGTCGGTGAAAGCACGGTAGTTCCCTGTGATGCGCTTGCGGCGTTTTCAAGTGCTTCGGTCGCATTATTGCTGAGAATCTCGGTTGCACCTGCGCCGAGCGATTCTGTCGCATTATTGCTTAGAACCTCGGTTGCACCTGCACCGAGCGATTCTGTCGCATTATTACTTAGAACCTCGGTTGCACCTGCACCGAGCGATTCTGTGGCATTATTACTTAGAACCTCGGTTGCGCCTGCATCAAGCGATTCTGTGGCGTTATCGCTGAGCGACTCGGTAACAGTCCTGTTTGCACCCTCACGATATTCGTCGGAACTGCTCAATACCTCGGTTGAATTAGCGGGAAGTATATCGGTCGGATCTGACTCATTGCTTTTCAGAACATCGGACAGACCTGTTGTACCCGTCTTCTTTGCCGATTTTTTATCGTTTTCAACGCTGTACAGCTTATCAAGCTGTTTTGAAGCGTGAGCGACAGCCATACTGTCATGGCGAATATCCGGGCGAATATCCGGGGCGGATGCTGACAGCACCTCTGCCTTTGCGCCTGCCGCAGAAGATGAGGGTACGCCTGTACGAATGACATTCGTTTTGTTGAAATTTGTCTCTTTCATAGCCTTTATTTCACGGGCTACCGTTCTTCCTGTCAGATCACCTATAACAGCCGGGATATTCAGCTTTATAAACAGGATAACCGCAGCTATCAGCGCAGCTGCCGCAAGTGAAAATCCAACGATTGATATTATAAACCATATTTCTGCACTCATTAAATTCTCACCTACCCTTTGTATGCGTTCTCAATAGCCTTTGATACTTCATCGTAACGGTTGACTATATTCTGCTTCATTTCTTTTGTGTTGTCGAGCGTTACCGTAAGGCTGTCCAGAGAAGTCTTTACGTTGTTGAATACCGTCTCTATATCCTGCTGCTCAACGCCGTCGCTCTTGAACTTAACGGCATAGTTTTCAATAGAATAAACAGCAAGTCTGTAAACTTCAAGCTGTACTATTTCACTCTGCTCACCGCCGCCGGAAATTACGTTAAGGAGCTTTTTGATATTTTCCCAGTACGGTGCATACAGACCCTTGTCCGAGGTCGATTCCTGCACCTTTATTACTATATCCTTGTTGAACTTTCCGATATCGCTGTATACGGTCGCCATAGTATAGAAATCATCGGATCCTTTACCGTAAAGCACCGCATCCTCAAACCACTGTATAGAACTCTTCATACGGGTAAGCTGATTGTCCTCGGTGGCACTCTTTCCGTAATCGTAGTAATACCAGTAGAGCTTTCCTATTTCAAAAGCAAGCTCGGCATATCCCGGTTGGTTTCTCAGTTCGGCAAGATTTGTATTGATCTTGTTCTTGAATTTTGTTTCTTCGTCAACAGTGAACACGGTATCATCCTTGAAAGCATCAATAATGCCGAGATAGGGTTTAAGGCTGAGCGGTTTTATATCAATCGCTTTTGAATAAAAATCGACCTGTTCTTCAGGATTTGTGGCATTTTCAGCCTGCATTATATTTTGTTCATAGTCGGCGTTGTTGACCTGCGTTCTCATAGCAAGTCCGAGTACGCCGACAAGTGAGAATAAAACGACTGCCGCCGATGTAAGTATAAATGATGTAAGTTTTTTCTTCTGCTTTGCACGGTGTACCGCACCATATTCCTCGTAATGCTTGAGAGCATATAGAAGCTCTGCGCACGACTGGTATCTGTCTGCGGGGTTGAGCTGTGTACACTTCTGAATTATTTCTTCAAGTCCGACAGATAATCCCGGATTCCAGTGCCTGATAGGATAAAGCTCATAAGGCGGCTCGCAGGGATTCTGTCCCGTCACAAGATGATAAAGAGTAACGCCGAGGCAATATATATCGGTTCTTGCATCGGTCTGACCTCTTCCGCCGAACTGCTCAGGAGCGGCATAGCCCTTTGTACCGAGGTTTACCGTATCGCTGAGGTTCTGATCCTTATATTCTCTCGCTATACCGAAATCTATTACCTTGATATTTCCGTCGGGCTTAAGCATGATGTTTGCCGGCTTCATATCACGGTATATTATCGGAGGCTTTCTTGTGTGGAGATATTCAAGTGCGGAACATATCTGTATTGCCCATTCAATTACAAGATTCTGCGGCTGTGCGCCGCTTGTTTCAAGAATGGAGCTGAGCGTTTCGCCTTCGATATAGTCCTCTATTATGTAGATTACATTTCCGCTGTCGATGATATCAACAATACGGACAATAGCGGGGTGATCAAGCTGTTTAATCAGATTCGCCTCTGCTATGGCACTCTGTATAACGACCTCGTTATTTTTGTCCTTTACACGTTTTTCGATTTCCTTTATCGCCCACTGCTTGTTCAGACGTTTATCCATTGCAAGATAAACCTTTGACATACCGCCCTGACCTATGAGCTTGAGTATTTCGTATTTATCGTCAATGACCTGACCTATCGCTGCCAAAATTCATACCCCCTCAATAAGTTCTGATAAGCAAAGCGGTAATGTTATCGGTTTCACCGCGGCTTTTGTTGAGTTCCGTAAGGCGAACTATATTATTCTTCATCTGCTGTTCGTCGTTGTTTACTGCGGGAGCAAATGCCCCCAGTATCTCTGCTTCGCTTATCACATGGCGGAATCCGTCGGAGCAAAGCATATAACATTCACCCGGATGTGCCGTTCCGCTGTAGTAACCGGGCTCGACTATCCTTGACGCACCGATACACTGGAGCAATACGTTCCTTCTCGGATCCTTGCGTGCCTGCTCGGGAGTAAGTCTGCCGAGGCGCACTTCATTTGCCACGACCGTCTGGTCTGCGGTCAATACCGACGGCGCATTGTTATTTATCATATAAGCTCGTGAATCGCCGACATGACCTATGAAGTATCTTCCGTCCTCGAAGAATATCATGGCGGTTATCGTTGAGCCGAGCTGGAAATGACGCTGTCTGCCGTATTCGGCAATCGAACGGTTCTGAGTTTTTATGATCCTGTCCCAGCTGAATTTTACTTCATCATAGTATGTATCAAGTGAAAGCGTAAAGGGGAGTTCTTTTTCAAACCATTCCTTAAAAGCACATATAATAGATGCGCTTGCCACTTCTCCGCTTTCAAGTCCTCCCATGCCGTCGCAGACAACAGCCATAAGGATATTTCCTTTTTCGGTCTGAGCCTGCAATATGCAGAAGCTGTCCTGATTGGTATCCTTTTTAATTCCGACATCGGTGTGAGATGCTGCATAATAATTCATAATTTCTGCCCACTCAATCTATATAGAATATGAAATCTTCATTTGCAAGTCTGATTTTTGAACCGTTGAATATTTCGACCTGCTTTTCGATAGGTATTGCTTTTCCTTCGACGTAGGTCTTATTAGTAGAATTCAGATCTTCGATATAATAGCGGTTATTGCTGCTGAGTATGCAGGCGTGTCTTCTGCTGACAGCACTGTTATCGGCAACATGATAGTCGTTATCGTACTTTTCTTTTCCGATTCTGAAAACAGGCTTATCCACTGATATTTTTTCGCCGTTACTGCTTCTTATGAGATAAGGCACCGGTGGAGTATTGAGTTTATCAAGACCGAGAACAGTCGTTCCGCCCGGATCTGCGCCTAATACCGTGGTTTCGCCTGCACCGTTGTCAACAGTAGATGAGAACGTGTCGATAAGATCGTCCACAGGAGCATTACTTACAGGTAACGGCGCATTCTGCGGCTTCTTCTGTATTTTTGCACCGCACTTACAGCAGAAATTAGACTGGACACGGTTTTTTGCTCCGCAATACGCACAGAAAATGTTATTGATGTCAGGTGCGCTATTTATGTTATTTATACCGGCAGCAGCCATATGTGTTGTGTCGTTGAAAGGATTATACTCAACGACTTCCTTTCTTGCGGGGATGCCGATTCTTTTAGAGTCGCCTGACATATCGGATAACATACCCGACGGTCCGGAATATTCAGTATTTGTTTTACCCGCCAGCTTCAGGACCATTTTATCAAAATTGTTTACAGAAAAAGGATTGACACCGCTGAAAAACGCATTATACGTTTTCAGGAAAGTTATATCCTCGGCAGGTCCGAATGTAAGCTGAAACGGCAGTTGGCTTAAAAACATATAGGGCGGATTTTCGATCTGATTATTTACAACCGGCCAGAAAACCATCTTTATGTTCTTTGTCTTACCATCAATAAAGATCGTATCGCTCTGAAGGGAAAGATTGTTTGCGTTTATTGAGCTTTTTTCGCAGGTCTTGATCTGCAATGCTATTTCGTGAACAAAATCAAGGAACATCTTTTTTGTAACATAGCCGCCGAAATACTGTCTGAGCGGCATCATTCCCTGAACGGAACACTCAATTCTTGTTTCTTTTCTCTTCTGTTCGATCGTTACGGGCAGAAAACCCGGAAACATACCTGATGCTATAGCGTTATAAACACGCTCATTTACCGTTTCGGGATATGTAAGTCTGTTGGTTATAGTGATTTTCCCTTTTTTGTTTTCGATTGATATTTTACTCACGTCAATTCTTCCTTTACTAATTTATTACCACCTGGGCAACGCATTTGCACGGTTGACTGCCCTTGTCTGCATCTGCTTATATTTATTTGCGGCATATCTCAGATATTTGGCGTATGACTCCAGTGCATTTATCATCTGCACATGTGTGGAATCATTGTTATCCACCTCATCAAATTTATTTCTGAACTGTGCAAAGTCAGAACCCTGCCACGCCGCAGAAAGATTTGATACTTCATTCTGCGAATAACGCATCTTTTCTTTCAGGCACTTTACATATTCGTCTATAGCCGCCGCTGTGCTTTCAAGTTTACTGTGATCAACTCTTATATACATAATATAACCTCCTGTATTACTTGAACTGGGCAGCCAACGACTTATTCACGTTTTCTGTCTGTGTATAACCCTCTCCGACCTGCCGCAGCAAATAGTTGGCGTAATTATCAAGGACATTATAGCGGGCATCGGAAAACTTTGAATTGAGTTCGTTGAATTTCTTTATGGCGTTTGATGCCGCTTCGCCGTCCCACGCACTGTCAAGCTGTCTTACGGAATTCTGCACCTGCGTGAAACTATCCCTCATCTGCCTGTTGTACAACTTGATGTTGTTAGCCGCTGTTACAGCGGCATCGGTATTGATCTTTAAGTTTGCCATAAGTAATCACCGCCTTATTCTTCTGCTTTTTGCTTAGCTTCTTCGTTTCTCAACATCTGAAGGTATGTCTGAACCTCAGCGTTAATATAACCGACAAAATTAACATCAACTATATCTTCATGATTAAACAGGAAAAATGTATCCGAATTGATATATCCTTCAGGAAAAACCACGGATATATAATCAAACTCTCTGCCTTCTTCGTCTCTTTGCGATGTACCCACAATCATAAGCGATTTTGTTGCATCTTTTAACAAAACAACGCTTCCTATCGGTAATAGTTCTTTCATAATTCATTAATCTCCTTTTGTAAACTTATCATCATATAATTTTTTACCGCCGTCAATAGCTGATTTTATGTTACCGACATAGTCTTTCATGCCGTTTCTGAAATCACTGTATTCTTTACTGAAAAACAAATTATTTTTCTTAACGACAAATAATGAATCAACCTGTTTTGCATTTGCTAAAGAATCTTTATAATTCCATGTTGTTAATGTCACTGCGCCCTTCGTCATATTGTAAATATTGGAGGCAGTGTTCAATTTATCTAACACAGGATTTTTGAAATCCTTATTATAAGTAGTGTAAATGTCGTTTACGCCATTTCCTATTTTTAATGTACCTGTTGCTATATTTCCAAACACTTTCAATTTAGAAACAGCATTAGCTGCTTCTGTGTAAGTATATCCGGCGAGTTTCGTCTGATACCTGAAAGTTTCTAGATCCATTTTGAATAAACCGGAGTGGTTCATTTTAACTATATCTTTCATTTCGGTGCCGAGCTTACTCATATCTGTTTTAGGCATTTGCTTCAATTTATCCATTGATAAACCGATTGCATTCATAGCAATTACAATATCAATACCGTAATATGCGGCAGCTCCGACTGCTTCGCCGATTCGCTCGTTGCCTAATTTTGAGCCTACTGTTTTTCCGCCTTCAACAAGTTTGTCTTTAAGAAAATTCTGACCGACTTTATCATACTGCTTTGTTTCCATATAAGCAATATCACTGAACGAATTGTATACGTCGTTGCACCCGCTTATGATACTTAATACTGCTATAGGTGCCGACATACCGCCTGTGCCGAACAGCGATCCGACTCCTATAACTATCTTACTTACACCTTCAGCAGTACACAAAACAGCTTTACCATATTGCACAACTTTATAAACTGTGCCGTGAGAATAATAACTGTCAGCTAAAACGGATATCGTGTTTTCAAAGGCACTTTTAACTTGTTTAGCACTTTTTTTGATACCGACACCGACATCATAAAAGAAGTCTTTTACTTCAGAACCAACAGGTCGGTTGAAATCAAGCGGATTTTCTCCGTCCAACTTCTTCTCTATCTTTTCAAAATCGTTTGCTGTCTGTCTAAGGTAAATTTCAATACGTGTTATCTGCCAGTTGTAACTTGTTAAAAGATCAGCCTTTAATAACGAGTGAAGTCCGGCAAGCCCAACTTTAGTATAAAGACCATCCATACGGAAATCAAGTTTTACAAGCCGTGTATTCACCTTTGCGAGCCTATTGGCATAATCATTAAGTTTAAATGTATCTACGATTAAATCCGACATTAAAAGCTTCCGCCTCCTCCGCCGTGGGCTTCGGCAAATTCTTCGGTAACTGTCGTTGTGTCAAGATTTCTCAGACATCTACTAACATAATAGTATTTATTCAGCACTCTGTCAATACATGCAGCGCACTGTTCGTTACCGATACCGGCAAAATCTTTTTTTACACCGTTTCTGATGCTTTCAAGTTCGCTGATAATAGAATCAAGCTCTTTTTTTATGCAATTCAATTCATATCTTGCATTTGCATCCATTTGAATACCTCCTTGTTTTATTGTGTATTTTTAAGTTCGTTTTCAACACTGTCAAAATCCGAAGCCGTATCTCTAAGATATGCGGCGGCACGGTCAAGTCTCCAGCTGTAACCTGTAAGCATATCGGCTGCTATAAGATGCTTCAGCCCACTCCAGCCGACTTTAAGATAAAGCGAATCCATTTTGTCGTCTATCCCTACCAGTCGTCTGTTGACTATTGCCAATCTATCGGCGTAATCTCTCATCTTGTAGGTGTCAACCGTAAACACAGGGTGAGAGGAAGAATAGCTGTAGCCGGAGTTGAAATACGTATCATACCATGTACGCAAATTTTCTATTCCCTTGCCGATAAAATCAACAAATTTATCAGTAAACTCTTTGCATTTTTTGCCTAATTCTTCAAGTTTCTTCTTTACCGTAACAAGTATATCTATTGTTTTTCCGATTGTATATGCCGCAATGTTCAAAGGCGTATAACACAATAAATAATATGCGGTTACCGCATTGGCTAACCAATCTAAATCTATGCCGAAAGTTTTCCCAAGATATGATATATTGCCACCAGGCACTGATTCCAAAAGCAAAAGCACGGATGTAATCATATTAGCATAAGATAAGTTTTCGCCGTTTACCGGATCGGATTTACCTAGGAATATCTGAGCAATTGCCATTGCTCCGTTTGTGACAATGTTCCTTATCGGTTCAGGAAAATCCATAATCTGACCGGACAACACTTCAATATATCTGGATACTAATGCACCTTGTTCGGTGAATTTTGTCAAAGTACCGTCTTCATTCATGTATGCGTCCGGATAATGCCATGCTATTCCGTTCAAATTTGATTCAAGAAAGAAAATATGATCGGACGGTATAAGGCGACCGTCTTTTCTGTTGACACCGAGAACATTTACATAGTCATTATCGGCGGAAATCGAAAACAACTTATTTCTTCTTGCTTCATATTCTTCCGCACCGTATGTCGTTTTAAAATGTTCAATTGCTTCAGGCGACATACACTGTCCGTCAAAAGAATATCCGTTATGAATCAAATCCGAATATTTTGATGTCATTACGACGAACTGCACTTTATTGCCGCCCTTTGAATGTCCGGTTATATTTATAGAAGGCTTTGAATAATCCCAACCGTTTTTCTCTACCAAATAATCAAAATATCCGGTAGCTTGTTCCTGCTGCTTTGACGATACCACCGAACCGGATAAACCAATACCGTTGTCCAGCCATTCACCGCTGCCTGTTCCACGATAAACAACAGTTACCTCAGTCGGTGAATTTAAATTGTCCTGAAATGTGCAAGCGTTCAATCCTTTTTTATTATAAACCGAGCCTGTTTCGGAATCGATAATATTTGAGCTTTGATTTGCAATAACGAGTTTTCCCAACCCTGAATCATTTTTAATGGCATTCTTTAGTATGGTAAATTTTCTTATATCATCACTGTACTTCTTTTGCGCTTCTTCTAATGTACTTCCATTGCTCACCTCTTTGTCAATTCGGAAATATATTTCTAATTCTCCTTTTTCAATGATCGATTTAACAGATGTTCCGTCTGCAACATTTCCGTAATAATCGCTCAAATACATTAATGTATTTAACGAAGCGTCTCTTGACAGCGTCTCGGAATTAAGAATTGACGAATCATTCATTCTTACTCCTCCCAACTTTTTGACGTTATACTGTTATCTTTTATCCAAAAAGTCTGAGAAGACAATACTCCTGCTGAATCTCCGTATCTGTAAGCATTACTGTATGTTTCATCTGAGACAACATATATCACAACAGAGGCTGTACAATTTTTAAACGATTCAAGCAACATATCAGCTATTTTATCGTTTTCGTCAGATTTCACGGTGTATATGCAAATATCCACCACCGGACACTCTGTTAAATATGTACTGTAATTTTCAAACTTATCGGACGAGCCAAAAAAAGTTGACTCTGTATTGACGAATAACTTAAAATCAAAAGCGGATTTTTCTGCTATATTTTGATTTGCCATATCATCAAATAACACTGAGCAATAATTATCAATAAGAACTCCATCGGTATTTTTCACGTTAAAACTGTTGCCGTTTTCATCTGAATAAACATAAGTCTTTGTTTTAGACGACCATACATCGTTGCCATCAGAAATATATGTGAAATCACCTGTATATTTTGTACTCAGATACTGTTCAATTTTATTTTTATCGCTACCTTTAATTAAATTAAAATTCATACATCCACACACTCCGAAAGAAACAATAATCACAATTGCGAAAAATAACAATTTTCTCATCTGTAATTTTCTCCTTATATATAAATCCGAATGATATCGGAATAATTTTCAAAACAAAAAGGCAAATATCCGGGAGCTGTCGAGAACTTTGACAGCTCCCGATTTTTGCCGCTTCAAATTACTTAAATGCGTCTGCAAGGCTGATATTCTGAGTTTCTGTGTCAAAATAGCCCTGAGCAACGTTTGTTCTGAGGAACTGTACATACTGAGTGATGACGTCCTCATAATTCTGAAAATACTTGTTTGCAAATTCATCGAATGATGAAACCGTAGCCTGAGCTGCCTCGCCTTCCCAAATGTTAGCGAGCTGATCAATCGTAGCCTTGCTGTCTGTAAGCTGTTCGGTCAGTCTTTTGTTAAGATTCTCGATATTGGTTGCGATCTGCTCTACCTGATCGGTATTGATTCTTATGCTGTTTCCTGCCATGAAACGTTCTCCTTTCCGCTGTTAATTAGCAAGTTTCTTGACCTGGGCAATGTTGCTTTCCTGACGTGCAACATAGTTGTTCTTCTGCTGCTTGAGCGCTTCGCTTGCCTGAGAAAGCTTTGCCGCCATAGTCTTGAGGTCGTCCGTGAAGCCGCTTATCTGCTCTACAAAAGCAAGATTGTCAGCTGCATCCCACGCTGAACCCATTGTGTTGGCCTCCTGCATCAGCTGTGTATAGATGTCGGTGTAAGTTTCAGAAAGTGACTGTAACTTCTGAGAAGCCTTTTCCATATCATCAAATGATGCAACGTAAATTGATTTTCCCATGACTTTACTCCTTTCGGTTAAATAATTTTATATCAACATAAGGCGTGAGCCTGTTGTGATGCCAAGCTCGGCAACCTCAATGTTAACATTGTAAATAATTCCTGTGTCTGCATCGCAGAGTATCGCATCGTCGGTAGCTTTATACTTACCGTCGGAAAGATCGCTCAGTGCGCTTGCGACCATTTTCACCACTTCGCTCATTTTACTTTCAAGCGGAATATATACGTCATACTTCTGTGCGGCGGCAGGAACGGATATCTCAACCAAAGCCTTATTATTCGTCATCGTTATCCTCCTCTGCCCTGTCGTTAAGCAGTTTCAGCTTGACGCATCTTCCCTTTATAAGCGAGTAACCGAAATCGGAAGTTATTTCTTCGTGCATCTCGGATGTGGTCTTGTTTGCTTTCATTTGATACTGCTCGGTGATTCCGTTTCCTATCCACAAGCCGTCTGAAATCGACACATTTGCTTTGTACCACTTTTCAAACGATATGGAAGAAATGTTCTTCACCTGCTCGGCGATTATGACATTCATATTATATTTTTCGGAACCCTTTTCAAGAATCAGCGACAACATTTCCTGTCCCTGTTCTGTCAGTGCCGACCTGAGTGCAGAAAGCGAATTTATAACAATAAGCAAAGGTTCGAACTCTTCAACATCGGTATTGTTTTCGTGAGCTTCCTTGTATGTATTGTTACGGTAAACCGCAAGCTCAAACAGCTTTGCGATCTGTTCCTCGCAGTTCTTTGCAGTTGAGTAAACGCTGAGGTTTCCTCTGCTTTCGCCTATTGTTTTCGGCATATCGAACACAATGCCGTTTATACTGTCGGCAGTGCCTGCCAAAGTCACAAGATCCTTTGTGAAATCCCTGTATTCAAGCCCCGATGACATAATCATATTGATATATAATTCACCGAACGGATAATAATGTACGTTAAGCGAATTCTTTTCAACGCCGACGGGAATGCTCAATTTTTTATTCTTATCAATGTATTCCCTCAAGAACAGCGTATCGACCTTATCGGGTAAAATAGGAATCTTTCGTGCGGTATCTCCGCTCCAGCTGTCTGCAAGCTTACCGCATACCTCCCGTATAAACCCGAACGGAACGGCGTCCTCCGTAAGATTTGCAATCTGGAACTCATAAAGCTCGTCACGCTTGATAAGACCTCTTCCCTTATACTTAGACGGGAACAAGCCGTCGGTTTTACCGACAACGGAAGCATAATCGCCTTCATCGTTAAGCTGAAGCACAAGCAGCTGCTTGAAATTCTGCAAAAGTCTGAAACGGACGGAACTTGTTCCGAGAGCGGTGAGTACAAAATAAATACCGTATTTTGTTCCTTCTCTCGAAAGGAATGATACCGCCTCTTCCTTTTCCTCGTAAGCCTCGGTGAATGCCGCAAAATTGTTTATTGCAATTATAACCGACGGCAGTGTTTTGCCCGACGATCTTATATAAGAAGAATAATCTCCTCCGTAATCGGCGAACAGCTTTTTACGTTTTGTTATCTCGCTTTGCAGCATTTTGAAAAGATTGCTTACCTTTTCCGCTTCATAAGAGAGAATCACATCACCGACATGCGGCGCTTTAGCGAACGCTCTCAACGTTTCCGATGCAAAATCAAGAATATAAAGATTTACTTCATCGGGTGTATGTTCGGTAATAAGCGAATAGATCATAGCGTTGAGGAATGTGGTTTTGCCGCTTCCTGCCACGCCGTAGATAACCGTATTGCCTTCCTTGGAGATCGGAAGTCTGAGAACGCACTGACTTTGATGTGCGGGATCGTCATATTCGCCTATAACGGGATTAAGCACAAATTTTTCCGCTTTGGCATCATATTTTTTTCTGATATTATCAAGTATGATGACCGCAGGAATAGGATCGAGCCACAGCGGCTTTATCTTTATGCCTTCGTCCTCGGCAATGCCACGGAGATATTCTGTTATAACGTCAAGCTGTTTCATTGCGTTACTGCCTGCCATGCGCTTTTTATCTATTCTGACCTGCTTTATCGGGTGTCCGTTCGTGTCTATTACAACAACGCTGTTATCCTTTTCCTTTACCACACGGTCTGAAGGATAATATGAAGCGCCCGACCACGCCGACTGACCGAGTTCAAACAGCTCGTTGTAACCGACCTGTAAATAAAAACGTCCCGTGTCGGTAAGCTCCGCCGCATCCGGCCTTTTCAGCATATCCATACTATCCGCTCTTTCCTGTACCTTTAGGCAGACTCTGAATTTACTGTTGCTCCATATCTGGTCGTCAACAACGCCGCTCGGTTTCTGCGTTGCAAGAATAAGATGCACACCGAGGCTTCGTCCGATTCTTGCCGCACTGACTAGCTGAGTCATAAACTCCGGCTGCTGTGTTTTAAGCTCTGCGAACTCATCGGATATTATAAACAGGTGCTGTAAAGGTTCGGTTACCGTTCCCTCACGATACAGCTTCTGATATTTATAAATATCTATATTGCTGACGCCGACCTTTTTACTTGCTTCGGCAAATATAGCCTGTCGTCTTTTAAGTTCGCTCTCAATGGAAACAAGCGATCTCTTGATTGCCGAACCGTCAAGGTTTGTTATGATTCCTGCCGTGTGCGGAAGATTTTCAAAGGACTTCGCCATTCCGCCGCCCTTATAGTCGATAAGTATAAACGCCACTTCGTTCGGGTGATAATTCACCGCAAGCGACAGAATATATGTGATTATAAATTCCGATTTACCCGAACCTGTCATACCTGCTACAAGTCCGTGCGGTCCGTGGAATTTTTCGTGGAGGTCAAGCATGAACGTTTCGCCGTATGTATCTACGCCGACCGCCGCCTGAAGAGATTTTGTCGGGTCGTTTTCTCTCCACCTGGTAAGCACGTTAAGGTGCTCTACATTACCTACGCCGAACAGTTCAAGGAATGTGATCATACCCGGAAGCCTGAATTTTGTCGCCGCCGTATCAAGAGATGTGTTTGCGAGCATTACACTCAGTTCCGTAGGATTCTGCGTAAGTTTAATATCAGGATTGAACTCGGTGCTCTTTCCTGAAATATCGTTCTTGTCGAACAGCTTTCCGCCCTTGTAGTCAAGCTCGACAACCATTGAACACTCTTTGGGCAGTTCCTTCAGTTCATCATAAAAGGAAACCATGCTCATGTGAATGTTCTCTTTTTTGCTGCGAAGTTTATTTATCATTTCCGCTCTTGCCGCAAGCGGCTTGCTCATGGAGAAGAATATGTAATACGGCTTTTCGTCCTCCATATCGTCGCTGTTAAGACCGCTTCGCTCTTCGATGATATGTTCAAAATAAGCGGATACTTCTTTTACCTCGTCAGCGTTTGTTGCGATAAAGCGGAAAGTTCTGTCATCGTTCCATACATGAGGCAGCCATTTGACAAAATCAAACTTATCCTTCTCTTCCTCGTCAAACAGGAATACAAATTTGACCTCGTCGTATCCGTATAATGCGGCAAGCTGAATTATAAGCCCTTTTGCAAACTCAAGTACACGAGCTCTCTCGCCGATCACGCCCGAAATATAGTTGTCGAAAAGCGAATATGTTATAGGGATATCATGTAAGACATTTTCTTTTTCGCACAGCGAAAACAGTTCTTCCTGCAAATTATCGTCGTCGAGAGTGAATTTACGTTCGGAATATGATATTTCTGCGTCAAGCAGGCCGTTTCCTTTTCCGACACGCACTCTCAGAAAATCGTTCTGTCCTAATCCTCTTTCCCATAAGTTACGCTGAGTGTTTTTTATTCTGTTTTCGCAATCCTGTATCGTTACATGGTTTTCGTTGAGTATTTCTTCCTGAAGCTGACACGCTTCGTTGATTTTTACAGCGATTTTATCAAGATATTCCCTGTACTTTTTCTGACGTAATGACTCTTTTTTGCGACGGCGGTTTTTTTCATAGCTTTTTGTTATTGTCGGAAGAAGAACAGTGCCGACAAGCATACTTCCGCCCATTATCATTGATGTTATGTTTGCGTTCATGATAGCTGAAACCAGCGTTACGCATGACATCATTCCCATAGCCATTGACGAACCCATAACAAGAAGCCAGGGCATCTCCTCGGTGACCGGGCTTGTTGACGGCGAATCTATCCTGAATGTCGCCGTTTCGATATCACGCTTAAAACGGGGCGAACGATAAAAATAATCCCGTTCGGCCAAATCATACTCGTCATCTTCGTCAGTCGGTACGACCGACTGATTGACAAACTTCCGTAGTTTGTCCGAGATTCTGACTTTACCGTCGGGATTATTGAAAGCTACTATATTTTTTCCTATAACGATCTTTAATCCCATGATAAAAACAGTGTCGCCAACGCACAGCTCCGCCGTACTGATGCGGTGGCTGTTTACAAATGTGCCGTTGGTACTGTCTGTATCCCGGAGAAACCATTTGCCGTTTCTGTATGACAGAACTGCATGCTTTGATGATACAACTTTGTTGGAATAAAAAACATCATTCTGTTCTGTACGGCCTATGGTAAGATCGATATTGTCTTTTACAAGATATTTTGTGAAGATCTGTCTGTCTTCTGTGATCGGCTCGGTGAATACAAAGGTTTTTTCATTGTTATCTTTTTTAAGGACATAAATGCTGAGAGGAGATATGATAGTATTCCTGAGGATACGATTCTCAGTACCGAGAATCTTCGCCTTTCTGGTAGCTTTCATTATCCACTCGTTATTGATTCCTTCAATGCTGGCTACGGGTTCGTCTTTTCCGTTGATTTTCTCATAAAGCCAGAATTTACCCTTCACCTTATCGGGCAAGGAAATGCTGTTTATATGACCTTTACTTATTGTAGTAACAATCACTTAAAAAACCTCTCTCGAATTATATTTCTTATACCATCGTGCTGTATATCAGCTTTTAAAGCGCATAGTATACGCTTTTATCCCGCAATAATTCAAAACCGGTTTTGTAAATATAAATGCCGTGAGCAAAAACAAACCGGACAAAAAAGCCCGATAAACCGCATATAACACGATTATCGCTTTTCTTATAGAATTTTGCCGAATACGAGTTGTATAAACCCTGTCGGGTACTGCGCAATCCGATGCAGCGTGCCAAAATCCCGAATCCGACTTATGCGGGTCTATACCTAAAAATACAATCCATTCCCATAAATCACCTATTGTGATTTGATAAAGAGCGAGAACTATTTAAGTTCCGTTGTGCCTGTGTATACACAGTTTCCGAATTATGCCGCTATAGCATAAACGGAATAAAGCAAACGTTATCTCCTTTCGTGATTATTTTGCACGCACATTCCAAACACGGTTTGACAAAACCGGGAGAAATGAAACGATTACCGCAATTAAGTAAAGTTATTTGTTTCAAACACAAACAAACATATTTCCTCTTTATATGATGTATTATAGCATTTTTCGTCATTGATGTCAATACGTTTCACCTATTTTAGTATCAGCACCAAAGCGTTAATGTATAATATAGCACATTTACCCTACAACAGCAAAAGCTATTGCAAAGCAGTGTGTACAGTCTGAATACGCATTAAGAAAAAATATCGGGACATAATGATTAGTGTATGTAAATCTTGCAAGGAATGTTGCGGGTAACGGTTTGCTTAACACCGGATAAAAATAAACAAGTCCGGTACCACCGGAATGGCATCGGACTTTTTATTGTCAGGTTACTGCTTGTTTGACATTTCGTATGACTCGATCATCTTCTTGACCATCTGACCGCCGATAGAACCTGCCTGCTTAGAAGTAAGGTCGCCGTTGTAGCCGTTATCCTTAAGAGGTACGCCTACTTCGCTTGCAGCCTGCATCTTGATGCTGTTTAATGCTGCCTTGTTCTTTTTATTGGTACTTGCCATTGTTATTTTCCTCCGTATTTGTTATGCAGGTCTTTTTGACCTTGCAATATTATTATGTTCGCAGAAAAATTAAATATGATATGAAATTTTTGGTGGAAACAGACATTTGACGGTAGGAAAGCAAATCAGACGCTTAAAACCGACAGTGTTGGTTTTAATGAAAGAAATCCGCTCAAAAAATTCAAATAATGCGAAAAAGATATTGAACTTTTGCAAGAATAGTGCTATAATTTTCTTTGTACAATCAGTCGGTACTGCAAGCATACATAATTTTCCTGTGCTTTCATCGGACAGCTGCTGAAAGGAAACGGTATTTCGCTTGCATAAGGCAGACGAGCTGCCGCTATGGCGGAAATTACGGCGAGAAAATCGCTTTCAGGAAGGAATGTTTTTACAATGGAAATCAAAATTGAGAAAACTAAAACACCTAAGGCAAAGCCCGTTGACGAAACAAAGCTCGGTTTCGGTCACATATTTACCGATCATATGTTCGTTATGGAATATGACACGGGCAAGGGCTGGCATGACGCAAGAATAGTTCCCTACGGGGATATTTCTATTTCACCTGCCGCTATGGTTCTTCACTACGGACAGGAAATCTTCGAGGGTATGAAGGCATACAGAACTCCCGACGGCAGCATTCAGTTCTTCCGTCCGGAAGAAAACTTCAAGAGAATGAACATCTCCGCTGAGCGTCTTGTTATCCCTCAGTTAAACGTTGACGATTGCTTACAGGCTCTCCACGAGCTTGTAAAGATAGATGCGGACTGGGTACCTCATACAGACGGCGCTTCGCTTTACATACGTCCGTTCATATTCGCCGCAGATCCGTTCCTCGGCGTTCGTCCCGGCGACAAGTATTACTTTATGATAATCATGTCACCCTCCGGCGCATATTATGCTTCGGGCCTTGATCCCGTTAATATCTATGTTGAAACAAACTATGTCCGTGCGGTAAGAGGCGGTATGGGCTTTACAAAGACAGGCGGTAACTACGCCGCATCGCTCATCGGTCAGGACGAGGCTCACAAGCAGAACTACTCACAGGTACTGTGGCTTGACGGTGTTGAGCGTAAGTACATTGAAGAAGTAGGTGCTATGAACATCTTCTTCGTAATCGACGGCGAGGTTGTTACTCCCGCACTTCAGGGCTCTATCCTTTCGGGTATCACAAGAAAGTCATCTATAGAGCTGTGCAAGAAGTGGGGTCTTAAGGTAAGCGAAAAGAGAATCACAATACAGGAAATCGCAGACGCTTACGATGCAGGCAAGCTGAACGAAGTATTCGGTACAGGTACAGCCGCTGTTATCTCACCTGTAGGTCACTTAAAGTGGGGCGATAAGGTTATGCTTATCAACAACAACAAGATAGGACCTATCTCACAGCGTCTTTACGATACAATGACAGGTATGCAGTACGGCAAGCTCCCCGATGAAATGGGCTGGATTGAAAAGCTGTAAGGCACTGTAAGTTCCGACCTTTTTATATGTCAGTAATATACACCAAACAGCGAAACGGTCGGAGGCAAACACTATTTAAAACGAATTATACGGCAGACAAGCACGACAGCGCAGATACGTTGCCGTGCACTGCTTTTAAACGCAAAACATGAAAGGAAATTTCGCACATGAAAAACACAGAAAAAACCATGGATAAGCTGGTCGCTCTCTGTAAGGGCAGAGGCTTTATATATCCCGGCAGTGAGATATACGGAGGACTTGCAAATACATGGGATTTCGGACCTCTCGGCGTTGAGCTGAAGAACAACATCAAGTCCGCATGGCGTAAAAAATTCATACAGGAGTGCAAGTACAACGTAGGTCTTGACAGTGCTATCCTCATGAACCCTCAGACATGGGTAGCATCGGGTCATATCGGCGGATTTTCCGATCCCCTTATGGATTGCAAGGCTTGTAAGACACGTCACAGAGCGGATAATCTTATTGAGGACTTTGACGGCACAAACTGTGCGGGCTGGTCAAACGAGCAGATGATGGATTATATCCGTGAAAAAGGCATCACCTGCCCCAACTGCGGCAAGGCTGATTTCACAGACATAAGACAGTTCAACCTTATGTTCAAGACATTCCAGGGTGTTACAGAGGACTCTAAGAGCGAGCTTTACCTCCGTCCCGAAACGGCGCAGGGTATCTTTGTAAACTTTATGAATATCCAGCGTACTACCCGTAAAAAAGTACCTTTCGGTGTTGCACAGGTAGGTAAGTCATTCAGAAACGAGATTACTCCCGGCAACTTTATCTTCCGTGTAAGAGAATTTGAGCAGATGGAACTTGAATTCTTCTGCAAGCCCGGCACAGACCTTGACTGGTTCTATTTCTGGAAGGACTACTGCAAGAAGTGGCTCCTGTCCCTCGGCATAAACGAAGAAAACTTAAGACTGCGTGATCACGATCAGGAAGAGCTTTGCTTCTACTCAAAGGCTACAACCGACTTCGAATATCTGTTCCCGTTCGGCTGGGGCGAGCTTTGGGGCGTTGCGGACAGAACCGACTACGACCTTACACAGCACATCAAGACAAGCGGTCAGAAGATGGAATATTTCGATCCCGAAACAAACGAGAAGTACGTTCCTTATGTTATCGAGCCCTCGCTCGGTGTTGAGCGTCTGTTCCTTGCAGTTATCACAGAAGCTTATGACGAAGAACAGCTTGAGGACGGTACAACAAGAAACGTTATGCACTTCCACCCCTACTTAGCTCCCGTCAAGGCGGCAGTTCTGCCCCTGTCAAAGAAGCTTGCAGACAAAGCAGGCGAGATCGCAGACGAACTGTCAAAGTACTTCTGCGTTGACTATGACGATGCAGGTGCTATCGGTAAGAGATACAGAAGGCAGGATGAGATCGGTACTCCCTTCTGCATCACATACGACTTCGACAGCGTTGAGGACGGTTGCGTAACAGTCCGTGAGCGTGACTCTATGAAGCAGGAAAGAATGCCTATCGCAGATGTAAAGAAGTACATCGAGGACAGAATTGCGTTCTGACAGATAAATAATATGATATAGCAAAACGAGGTGCCAACGCACCTCGTTTCAGTTTGTAGAAAAAGTATGTTTTTTCAAAAAAAGTGCTTGTTCTCAATCCCTATCCCCAAGCCCCTTTCCCTGGGAAAGGGGCTATATTACTGGGGCTACCGCCCCTAGACCCTGTCGGGGGCTACGC
>ERZ773192.1245-NODE-1245-length-26856-cov-20.668968_pt1 | contig 26856 bp, 24 predicted proteins | sample MGYA00581010_ERZ773192 | MGnify/ENA primary metagenome ERZ773192 (study PRJEB29015, sample SAMEA2737741) | human gut metagenome | biome: human gut; feature: human-associated habitat; material: faeces | place: China | collected 2012 ...
CCGGCAGCTGAGCCGCTCGTTCAACCAGATGCTGGAGCGGCTGAACAACGCCTTTTCCGCCCAGCGGCAGTTCACCGGCAACGCCGCCCACGAGCTGCGCACGCCACTGGCACTAATGCAGGCGCAGTTGGAGCTGTTTTCAGCGGAGCATCCTGATGTGCGACCGGAGACGGCGGAGTTCCTCACGCTTTTGCGTGAGCAGACGGAACGGCTGATACAGATGACCAGGACACTGCTGGAGATGAGCAATTTGCGGCAGGTGGCGCGGAACGATCGGATCCAGCTCGCTCCCATGATCGAGGAGATCTTCACAGATCTTGCGCCGCTTGCGGAAAAGAGCGGCATATCGCTTGAACGTAATGGCGACGGAGCCATGATTGGAAGCGACGCGCTGATATACCGGCTGCTGTTCAACCTTACCGAGAACGCAATAAAGTATAACCGTCCTAACGGCTCGGTGCGCGTTTCCGTATCCCAAGAGGATAAACAGCTTTTGTTCCGCGTTTCGGACACCGGATGCGGCATACCGAAGGAATTTCAACGGAGCATATTCCATCCCTTCTTCCGCGTGGACAAGTCCCGAAGCCGTGAATACGGCGGCGTCGGGTTGGGGCTTTCACTTGTTTGGGAAATTGCCGACCTCCACGGCGGCTCCGTTTGGGTAGAGAAAAGTTCGGAGAAGGGCACTACCATTGCGGTGGGGTTGCCAACGCAACAATCAACGGAGCCCTAAAACCTTTTTATTCGTTTTTCGCTGCTTCGCTTGCCGCCCTGCGGCGTTCCTCTCTGTATGGGGCAGTCAGCCGGAATGAGAAGCGTCCCTTTTCAATCTCAAATTCCTTGCAGCCCGTATCCTGGTCTACGTCAGTCAGCTTGCAGACGGCAGGGTGTTTGCGGCTGTATGCGGTCAGCCTGTTTTTGAGGTCGGTGTTGTGGGTGCAGATGAAGATGGTGGGGTCTTTCTCGTCAAAATAGATTTCGGTGGTCTTTTCCTGCTTGGTAGGTCCTGTTCTCATAGGCTTAAACATTCGACTCTGGATTCTCTGGAAATCATCCTCCAGTGCAAGGTACAGAACCGTACCCTGATGGACTTCATAGCCCCACAGCCTTTGCCCTGTGCTGACATGGTAGGCAAGCTGCGCTACCAGAAATGATTTTCCGATTTTGGGCGCTCCTGCGAGGATATATGCCCCGGAGTAGAGCAGACCGTCTATGACGGGCGGTCTGCTCTTGTAGGCGGTCTGATACAGCTCTGTCATGGAAACCGTATGAAGATAATGCGGGTCGTTCATGCGTCGGATTCTCTCACGCATTTCCTCAATATTTTCCTCCGGGGGATTGCTTTCGCAGGTTTCATGTGGTATCCTCTGGTTAGTTGAATTGTGAGGCGGCTGCCCTCCATCTGCTCCAACAGATGGGATGAGGGCGGTCGTTTTCTCATTATCCGTCATTGCGCTCACCTCCGGGAATCTGGAAGCCGTAGAACTTCTGCTTGAAATACTGGGCAGGGCATTTTCCGGCTACGGTCAGATAGCCTTGGGCTTTCAGTTCTCTGTTCATCTCCCGGACAATCTGATATGCCTTGCTGCGGCTGATGCCCATGATCTCCGCCACCTCTGACGCTGTGATAAACTGTGCTCTCATAGTACCTCCTGTTTCAATGTGATTTTCCTCAGTCTGCGTATCTTTTGTTCACGCTCCTTTCCCCAGTCTCTCCGAAATACGTACCCTGAGTACATATTTTATTATACGCACACAATATGCATCTGTCAAGCCTTTAGAAAATAAAAATATGTACTTGTAATTCGCTTTATTCTGTGATATGATATGGACGAGGTGAATCAGACATGGACAATTTCGATTATCCCGCCATTGGGCAGAGAATCAAGCAGCTCCGAAAACGCAAAGGGCTGAACCAGGCCGAGCTGGCACAAATGCTGAAAAAATCTCTCCGCACCGTACAGAAGTACGAAACCGGAGAGATTGAAGTGTCGATTGCCGTTGTCAATCAGATCGCAGACCTGCTGGACACGACCTCAACCTATATTCTTGGGTATGAATCCAGCACGACACAGATCAGGACGCTTGCCGACGTGATGGACTTCCTCTTTAAGCTGGAAACGGTAGAGGGCATCGACTTCAAGATCAATGTGCAGAAGCCGCCCCGCAGCAAGCAATGGGAGTGCTCGGTTTCCTTTGATGGAAAGAGCACGGCGGAGTTCAATGCGGATATGTGCCTCTTTCTTGAACAGTGGGAGGACGAGCGCAGCGAGCTTCGCGCCTATAACTCCACGCAGGCAGCATATAAGCGCTGGAAGGAGCAGACTTTGGCATATTACGCCGCGAACGCAGTCAAATGCACAGAGCCGGAGGAACTTGACCGCGATGAGCGAATCGCAAAGCGGACGGAGTTTCTGGAAAAGGAATACGGTAAAAGCGAGAGTAACGAGTGAATAACCTGATCAAAGCCTGATTCTTGAGGGAAGGAGGTAAAAATGTCAGTAACAAAAGACGGCGACACCGGTCGCTGGATGTCCCAGATCCGCGTGACGGACTGGACGGGCAAGACCATCCACAAGAAGAAGCGTGGCTTTGCCACCAAGAAGGAAGCCCTGCAATGGGAACGTGACTTTATCAGCCAATCCACGGGCAGCCTCGGCATGACCTTCGGTGACTTCATCTCTCTGTATGTCAAGGATATGGAGCACCGCCTCAAGCCCTCAACCGTTGCCAGCAAGAAATGGCTGATCGACCTGAAGGTAACGCCTTTCTTCAAGAAAATCCCGCTGAACGAGATCAAGCCCACTCACGTGCGCCAATGGCAGAACTCCCTGACCAGCTACCGGGATGAAAACGGCAAGCCTTACGCCCAGACCTATCTCAAGTGCATCAACAACCAGCTCACGGCGATTTTCAACTACGCAGTCAAATACTATGGGCTGAAAGAAAATCCCTGCCACAAGGCGGGGAGCATGGGCAAGAAGAAAGCCGATGAAATGCTGTTCTGGACAAAGGACGAGTTCCAGACATTTATCGAGAGCATGAAAGACCGTCCCGCCAGCTACACGGTATTCATGACCATGTACTACACGGGGATTCGGGAGGGAGAGCTGCTGGCACTCACACCGTCGGACATCGACTTCGAGAAGAAGACCCTGACGGTGAACAAGAGCTATCAGCGCCTCGGCAAAGAGGATATTATCACCACTCCGAAAACACCGAAAAGCATCCGTACTATCCCTATTCCCGACGGCCTTTGCAACTGTTTGCAGGAGTATATGTCCCATTGCTACGGGCTGCAAAAGGACGACAGGCTCTTTCCCTACACCAAGAGCTTTCTGTACCACGAAATGGAGTATGGCTGCAAGGCTTCGGGCGTGAAGCGGATACGGGTGCATGACATTCGACACAGCCACGCCAGCCTGCTGGTGGAGATGGGCTTCTCTCCGCTGCTGATCGCGGAGCGGCTCGGACATGAAAAGGTACAGACAACGATGGACACGTACAGTCACCTGTACCCCAACAAGCAGGTGGAGGTAGCCAGACAGCTTGACGGCATCATGCCGTGAGCCTCTGGCTACAAAAATCGCTGTAAATGTAGCCAATTTGTAGCCGCTAAAAAAGAAAAATCCTGAAAAACGCTGTATTACCAACGCTTTTCAGGATTCAGAAAACACTAAATATTTATTCCCACTCCACCGTTGCGGGGGGCTTGCTGGTGATGTCGTAGACAATTCTGTTGATGCCCTTGACCTCGTTGACGATGCGGCCGCTGATCTTGTCGAGCAGCTCGTAGGGGATGCGGGCCCAGTCGGCAGTCATGAAGTCCTCGGTCGTCACAGCGCGCAGCGCAAGCACGCGGTCGTAGCTGCGGCCATCGCCCATGACGCCGACGGTGCGCGTGTCGGTCAGGACGGCGAAGTACTGGTTCATCTTCTTGTTTTCGCCGGCCTTTTCCAGCTCCTCGCGGTAGATCGCGTCGGCAAGGCGCAGCGTGTCGGCCTTTTCCTTCGTGATCTCGCCCATGATGCGGATGGCAAGGCCCGGGCCGGGGAACGGCTGGCGGGAGACGAGGTATTCGGGAAGCCCCAGCTCGCGGCCGAGCTGACGCACTTCGTCCTTAAAGAGCAGGCGCAGCGGCTCGATGATCTCCTTGAAGTCGACATAGTCGGGAAGACCGCCGACGTTGTGGTGGCTCTTGATGACCGCGGCATTGCCAAGGCCGGATTCGATGACGTCGGGGTAGATCGTGCCCTGAGCGAGAAAGTCGACCGCGCCGATCTTCTTCGACTCTTCCTCGAACACGCGGATGAACTCTTCACCGATGATCTTGCGTTTGCGCTCGGGATCGGAGATGCCAGCGAGCTTCGAGAGGAAGCGGCCCTCGGCGTTCACGCGGACAAAGTTGATGTCCCACTTCTTGAACGCCGCCTCGACCTCGTCGCCCTCGTTGAGGCGCATGAGGCCGTGGTCAACAAAAACGCAGGTGAGCTGGGGGCCGACGGCCTCGGCCAGCAGCGCCGCCACGACGGACGAGTCCACGCCGCCGGAGAGCGCCAGCAGCACGCGGCCGGAGCCGACCTTTTCGCGCACGGCGGCGATGGCAGTATTTTTATAGTCGCCCATCGTCCAGTCGCCTGTCGCGCCGCAGACCTCGTAGAGGAAGTTGCGGATCATCGCGGTGCCGAACTCCGTGTGGTTGACCTCGGGATGGTACTGCACGCCGTAGAACCCGCGCGTTTCGTCGCAGATGGCGACGTTCGGGCAGGCGTCGGAGTGCGCGACGAGGGAGAAGCCCGCGGGAACGACCTCCATGTAGTCGCCGTGGCTCATCCACGTCACGCTCTTTTCGGGAAGACCCTTGAAGAGCTTGCAGCTCGTGTCAAAAAACGTCTCGGTCTTGCCGTATTCGCGCGCGGTGGCGTCGTTTGCGGCGACGACCTTGCCGCCGAGGTGGTGCGCGATGAGCTGGCAGCCGTAGCAGATGCCGAGCACGGGCACGCCCGCGTCAAAGAGCGCGGGATCGACGTGCGGCGCGTCCTCGAGATACACGCTGTTCGGGCCGCCGGTGAAGATGAAGCCGATGGGCTTCATTGCGAGAAGGTCCGCAAGCGGCGTCGTGTAGGGCTTGACCTCGCAGTAAACGCCGCATTCGCGCACGCGGCGCGCGATGAGCTGGTTGTACTGGCCGCCAAAGTCCAGTACGATGATGGTCTGATGGTTCATATTGAAATTCTCCTGCCGTATCCAATAATATGGTAAAAGCATCATATCATAGCTTTTCCCATTTTACCAGCGGTATTGTAAAAATAAAAAAGGTCGCGCGGTCAATGGACCGCGCGATCGAGGGAGGCCGCGACAAAGCCGCGGAACAGGGGATGCGGCTTGTTGGGGCGGCTCTTGAATTCGGGGTGGAACTGCGCGCCGACGAACCAGGGGTGGCTCTTCGATTCGACGATCTCGACGAGCGTGCCGTCGGGGGAGAGACCGGCGAGGCGCATGCCGGCGTCCGTGAAGTCGTCGCGGAAGTCATTGTTGAACTCGTAGCGGTGGCGGTGGCGCTCCCAGATCTCGGGCGCATCGTAGAGCGCGCGGGAGAGCGAGCCCTCTTCGAGCACGCAGGGATACTTGCCAAGGCGCATCGTGCCGCCCTTGGCCGTCACGCCGACCTGCTCGGGCATGAGCGCGATGACGGGATGCGCCGTCGTGGAGGAGAACTCCGCGCTCGTCGCGTCGTCCCAGCCGAGCACATGGCGCGCAAATTCGATGACTGCGATCTGCATGCCGAGGCAGATGCCGAGGTACGGGATGCCGCGCTCGCGCGCGTACTGCGCGGCTAAGATCATGCCCTCGATGCCGCGGTCGCCAAAGCCGCCGGGGACTAAGATGCCGCTGCACCCGCAGAGCTTCTGCGCGATGTTGTCGCTCGTCAGCGTTTCGGAGTCGACCCATTGAATTTCGACGCTCGCGTCGCAGGCCGTGCCCGCGTGGAAGAGCGACTCAACGACGCTCAAATAGGCGTCGTGCAGGCCGACGTATTTGCCGACGAGCGCGATGCGCACATGACGGTGCACGCCGTGGATCTTGTCGACCAGCGCGCGCCACTCGGTCATGTCAGGTTCACCGCAGTCAAGGTGCAGCTTGCGGCACACCACGCGGCAAAGGCCCTCGTGCTCAAGCAGCAACGGCACCTCGTAGAGCGTGGACGCCGTTGCGTTCTGGATGACGCAGTCGGGCTCCACGTTGCAGAAGAGCGCGATCTTGCGGCGGATGTCGTCTGTGATGGGCTCATCCGTGCGCACGACGAGAACGTCCGGCTGGATGCCCTCGCTCAGGAGCTCTTTGACCGAGTGCTGCGTGGGCTTGCTCTTGAGCTCGCCGCTGCCGGGAATGGTCACGATGAGCGGCACATGGATGAAGAGCACATTTTCGCGCCCGCGCTCGGCCGCGACTTGACGGATGGCCTCCAAAAACGGCTGACTTTCGATGTCGCCGACCGTGCCGCCAATCTCGGAGATGGCAACATCGGTATCACCGTCGTCCATGTCGTAGATGCGGCGCTTGATCTCGTCGGTCACGTGCGGGATGATCTGCACCGTGCCGCCAAGATAACCGCCCTGACGCTCGCGGTTGAGAACGCTCCAGAAAATTTTGCCCGAGGACACGGAGGATTTCTCGTCCAGCGCCTCGTCGACAAAGCGCTCGTAGTGGCCGAGGTCCAGGTCGGTCTCCGCGCCGTCGTCCGTGACGAAGACCTCGCCGTGCTGATACGGGCTCATCGTGCCGGGGTCGACGTTGAGATACGGGTCGAACTTCTGGTTTTTGACCTTCAGCCCGCACTGTTTTAAGAGACGCCCGAGCGACGCCGCGCAGATGCCCTTGCCCAGCCCCGACACCACGCCGCCGGTGACAAAAATGTACTTCATAGATTTTCTTCCTCCCCTGTCAAAGAAAAATGAAACTGCTGCGATAAAGCAAAACTCCACTTCAAAAAGGACGCTCGAAAGAGCGTCCTTTTTGACTTACACGGAGAAGAGTAATTCGCAGAACGTCGGATACGGCCAATACTTGGACGCGGTCAGCACTTCCAGCTTGTCGACGGTCTTGCGCACGTCGTTCGTGCGCCTTTCGACCTCGTCGTGGTAGTAGTGCAGGAGCGTTTCGGGCTCTGCGTCGTCGGAGACGGTCTCGAGCGCCGTCTTGAGGCCGATGGTCTCTTCGAGCAGCTGCTCGTTGAGCGAGCCGATGGCGTTGGCAAGCGAGGATTCGACGTGGCAGGTCAGCTCCGGCGCGGCGGCGCGCTTGGCGGCGATGGTGTTGCACAGCGCGGCTTCGTATTCGGAAGCGGCGTTGAGAATGCCGTGCTGGACCATGTCAACAAGCGTCGCGGCCTCGATGCGGATGACCTTGCAGTACTTCTCGATATGAACTTCGTGGCGGGAGAAAATTTCTTCCTTGCTGTAAACGCCCTGGCGCGTCAGCAGCTCAATGTTCTTGGGCAGGATGTAGGTCGGCAGCGCCTCGGCGGTGTTGTGCAGGTTGGCAAGGCCGCGCTTTTCAGCCTCCTTGATCCAGGCCTCTTCATAGCCGTTGCCGTTGAAGATGATGCGGCGGTGGGCGGAGAACGTGTCGCGGATCAGCTTGTGGAGCGCGGCGGTGAAGTCCGGCGCGTCCTTGAGCTGCGCGTAGAATTCGTCGAGCTCTTCGGCCATGATGGTGTTGAGGATCGTGACCGGGCCCGCGATGGACTGCGAGGAGCCGGGCATGCGGAACTCAAACTTATTGCCGGTGAAGGCGACGGGCGAGGTTCGGTTGCGGTCGGTCGTATCCTGCGGGATGGCAGGGAGCACGTCCACGCCGATGCGCAGGGACTTGTGCTCGGGCGCGGTGTAGTCGTTTTCGCCGACGATGGCATCGATGATGCCCTCAAGCTCGGTGCCGAGGAAGACGGAGATGACAGCCGGGGGCGCTTCCTGTGCGCCGAGACGGTGGTCGTTGCCCGCGAAGGCGACGGAGCAGCGCAGAAGCTCCTGATATTCGTCCACGCCCTTGATGAACGCGGCGAGCACCAGCAGGAACACGGCGTTCTGGCTGGGCGTCTTGCCGGGGGAGAAGAGGTTTTTGCCAGTGTCGGTCGAGAGCGACCAGTTAACGTGCTTGCCCGAGCCGTTGACGCCCGCGAAGGGCTTTTCGTGCAGCAGGCACACAAGGTTGTGGCGCTCGGCGACCTTTTTCATCGTCTCCATGACGAGCTGGTTCTGGTCGCTCGCGGTGTTGGCGTCGGTGTAGATGGGGGCCATCTCGTGCTGGCCGGGGGCGACCTCGTTGTGCTTGGTCTTGGAGAGCACGCCGAGCTTCCACAGCTCTTCATCGAGCTCTTTCATGTAGGCGGCCACGCGGGGACGGAACGCGCCGAAGTAGTGGTCGTCCAACTCCTGACCTTTCGGGGGCTTTGCGCCGAACAGGGCGCGGCCGCACAGGCGCAGGTCCATGCGCTTTAAGTACAGCTCGCGGTCGATGAGGAAATACTCCTGCTCCGCGCCGATCTGCGGCGTGACCTTTTCCGCGTCGTCGCCAAATAACTTGAGCACGCGCACTGCCGCGCGGTCGACCGCGGCCATGGAGCGCAGCAGCGGCGTCTTCTTGTCGAGCGCATCGCCGCTGTAGGAGCAGAACACCGTCGGGATGCAAAGGCTGCCATCTTTGATGAAGGCAAACGCCGTGGGGTCCCAAGCGCTGTAGCCGCGGGCTTCAAACGTGGCGCGCAGGCCGCCGTTGGGGAAGGAGGACGCGTCGGGCTCGCCACGCACCAGCTCCTTGCCGGAAAAGTCCATCATCACGCGGCCGCCGCCGGCGTTGTTGATAAAGCTGTCGTGCTTTTCCGCCGTCACGCCGCTCAAGGGCTGGAACCAGTGCGTGAAATGCGTTGCGCCATGCTCCAGCGCCCAGGTCTTCATCGCGTCGGCGATCTCATTTGCCGCGGAAAGGGGAAGAGGCTGCCCGCTCTTTAAGCAGCCGCGCCAAACGTCCATGGCGCTCTGCGGCACATACTGCTCCATTGTGCGTTCATTGAACACCAGAGAGCCAAAAAGCTCGGGAATGCGAGTCGCTTCACTCATGATCCAGACCTCCTGTTTCGAAATAAAAAATTTGATAAGTAATGATACTTCATCGGGGCAAGCAGCGTCAATACTTTGTTTTTCCAACTTTCCCCTCACTTTAGTGGGACGGGATGTGCGGTGTGAACGAAATTATGAAAGTGCGGCAACTTTTTCTTGCATGAAGAAAACGGCTGTGCTATATTTAGCCTGAACCCTCCCTTGCCGGAAACGGCAGGGGAGGGCATTATGCTTATGTGCTGCGTTGTGAAAAAATTTTGCGGACAAAAACGAAAACGGGACGTGAACGCCGGTCACGGCGTTTGCGTCCCGTTTTGCATCACTTGATCGTGTCGCTGTCGTTCAGCACGCTCGTGCTGTAAAGAAACAGCACGTCCTGCGCGGTAAAGTCGATGAATTTTCCGAGCATTGAGGGGGAGAGGTAGCGGATGTCGGCAAGCGTGATCTCGCTGTACCCCTCCGCGAGCAGCGGAAGCAAACTCGCGGCGAACGAATCGCGGAAGACAAGGAGCTTTCGCTCCGCCTGTCCGTTCGGGTTCTCAATGCGCAGCAGCGACTTGGGTCCCGAGAGGAAAATTTCATACGGGTCGCTGCCGTCCGCCTTTTCGAGCGTGTAAACGGGGAGATATTCGCTGTTTTCGTAGTCGTACACGCGGCAGCCTTCAATGACGCTATTTGTAAGGTAGGCGAGCTTGTCGGGTTCCATCGGCAGCGCTGACTGCCCGCGGTACACGCCGTAAAACGGCGTATCGAGCGTGACCTCGGTAAAGTCCTCGGTGAGTGAGACGCCCATCGCATCTGCCAGCGCCTTGGCCGTGGGGGCAAGCATTTCCTGCCGCCAGTGGAGGTCGGTGCGGTAATAGGATGAGAGCGACAGCGTGCCCGTCAGGTCGATATAGTCCGCAAAATCGACCTTTTGGCGCATGAGCGCAAAGAACTTCTCGTAATCCATCGCGGGATAGCCGTTTTCGGCGGCTAAAAAGTAATTCTTGTCGGGGATGACGGAGAGGTAGACGTTTACGCCCGTATCTTTGAGATACGTTTCGTACACATAGCGGAAGCGGTCGGCCGCGTGGTCGAGCGAATCCTCGTGGATCGTGTCGTCGAGCTTCGCGGCGTAGCCGTCCGCGACGTAGATGCCGTTGTTGTCTTTCTCACCAAATAAATCGCGGACGGACAGGGCTTTGAGCGTGCGGAGCTCGTCGCGCAGCGGGAACTGGTCGAGCGTGTAGCTCTCAAAGTTCGACTGGAAGCGTCCGGAGAGCACTTCTTCCACGTTCAGCGTTGGGAACTGCTTGAGTGGGCGGCGCTCGCTTTCCGACACGGCGTCGTCGCTCTTGCAAATGCTCCACAGCGCGAACATAAGCACGAACGCTGCCGCGATGCCGAGGGTGAGGGCGTCTTTGATTTTTCGATTCATGCGATGCCCTCCTTAAAAGCGGAAGTAGAGGAACGGGTTGAACGACCCGTCCACTAAAAATGCCGTGCCGAGCAGCAGAGGAATCAGTACAAACAGCGGCTCGAGCACATCGAGCGCCGTCGCTGCGCCTTTGGATTTGCGCAGCTTTGCGACGATCATCTTCGGCAGCGGTGTTGCGCAGAGGATACCGAGCACGAGCAGCGGGCCATAGCTTTTAAGATAGTAGACCGCCTGTGCGCTCGATAGCGGCAGACCGCCTGCACCAAACATCGCGCCGATGCGCGAGACCGCCTGCGCGGCGCTGTCTGCGTCGAAAAGCACGAAGCCGAGCGTGACAAAAAAGAGCGTGTACACATGGCCGAACACGCGGTGCTTTTCGAGCACCGGCAGCAGCGCCAGCTTTTCAAGAAGCAGCAGGACCGCGAACCACAGTCCCCACAGCACGAACGTCCACGCCGCCCCGTGCCACAGGCCCGTCGCGAGCCAGACGATCAGAATGTTCAACAGCTGACGCGCCTTACCCTTCCGGCTGCCGCCGAGAGGGATATAGAGGTAGTCGCGGAACCACGAGCCAAGCGACATGTGCCACCTGCGCCAGAACTCCGTGATGCTCGCTGAAATATAGGGGTAGTTGAAGTTTTCAGGGAAGTGGAAGCCCAGCATCCGCCCGAGGCCGATGGCCATATCGCTGTAGCCCGAAAAGTCGAAATAGACTTGGAGCAGAAACGCGAGCGCGTAGAGCCAGACGAAGAGGACGCTCGCGTCCTGCGTCGACTTGTAGGCGCTCGCGAGCGCGCCGAACTGGTTGGCGAGCAGAATTTTCTTGGCAAAGCCGACCGTGAAGCGGCGCACGCCCTCCGCCGCGGCGGAGACACTGTGCGTGCGGCTTTTGAGCTCCGTGGCGACGTCGGAATACCGTACGATCGGCCCCGCGATGAGCTGGGGGAAGAGCGAAACATAAGCGGCGAGGTCGATGAAATTCCTCTGCGCCGCCGTCTCGCCGCGGTAGACGTCGATGACGTAGCTCAATACCTGAAAGGTGTAGAAGCTGATGCCGATGGGCAGGCTCAGCTTCAAAAGCGGCAGGGAGAGCCCTGTGACGGCGTTGACGCTGGAGAGAAAAAAGTCCGCGTACTTAAAATAGCCGAGAAGCCCAAGGCTCACAAGGATCGAGAGCGTCAGAAAGACCTTCGACGCCTTTTGCCCGCGGTGCTTTTCAATCAGCAGGCCGAAACCATAGCCCTGCACGATGGAGACGAGCATAAGCAGCATATATTTCGGCTCGCCCCAGGCATAGAAAAAGAGGCTTGTGAGCAGCAGCACCGCGTTTTTCAGCTGCCGCGGCGCTGCAAAGTAGATCAGCAGCGCCGCAGGCAGAAAGTAAAAGAGAAAGGGAACGCTGGAAAAGAGCATAAACTTCTCCGCCTTTCAGAAGATCAAATCAGGCGATGGCCTCGTCGCAGACGACGGCAGCATCGGCAAAGGTCTCGGTGACCTTGCCGCTGAACTGGTCGACGAGGTCCTCCGCGCCGTAGCAGGAGATGACATAGTCGCCAAGTGTCAGGATGACGAGTTTGTCGGGAAAGCCGCACATCCACTGGCGGTTCATGATGTTGTCCTTGAGGTCGGAGACGACACTGTCAACGTCGGAAGAGCTCGCAACATGGAACGCGCCCGCGGTGAAGGTGTTGGCGTTCATCATGTGGGTGAGGGACGCGGCGTCGGAGAGCTTGCCTGCGTCCGCGGCGGGGAAGGAGAGAGCGTAGTCAAGTGCGTCTCCGTCTTCGACGGAGACGTTACCGGGCGCGTCCTCGGTCATATTCGCCTCATCAAAGTCGCCGCCGGCAGCAGGGAACTTGTCGTCGTCGCTGTAGTTGGCCCATACGGCGTTCAGCAGCTCGAGAGCGCTCGCGGGCTGGCTGTTATTGCCGCTATTGTCATCCGTCTTGCTGCCGCAGGCGGCGAGGGAGAGAGTCATCGCTGCGGCCAGCAGCAGGGTGAGAAACTTTTTCATGGGAATTTACCTCCAAAATGTTGTGTGTTGTCAATAGTAATGTGGAATGGGATGCTTACGCCCGCGCGGCGGCCCAATAGCCGTTGGCCTCGTCGTAGCGCAGCGTGACGGCGGGCGCGCCGTCGAGAGAGAGCGTGTAAACCGTACCCGTGTCCGGCTCTTCGATGGTCCAGCAAAGCTGCACCTTGCCGGAGACGGTGTAGGAGGTGAACTCCTCCTGCAGCGAGTAAAGAGGCTGGGTCAGCACGCCATCCGACACCGTAACGGTCACGGCCTCGCCCGATTTGCTCTCGATGGTGAGCATCGGACTGAGCGGGCCGCTCAGACTGCCGCGCGCGTCGAGCGCCATCGCTGCGGGCTGACTGATGGGAATGGGGATTGAGGAGAGCGCTGCGCCTTCGACCTTGATCTCAGCCGGTAAGGTGTCGCGCGTCATCGCCAGGGCGGCGGCCAGCACGAGCACAAGGCACGCCGCAGCGGCAAGAAAACGCGGGAGGGCGTACCGTTTGCGCGGCTTGTAGGCGTAGGCGTCCGCGATGAGCTCATCGTCGAGCTCGCCTATGGCGCGGGTCAGAACTTCATGCTTCACAGTATCCCTCCTTGATGAGATGCTCCTTGAGCTTTCTGCGCGTGCGCAGGAGCGTGGTTTTGATGCGGCTCTCGCCGCAGTGAAAGCGCGCGGCCAGCGTTTCGACCGGTTCGCAGTAGAAATAGCGCAGGATGAACATGCTGCGCACCTCTTCGCTCTGCGTGCGCAGAAACGCGCTGATGCTGCGGCCGAGCTCTGCTGCCGTGGCCTCGCCGTCGGGCGAGGACAGGGCGGGTGCGCAGTCGTCCAGCTCGTCGAGCGAGAGCGCGAAGACGTCGCCCTGCCGCTTCTGCGCCGACCTCGCCTTATAGCGGTTCAGCGCCAGATTGCGCGCGATCTTGCCGAGAAAGGCCGAGAGAATCGCGGGCCTTTGCGGCGGCATGGCCTGCCAGGCGTGTAAGTACGTGTCGTTGACGTTTTCCTCGCTGTCGGCGCGGTCAGATAAAATGTTTTGCGAAATTTTCATGCAATAGCTTTCGTATTTGGCGGCGGTGGCTTCGATGGCGTGCTCGTCCCGCTGCCAGTAGAGGTCGACGATCTCATGGTCGTCCATAGGCTCGCTCCTTTCTGTTGTCTGCCATCATGGGGAAAAGACAACTTTTTTGCCGTTTGCGTTACACAAAAGAGAAAATATTTTTGAAAGTATACCACATTCGCCCGTTTCGTAAAAGGGCGGCATGCTATTTTTGACAAAACGGGAACTTTTTTCCATCCGCGCCGTCTAATATAACAAATCCCAAAACGGAGGTACATCCGACATGAAACGATTCTTAACGCTGCTGCTCGCCGTGGCGATGGTCCTGTCCTTCGCCGCCTGCGGAGACAACGGAACGACGATCCGAAATGAAAATGAGAAGGGCAATGTGAAAAAAGACCCCATTGCCGCGCAGTATTTGCAGGACCTCGCCGTGAAGACGGCGGACTATCCCGTGCTGCCCGCCATGCCGAACGAGAGTGAGCTTGACGAGGCATTCAGCACCATCGACTATGACAAGATGGGCGCGGACGCCTACGAAAAGGCGCAGGAGAAGATCTGGGAGGACTGGGACGCGCGCAGCAATGCCTATTACGATGCGCTCAAGGCGCTGCGCAGCAAGGGAACGAGCTACCCCGCGGCATTCCTGCACTTCACACAGGAGACGGGCACGCTGCTTTCGGCGGAGGAGAATACCGTCCTCTCGCCCGCAAACCTGTATCTCGCCTTTGCGATGCTCAGCGAGACGACGGACGGCGACAGCCGCGCGCAGCTTTTATCGCTCTTAGGCCTTGAAAATACCGATGCGTCGCGCGCCGCGGGCAACTATGTCTGGCGCAATCTCTACGGCGAGACCTCGACGGGAAAGACGCTGCTCGGCAGCTCCGTGTGGCTGAATGAGAACGTCCCCTATAACGAGGAGACGCTGCGACTTCTCGCCGAGCAGTACCTTGCTTCGACGTTCTCCGCCCCGATGGGAGATCAGAAGACAGACAAGGCTATCGGCGAATGGATCAATGAGAACACGGGCAATCTCTTGCAGGACGCGGCGGGCGAGATCCAGACGAAGCCCGAGACCGTGATGCTCCTTTTGACGACGCTCTATTTTAAGGACCAGTGGCGCGACGAATTCTGGAAGGATGCGACGAAGAAGGACACATTTACCGCGGCAAGCGGCGAGAAGCAGACCGTCGACTTTATGCACCGCACGGACGACCGCGCCGCGTACTATCGCGGCGAGAACTACACCGTGGCGGAGCTCGGCTTCCGCGGCGGGCAGTCGATGCGCTTTTTGCTGCCGGATGAGGGGACGACGCTCGAGAGCCTGCTTGCCAATGGTGAGGTCGTGGGCGGACTGATGGCCTACGACATGGACGCTGCGCTGCCGAGTGCGGAGATCCACTGGAGCGTGCCGAAGTTCGACGTGGATTCCAATCTGGAGCTGACCGACGCGCTCAAGGCGATGGGCGTCACGGATGTGTTCGACTTCAACAAGGCGGACTTCTCGCCCCTCGTCGACAAAGACAAGTTCGACGAGAGCGTCGCCGTGACGCAGGTGCAGCACGCCGCGCGCGTCAAGGTGGACGAAAAGGGCTGCGAGGCCGCCGCGTTTACCGCCGTCAGGGCGGACGCCCAATCCGCCGCGCCCGAAGACCTACCCGTGGTGGAGATGGATCTGAACCGGCCGTTTGCTTTCATGATCACCGGCGTGGACGGTCTGCCGCTCTTCCTCGGCACGGTGAATAACCTATAAGAGCAAAGCTGGCGCGCCGGCAGTAAAAACAAATGATGCGAAAATGAAAAGGAGAGAAACGATGAAGAAATTATTTGCCTTTTTGCTCGCCTGCGTGTGTGCACTGGCGCTGTTTGGCTGCGCGGGAGCGAATGATGACAAATCGGACGGCGGACCCGAGGATGATTGGGCGCCGCTGACGGACGCGCAGATCGAAGAATTTAAGGAGTTGTTTGCCTCCACTGCTGATGTGACGGATGAGACAACGGGAGAGTACCGCTATACGACCTCGACGCCGGTGAGCTGCTTTTTCACCTCGCATTACGACGATCCGCGCGATATCGACCTTGCGGAATTTTTGCGGTACTGTCCGCTCAGCACCACGCTGGGAGACGCGGACGTGGAGGAATTCCACGCTGTGCTCGACACGCTGGGAATAGAGGATGCGGAGAGGTTCAAGGTGCCGGATGACTGGGCGGTCCCCTGCGGCGCATTCCCAAGAGTGACGTTTCCGCGCTTTTGACGCAGTGGGCGGATATCACGGTGGACGATCTGCGCAATCAGGAGGGTGTGACGTACCTCGCACAGTATGATGCATTCTATGAGTTTACGAGCGATTTCGGCCCCGGATCCTTTATTCCGATGGGCGGCGAGCAGTACGGCGACAACATCCGGTTGTGGAATGGGGACGGCGAAGGAACGCACGATGAGCTGACGCTGGAAGTGCGCCCAGACGGGAGCTATCGCATTGAAGCGTTCCGTGAAGTCTGAAGCAAAGGGGGGCCTTCTCTCACGTGAGAGAAGGCCCCCCTTTGAATCCCCCAAGAGAACGGCAGGGGCGTTTCGATCTCGCCCCTGTACCCCTAACGACCAAAAGGGAGGGGCTTTGCCCCTCCTTTTTGGATTATCCACCCTATGGCACTTCTGGCAAGCATTGCGCCTACTTCGGATGATTCTGTTTCGATGGTGCCTGCCGAGGCGGCATTGCTGCGCTCGCCGCATTTCTAATAGGAAAAAACGACCGCATCAGCGGTCGTTTTCGTTCTTTTTATCAGTTCGTTCCAGAAGATAGTCGACGCTGACGCCATAAAAATCAGCGAGCGCGCACAAAACGTGCGGCGGCAGCATTCTTTCGCCACTCTCGTAATATGCGTATGTGCGCTGCGGAACATTGATTGCTTCGCCGACCTGACGCTGTGTCAAATCGGCGTCTTCCCGCAAATCGCGGATGCGCCGGTATCTTTTCACGTTTATCACCAGATACAGTATATGTAGAACAAATTATTCTATTGCATTTTTGAATATTCTGTTCTAAAGTGTAAACGAGGTGATGAAAATGACGACGTATAAGACTCTATATCATTTGATGGTTCAAAATATGAGTGAGGCCATCGACCTTTACGATGCGGGCAAAGGTATCCTTGCCCGTGAAGTCCTAAAAAAAGCCCTGTTAGATGCAGAAGAGCAAGTCATTTCGCAAGACATCATCCCCGATGAGCCTATTGGCAGTACCGATCCAGCAGAAAGCTAAAAAAGCAGCACCCCAAAGCGGCGAGCGCAGCAATGCCGCGCCGTCAGAAGCGCGGGGAGGATAATCCAAAAAGGAGGGGCTGCGCCCCTCCCTTTTGGTCGTTAGGGGGTGCAGGGGGCGAAATCGAAACGCCCCCTGCCTTTCTCTTGGGGGTTCCAAAGGGGGAGGTTCTCTTTTGAAAGAGAACCTCCCCCTTTGCCCCGTGCAGCGCCACCGGCGCTGCCACCCCTCCTGCGCAGAGCACGGGATATTTTTCCTCAATTTTTCTAAAAAAGTGAAAGAAAACAAAAATGACTGACCCTTGATCGCGATTACTGAACTACGATCAAGGGTCAGCCATGATGAATATTTGGATCTCTCATATTCTGTTTTCTTTCCTTCCTTTCTTCAATGATCTGGTGCCGAATATCGCTTACTCCGGTTTCCACTCCTGCTATCTCAAACACCGCGGTTGCGGCGGTTTTACCTGAATGACGGTACACATCAGAGAGTGCTGCGCGATGGATATGATCGGAACCATTTGGGATCGCCTTTGTGAAGATCACTTGTACATTGGTCTCACCCTTTCTGTGCTTAAAGAATAGCAAGAATGAGCACAAAAATCAAGCGGCAGAATGGATAAAGATGCGAGCGATATTTTGTGCGCAGGGCTGATTATTCGAAAATCGGCAGAAAATGCTTGCGGTTTATCCTGCGCTTTAGTATAATAAAGCTGTTGGGCCGCCTGAAAAGAGCGGCTTTTTTCATTTTCGGAAGTACACGGCATCCCACTCCTCGCCGTTGGGGACGAGCGGCGGCTCGATGACAAGGCCGCTTTTGCCGCCGCGCTTTCCCTCGACGAAGAGGAGCGAGGGCGCGGCGTCCGGCGATTTTGCGAGAAAGCGCAGGCGTTTGGGCTCGATGCCGTGACTCCGCATGGCGCAGAGCACGTCGGCGAGGCGCTCGGCGCGGTGAACGAGGGTGAAGCGCCCGCCATAGCGCAGCACACGCTGCGCCGCGGCGCAGACGTCGTCCAGCGTGCAGGCGGTTTCCTCGCGCGCGATTTGGCGCGCTTCGCCTTTGGCGCTCTCGCCGCTGCTGGCGGGAAAGTACGGCGGGTTCGAGATCACATAGTCGACGCTGCCGGCTTTCGGCAGGACGGAGACGTCGCGAAGGTCGCCTTCGTGGAAAGCAGCTCTGTCCGCCCAGCCGTTTTCGGCGAACGTCTTTCGCGCAAGCGCTGCCGCGGGCGCGGAGAGCTCAACATTTTCGATAAAAAGCGATTCCTGGCGCGCGAGCAGGAGCGTTCCGAGAAGACCAATCCCGCTGCCGAGGTCGCAGACCGTGTCGCCGCGGGACGGGCGGGCAAAGTAGGCGAGGCAAAAGCTGTCCGTCCCCGGCGGGAAGAGGGCGGTGTCGTAATAAAAGCAGGGGCCGCGCGGCCAGAGCTCGTCGCGTTTATCCATGTGATGACCCTTTCTGATGATAAAAATAAGGACGCGCTTTCGCGCGTCCTTATTTTTTAAGTACCCTTAGACCTTAGGCCTGGGAGATGGCGCCGTTGGGGCAGGTATCAGCGCAGGAGCCGCAATCCAGGCAGGCATTTGCGTCGATCTGATACTGGGAATCGCCCTGAGAAATAGCACCGACAGGGCAGGCGTCTGCGCAAGCACCGCAGCTGACGCAGGCAGAGCTAATCTGATAAGCCATAATTAGTACCTCCATAAGTTGATGTCGCTATTATAGCATGTCAAAGCGAAAATGCAAGAGTCAGAATGTAGGAAAATATTGAATTTTCTGTGTCATTTACGGTGTTTATTTTTGAATAAACCGGTCAAAAATGAAAGGACGAAAAGGAAGCGGAGGGTAGAGCGATGAATGACCGGAAATTCAGCCTGAAGGCTGAACATGTGCTGCGCTGCGCGCAGGCAGCGGCGGGCGAGCTGGGGCACGGCTATGTGGGCTGCGAGCACCTGCTGCTCGCGATGCTGCGCGAGGAGGACGACGCGGCCTGCCGCGCGCTGAATGCCTCGGGCATCTACGAGTCGGCAGTGCGCGAGAGGATGATCGAAAAGCTGGGGCGCGGCACGGCGGAAAGATCGACCGTGCAGGGGCTCACCCCGCACGCGCGCTGCGCGGTCGAGCTGGCTGTGGGCGAGGCGCTGCGCGCGGGCAGCGGAGAGATCGAGACGGGACACCTGATGCTTGGCATCCTGCGCGACAGCGGGAACATGGCCGTGCGGCTGCTGCGCTCGCTCGGTGCGGATACAAAGAAGCTCTATAGCGACACGCTGCGCGCGATGAGTCTGTCGCCGCGCAAGCTCCCGCTGCCCGAGGTGCGTGCAAGCCGCGCGGAGGCGAAAAACGGCAAGACGCTCTTGGAATTCTCGCGCGATTTGACCGCGATGGCACGCGAGGGGCGGCTCGACCCCGTGATCGGGCGGGAAAAGGAAATCGCCCGCGCGCTGCGCATCCTGACGCGGCGGACAAAAAATAACCCCGTGCTCATCGGCGAGCCGGGCGTCGGCAAGACGGCTATCGCCGAGGGGCTTGCCGAAAAGATCGCGGCGGGCGACGTGCCGGAGGAGCTTATCGACAAGCGTATCCTGCTGCTCGACCTTTCGGGCATGGTGGCAGGGACAAAGTACCGCGGCGAGTTTGAAGAGCGCATCCGCGCCGTGCTCGACGAGGTGCGGCGCGACGGCAATGTCATTTTGTTCATCGACGAAGTGCACACCATCGTCGGCGCGGGCAGCGCCGAGGGGGCAGTGGACGCGGCGAACATCCTAAAGCCCGCGCTCGGGCGCGGGGAGATCCGCGTCATCGGCGCGACGACGCTCGAGGAGTACCGAAAATTCATCGAAAAGGACGCCGCGCTCGAGCGGCGGTTCCAGAGCGTGCAGGTCGGCGAGCCGGACGAAGGAAAAGCGCTGCAGATCTTACAAGGCCTGCGGCCAAAGTACGAGGCGTATCACGGCCTTTCCATCGAGGACGAGGCCCTGCGCGCGGCGGTGACGCTCTCAAAGCGGTATCTGCCCGACCGTTTTTTGCCGGATAAGGCTATCGACCTTATTGACGAGGCGGCGGCAAGCGTGAAACTGTCCGCGCGCAGCGCCTCGCCCGAACTGAAAGCGCTCGAAGAGAAGGCGAGCGCCGCCGCGCGGGACAAGGAGACTGCCATCCGCGCGCAGGACTATGAAAAGGCGGCGCGGCTGCGCGACGCGGAGGAGAGCTTCCGCGCGCAGGCGGCAACTGAGCGGAAAAAACAGGCGTGCGAGGCGGAAAAGACCGCTGTGCGCGTGACGGTGGAGGACATCGCCGCCGTGGTGTCGAACTGGACGGGCATTCCGGTGACAAGGCTCAACGAGAGCGAAAGCGCGCGGCTTTTGACGCTTGAAGAAACGCTTCATGCGCGCGTTGTGGGGCAGGACGAGGCAGTGTGCGCTGTGGCGCGCGCCATCCGACGCGGGCGCGTCGGCGTCAAGGACCCGAAACGGCCTGTCGGGTCGTTCCTCTTCCTTGGTCCCACGGGCGTGGGCAAGACGGAGCTCAGCAAAGCGCTCGCCGAGGCGGTGTTTGGCAGCGAGGACGCGATGATCCGCATCGACATGAGCGAGTATATGGAAAAACACGCCGTCTCTCGCCTGATCGGCTCGCCGCCGGGCTACGTTGGCTACGACGAGGGCGGGCAGCTGACGGAAAAGGTGCGGCGCAAGCCATACTCCGTTGTGCTTTTCGATGAGATCGAAAAAGCGCATGAGGACGTGTGGAACATCCTGCTGCAAATTTTAGAGGACGGCGTCGTGACGGACGCGCAGGGCCACAAGGTGGACTTTCGCAACACGGCGGTCATCATGACGTCGAACATCGGGGCAAAGAGCATCACGGCGGCGGGCACGCCGCTCGGCTTTGCGCCGGAGGAGCAGAAAAGCGCCGACGCGCAGTTCGCTGCCGTGAAGGCGGCGGTGATCGCGGAGCTGCGGCGGACGTTCCGGCCGGAATTTTTGAACCGCGTGGACGAGACGATCGTCTTCCGCCGCTTATCGCGCGAGGACTGCGCCGAGATCGCGCGGCGGCTGCTTGCGCAGACCGTTTCCCGCGCCGCGGCGCTCGGCATCACGCTTGAGGCGGACGAGGACTGCGCGGTTTCCCTCGCCGAGCGGGGCTACGATGTTTCCTACGGCGCGCGTCCCCTGCGGCGGCTCATCCGCAGCGAAGTGGAGGATGCGCTCGCGACCTGCCTTTTGGACGGCACGCTCGCAAGCGGCGACACGGCGGTTTTGGCGGCGGAAAACGGCACGCTCTGCGTGCGCCGGCGGGAGAAAGCGGCGGCCGCCGCCCTCGGCGACGTCGGTGCGCAGAAGGCGTGAAAAAAGGGACGCATCAGACAGAAGACCCGACCGAAGGATGCTCATCGGTCGGGTCTTCATGCTTGTGTACGGATTTTTTGCGGTCGAATGATGCGAGGCTTTTTTGCCCTTGAAGGGATGAAGCCGGTTTGGCAAACCGGAAGCTGTTAAAGAGGATGATTCCAATATTCTACAGCATTTCCGTTCACGTCATAAAAAGTAATGCTGCCCGCATTGATCGGCAGGACGATCGCAAAGGGCTGATCGCTGTCGATATCGATCGTTTGTTTGGCGTGGCCATCATCAATTTGAAGCTGCTGCACCTGCTGATGATTCATGGAAATCAATGCGCGCTCATTAGCGCCCTCTGTGGTGAACTCTGCAATTCCTTCCTGGATCTCCGAGAGTTTTCCGCCCGCGCGGAAGAAATATCCGAAGGAAAGTCCCGGGCGATTGACATAGACGGAAAAAGTGTGGTCGCTCATGTCCTGCGGATAAGAAATATATGCAGCCATCGTGTCAGAAACACTTCCATCGATCGCCCAATCCTCCTTGATCTTCTGCGACGAACGAATGTCTGTTTCCAGATTGCCCGACGCTATGCCAATGTCGCTGCTTATATAAAGAAAACCGACAAATAAGCTGCAAACAAGAAGAATCCCTATCACAGTTTTAAGAACAATCTTTTTTATAGCTATCAAAACTCCTTAGCAGATTCCCAATTTTTTTGCCCCGGATGCGCCCTTCCTCATTCAAAGCGCTCAACGGTCGTTGCGAGGTCGTAGCTTGCCTTGAGTGCCTTGAGCTTTGCCATCGGCTCGCCCGCGGAGTGCTTGTCGAGCGCGGCGCGGTCGCGCCAGTGCTCCACGAGCAGCACGCAGTTTTCCTCGGCAAGAGGCCGGTAGTAGTCGTACTGCATGCAGCCCTCTTCCGCGAGGACGGCGGCGCGCAGGCCGCTTCGCTCCATCTCCGATGCAAAGTCATTAGCCTTTTCGCCGCGATAGAGAACGTGAAGTAAAATGCCTTCCATAAAGTAACGCTCCTTTCCTGCTTGTTCGTATTACGATACGTCGATCATTTCGAGGTATTTGTAGCCGTTTTCGGCAATGTGGTCCTTGCGGCCCTGCAAATTGTCGCCGAGCAGCAGATCAAACGAGTGTGCCGTCGCCTCCGCGTCCTCGGGCATGACCTTGATGAGACGGCGTGTCTCGGGGTTCATGGTCGTGAGCCACATCATTTCGGGGTCGTTCTCGCCGAGACCTTTCGAGCGGTCGACCTTGTAGCGCTTGCCTTCAAGGGTCTTGACGATGTCGTTTTTCTCCTTGTCCGTGTAGGCGAACCACGTCTTTTCGCCGCAGGTGATCTCAAAAAGCGGGGTCTCGGCGATGTAGACATAGCCCTCGCGAATCAGCGTCGGGCAGAGGCGGTAGATCATCGTCAGGATGAGCGTCCGGATCTGGAAGCCGTCGACATCGGCATCGGTGCAGAGGATGACCTTGTTCCAGCGAAGATTGTTGATATCAAAGGTGTTCAGGTCCTTGACGAACTTGCCCGGCACCTCGACGCCGCAGCCGAGGACCTTCAAAAGGTCGGTGATGATCTCACTCTTGAAAATGCGCGGATAGTCGGCCTTGAGACAGTTTAAGATCTTGCCGCGCACGGGCATGATGCCCTGAAACTCGCCGTCGCGCGAGAGCTTGACGCTGCCGAGGGCGCTGTCGCCCTCGACGATGTAGATCTCGCGGCGCGAGACGTCGCGCGTGCGGCAGTCGACAAACTTTTCGACGCGGTTTGAGATGTCGATGCTGCCGGAGAGCTTTTTCTTGATGTTCAGGCGCTGCTTTTCCGCGCTCTCGCGGCTTCTTTTGTTGATGAGCACCTGCTCGGCGATCTTGAGCGCGTCGACGCGGTTTTCGATGAAATAGGTTTCGAGGCGGGACTTCAGAAAGTCCGTCATCGCCTCCTGCACGAACTTGTTCGTGATGGCCTTTTTCGTCTGGTTCTCGTAGCTCGTCTGCGTGGAGAAGTTGTTCGAGACGAGAATGATGCAGTCTTCGATGTCTTGCCAGGCGATGCGCGCCTCGCCCTTCTGGTATTTGTTGTTGTCCTTCAAATACTTGTCGATGGCGTAGACAAAGGCAGTCTTTGACGCCTTTTCGGGGCTGCCGCCGTGCTCGAGCCACGAGGAGTTGTGGTAGTGTTCGATGCGCTGCACCTTATTCGAGAAGCAGCACGCGCAGGAGAGCTTGACCTTGTATTCGGGCTTGTCCTCGCGGTCGCGGCCGCGGCGCTCCGTCTCCCAGAAGACGGGGGTGGTCAGGGCGTCTTCGCCCGCGATCTCGGCAACATAGTCAATGATGCCGTTTTCATAGACGAAGTCCTGCGTCTCGAAGTGGCCGGGGAGGACTTCGTTTTTGAAGCGGAACGTGATGCCCGCGTTGACGACGGCCTGACGGCGCAGCGTTTCGACATAGTAGTCGGCGGGAATGTCGATATCGGTAAACACGTCGAGGTCGGGCAGCCAGCGCGTGCGCGTGCCGGTTTTGCGGCCGCGGTCGGTCGGCTCGATCCTGAGCTCATCGCCCTTTTTGCCCACGGGCTCGCCGCGTTCAAAGTGCAGGGAGTATTTGTTCCCGTCGCGCCAGACGGTCACGTCCATATAGCGCGAGGAATACTGCGTCGCGCACGCGCCGAGGCCGTTGAGGCCGAGGGAGTATTCATAGTTGTCGCCGTCCAAGTTGTTGTATTTGCCGCCGGCGTAGAGCTCGCAGTACACGAGCTCCCAGTTGAAGCGCTTTTCCTTGGGGTTATAGTCCACAGGGCAGCCGCGGCCCATGTCCTCTACTTCGATGCTGTGGTCTAAGTAGCGGGTGACGGTGATGAGCTTGCCGTGGCCCTCGCGCGCTTCGTCGATGGAGTTCGAAAGGATCTCGAACACGGCGTGCTCGCAGCCGTCCAGTCCGTCCGAGCCGAAGATGACGCCCGGACGCTTGCGCACGCGGTCCGCGCCCTTGAGGGATGAAATGCTCTCATTGCCGTAATTCGTTTTTTTTGCTTCTGCCATTGAGGTTTCTCCATTTCGCCGAAATTTACGATTCTGATCTTCAAACACAAAACTTAGTACATTATACGATTTTTTGACCACAATGGCAAGTGGCCGCGGCAGATTTTTGCCCTTGGCGGGAAAATGCAGAAATTCGCGGGAATTTCTGCGCCAATTATGTCGAAAGACGTCGAACATAACAAAGCGTTAACCGACGGGAACGCACTGGAGCAACAAAGTTATTCACAGTTTCCACAGAGTTTTCCACATCGTTATGTCAACAGAATAACCGCGGATAAACCATGAATGGACACGCTTCCGCCTCTTCAGCGCGGAAAGGGCATTTTCGTCAATTTAACGCTTGACGGCATTTGTCGCTTGCACTTGTCGGGAGGACATGCTAAAATTTCGTTAAGAATTTATGAAGAAGCGGCGCGGTGGGGAGATAAAGACCGCTCCGCCGCGCCCAAAAAGGCAGGGGACGCTATGGAAAAGAGACAAAAAACCTCCCTGACGATGTGTCTTGTGGCCATCGGCATCGTGTACGGCGATATCGGTACCTCACCGCTGTACGTGATGAAGTCCATTTTGGAGGGGAACGGCGGCATCACGCAGATCAACGAGTCGTTCATTGTCGGCGCGCTGTCGCTCATCATCTGGACGATCACGCTGCTCACGACCATCAAGTACGTGCTCATCGCCATGAAGGCGGACAACCACGGCGAGGGCGGTATCTTCTCGCTCTATTCGCTCGTGCGCAGCTGCGGCAAGTGGCTCATCGTGCCGGCGATGCTTGGCGGCGCGGCGCTGCTTGCCGACGGCGTGCTGACGCCTGCGGTGACCGTGACCTCGGCGGTTGAGGGACTTCGCAGTATCGCGATGATGGACAGGCTCCTCGGAGGCCGCCAGACGGGCGTCATCATCATCACGCTCTGCATCATCGCGTCGCTTTTTGCCGTGCAGCACGCGGGCACGAGCCGCATCGGCAAGGCCTTTGGCCCGGTGATGCTCGTGTGGTTCCTCTTCCTCGGTGCGACGGGGGCGATGAACATTTTCTCCATGCCGCAGGTGCTCCGGGCGTTCAACCCCGCGCACGCGGTGGAGCTTCTCGTGAGCCCTTATAATAAACTCGGCTTTATGATCCTCGGCAGCGTGTTTCTGGCCGCGACGGGCGCGGAGGCGCTGTATTCCGACATGGGCCATGTAGGCCGCGAGAGCATTTACATCAGTTGGCCGCTCGTCAAGATCTGCCTGATCCTCAACTATCTGGGGCAGGGGGCGTGGCTGCTCAGCAGTCGGGGCGACGCGGCGCTTGCATCGCTTGAGAGCCTGAACCCGTTCTTTTTGATGCTGCCCGGCGCGCTGCGTCCGGTGGCGGTCATTTTGAGCGCACTCGCGGCGGTGATCGCCTCACAGGCGCTCATCACAGGCTCCTATACGCTGGTATCGGAGGCCATCCGCCTCGACCTGATGCCGCACCTGAAGGTGCAGTATCCCGCCGAGACCAAGGGTCAAATCTACATCGACACGGTCAACAAGATCCTCTGGGTGGGCTGCACGTTCATCGTGCTGCTGTTCCGCTCGAGCGCGCGCATGGAGTCGGCCTATGGCCTTGCCATCACGGTGACGATGCTGATGACAACGCTGCTTCTGTTCGTGTATCTTTCCCGTGTGCGAGGGAAGAAGGCGCTCGCGTGGGGCGTGCTCATTGTCTTCGGCGCGATCGAGACGGTGTTTTTCCTCTCGAGCCTGTCGAAATTTGCGCACGGCGGCTATGTGGCGGTCGTTATGGCGCTGCTGCTTCTGTCGATTATGATCATCTGGCACCGCGGCACGCAACTCGAGCAGAAATACAGCGTGCGCCTCAAGCTTGGTGACTATACGGAGAATCTTGCCGCGCTGCGCGGCGACAGTGCATTGCCGGAGCTGACGCAGAACCTTGTCTACATCGGCAGCAGCGACGATATGGAGACGATCGATCGCAACACACTCTACTCCATCCTCGATAAGGACCCCAAGCGCGCCCGCGCCTACTGGTTTTTGAGTGTGCATGTGCTCGACGAGCCAAACGCGATGAACTATCAGGTCGAGACGTTTGGCACGGACTATATTTTCCGCGTAAAGCTCAACCTCGGCTTCAAGAACGACCAGCGCGTGAACATCTACCTGCGCCAGATCGTGCGCGATCTGCTCGAGAGCGGGGAGCTGCCGCCGCAGGAGAGAAAGTATTCGATCTACGGGCCTTCGCCGGTGGGTAGCTTCAAGTTTTTGATGCTGCGCCGCGCGGTGCCGCTGATGTCGGAGCTGAGCCGCACGGACGAGATCATCCTGAACCTCAAATACGCCGTCCGCCGCGCGGCGGGCTCGGTCATCCAGTGGTACGGACTGGACACCTCGTCGGTCATTGTGGAGCAGGCACCGCTGGTCATCCCCAGCGCGCACGAAAACGAAAAGCGCATCCAGCGGGCGAAATGAATCAAAAAGGAGAGATGCCGCGGCATCTCTCCTTTTTTACAGCAGCATCAGGATAACGCCGTACACGACGCTTGTGAGCGTGCCGAACACGATGACCGGCCCCGCGACGACGAACATCTTTGACGCCATG